>OGYH01003055.1_pt1 | contig 11984 bp, 12 predicted proteins | sample 1576511 | NCBI WGS metagenome assembly OGYH01 (sample SAMEA3541522, study PRJEB24748) | human gut metagenome | biome: human gut; feature: human-associated habitat; material: faeces | place: China | collected 2012 | reverse complement strand
AGTGAGCTGCTGAACCTTTCCAAACTGCGCATCGTGCGCGGCGGCGTGCTGGCGGGCTCTGTGCTGAAAAAGCGGTTCCAGCCTGCCCATGCGCTGTTTATGGCCTACGGTGCCCGGTGCACGAACCGCGAGGAACTGACGCTGGACGACCCCCGCACAGCCGCCTGGCTGCGAGGCGAGGAAATCAACGCCGCAACGGCACAAAACGGCTGGTGCGCGGTGCTGGTGGATGGCTTTCCGCTGGGCGGGGGCAAGGCCAGCGGCGGGCGCATCAAAAACCACTACCCCAAAGGCCTGCGCAGCCTGCAATAAGGGCTTGAAAAGCACGCAGGGGTGTGCTATAATATCTTATTGGTAATATCGGTAACGCCGGGTCATGCGGCGCTGCCTCATCGGATGGCCCGGCAAGGGCGCCGAGTGAATACAAACTTAGGGGGAACGTATCCATGTCTGGACATAGCAAATGGAACAATATCAAGCGTAAAAAGGAAAAGACCGACGGCGCCCGCGCTAAAGTCTTTACCAAAATCGGCCGCGAGATCGCCGTTGCCGTTAAGGAAGGCGGCGGCAACCCCGCTTCCAACTCCAAGCTGGCGGCTCTGATCGCCAAGGCTAAGGCCAACAGCGTGCCCAACGATAACATCCAGCGTATCATCAAGCGCGCCGAGGGCGGCGACAAGACCGAGTACGAAGCAATGACCTACGAGGGCTACGGCCCCGGCGGCATCGCTGTCATGGTCGAGACCCTGACCGACAACCGCAACCGTACCGCTGCCAACATGCGCCACTACTTTGATAAGTTCGGCGGCAACCTGGGCCAGATGGGCTGCGTCAGCTTCATGTTCACCCAGAAGGGCGTCATCGTCGTCGACCTGGAGGACAAGGACCCCGACCAGCTGATGATGGACGCTCTGGACGCCGGTGCTGACGACTTCGATGCAGGCGAGGAAGCCGCCGAGGTCGTCACCAGCCCCGAGAACTTCACCGCCGTGTGTGAGGCCCTGGAGAAGAAGGGCTACACCTTCGTTTCCGCTGATGTCGCCATGGTGCCTTCCACCACCACCACCCTGACCGATCCCGACCAGCTGGTGCAGATGGGCAAGCTGTTGGATGCCCTGGACGACGACGACGATGTCCAGAACGCATGGCACAGCCTGGAGAACGAGGAAGACCTCGACCGCTAAAAACGACCCTGAAGAGAGTGAAGTGACCCTTTGCTCTCTTTTCTTTTTAATGCAGCTACGCTGAAAAGGAGGCGACCCCATGTCGGAACCGCTTTGCCCACACTGCCTGCAGCCCCTGCGGGGCCGTTACGAGGGAAACTGCCCCCACTGCGGGCGCTCGCTGGAGAACCGCAACCCGGAGGGCGCCCTGCCGCTGGGCACCCAGCTGGCGGGCAGGTACACCATCGGCACCTATTTGAGCGCCGACGGTGATGGCCTGGCTTACCGCGGCATTTTGAACGAGGAGAAGAAGTTCGTCCTCATCAAAGAGTATTTCCCCGTTACCCTTTGCAACGGCCGCAGCCCCGAGGGAGCGCTGATGCCCAAAGAGGGGAAAGAAGTGCTGTTCAAGACCAGCCGGATGGACTTTAAGGATCTGTACGACGATCTGCATAACCTTACCCCGGCCACCGGCCTGAACACCATCCTGGACGTGATGGAGGAAAACAACACCGTCTACGCTGTGGAGGAAAGCGAAAAGGGCATGACCCTGACGCATTATCTCAGCCTGCGCAGCCGCACACTGACCCCCGCCGAGGCCCGCACCCTGCTGCAGCCGGTGATGGAGGGTGTGGCGCTGCTGCACAAATCCGGCCTGATCCATCGCGGCATCTGCCCGGATAACATTTTGCTGCCCATCGACGGCACCGCCCGGCTGACCGGCTACGGCACGCTGGCTCTGCGCACCGGCGGCAGTGAGCTGAAAAGCCAGCTCTATCCTGGCTATGCCGCGCCGGAACAGTACTTGGCTGCCGAGTTCAGCGGCCGCTACACCGACGTGTATGCGCTGGCAGCAGTCTGCTATAAGATGGTCACGGGGCAGACGCCTGTTGCCGCGCCCCAGCGCAAAGTGCGGGACAGTTTGGAATCCGCCCACAGCCTCGAGGCGGGTGTGCCGACCTGGTTCTCTCAGGTATTGGCCTGTGCCCTGCGGCTGGACCCGGCGCGCCGGATGCAGACGGTGCCCGAACTGATGAGCGCCCTGACCGATCCCAACGTGGCCAACGCCATGTTTGAGCGGGGCGACAACCAGATCAGCACCCGCAAAATTATGGCAGTATCGCTGGTGGTCATCTTTATTTTAGCGGTGCTGCTGTTCTGGAGCCTGCTGGGCAGCCGCAGCGATGACAAGCCGACCCCCATCTCCACGCCTGCTGAGAACAGCGAGGAGGGGGCCTCCAGCTACGAGGAGATCGAGACCATCCCCGACCTGGTGGGCAAGCGCTACCTGACCGAGATCAAGGACAGCGACCTCTACGCGGGCTACCGCATCGTAATGACCGAGCAGAACTCCTCCGAGGTCGCTCAGGGCGTCGTCATCAGCCAGGACCCGCTGGCGGGCACGCTGAAGACCGAGGAAAACCAGATCATCCGGCTGGTGGTAAGCAAGGGGCCGAACCTGGTGGAAATGCCCGACATCCTGGGCTTTACCCAGGCCAACGCCATTAAGCAGCTGGACGAGCGCGGCATCCAGTACCGCATGCAGGTCGTTGAGAATGACGGCACCTTCGCCGAGGGCTGCGTGGCCAAGACCGACGTGGTGGCCGGGACCAAGTTTGATGCCGGTAAGACCATCGTGAATGTATTCATCGCCGGGGAACGGGATGATACGCTGGTAGCCTCCACCGCCAGCTCCGAGGAAGAAACGGACAGCGGAGATAGCCAGGCGGAATAAGTGGATATATAAAGTAAAGGGGCTTCCCATGGCGGGAAGCCCCTTTTGGTGTAATAAAATGCTGAGCAATTTGCAGGGGACGATGCGAGGCATCCGCCCTTACAGTCAGAGAATGCTTTACCCCTGCTTCATCCGCTGGTCATCCCCCATAAACATGAACATCTTGCATCCGCCCAGCATGCGGCTGGCTACTTTTTCGGTGTAGCGGGCGGCAAAAACGCTTTGGTCGGTGATGTTGGTGGTGTAAATGGTGGGGCGCTCGGTCAGCATGCGGGTATTGATCAGCTCATACAGCACGCTGATGGTCAGCGGGGTGATGTACTCGGTGCCCAGGTCATCCATAATCAGCAGGTCGGCTTCCTGGCAGGCGGTCAGCCACTCGTCGCCGCTATTGTAGTCGAAGTGCTCGCGGCCCAGCCGGGCAGCCAGCGCGGCGGAACTGGTGTACAGCACGTCATGGCCACCCTCCAGCACGGCGTCAGCAATGGCCAGCGCCAAGTGGGTCTTGCCCAGGCCGCTGCGGCCCATAAACAGCAGGTTCTTGCTTTTACTATTGAACTTAGCAGCGTAGTTTTTGCTCAATTCCAGCAGCTTGGTCATGTAAGCGCGGGCGGTCACGCCAAACTCCGGCACCAGTGTGTCCGGGTAGCGGTTCACGTCAAAGGTGCTGAACTGGCACAGCCCCAGCGGGCTGGCGGCGTTGATCTCCTCCCGGCGCAGGCGGCGGGCCACATCGGCCACACAGCTGCAGGGCACACCGCCCCGCATGCCGGTGTCCTGGCACAGCGGGCAGCGGAACTTGGGGGCAAAGGCTTCCTCGCTGAAACCGGCGGCCTGGGCGGCCTCGGCAGCGGCCTTGTCGGCGGCCTCTAAGGCTGCACGGGCGGCGTCCATATCGCCGCCCAAAGCGGCGGTGCGGGCTAACGAAAGCCCTGCCCGCATCTTGGCATCATCGGCAGCAGAAAGCGCCGGGTTGGCGGCGTAGGCGGCGCGGCGGGCGGTCTCGGCCTGCATGACGGCATGCTGCCGCCGGGCTGCGATCTCCCGCTGGGCAGCGCGGAACAGTTCGTCTTTGGTGCGCATGGGTTAGCCCTCCTCGTCAAACATAGCCATCCAGTCGCGGCTGGACAGGGGTTGCTGGGCGCTGGCAGCGGCAGGCTGCTGGGGCGCAGGGCGCTGGGTAGCCAAGATGTTGCTGCCGGAAAGCTGCCCCTGCCCGCGGGCGGCCGACACCGTCGTGATGCCCTGGGCGCGCCAGGCCCGCAGGATGCCGTCCACATAGCGGATGGTGGTCTTGTTGCCTGCCCGCAGCAGCGCTTCTTCGATCATCTCGCGGCCAATGCCCCATTCCTCGTGCCAGCGGGCGATGGCGCTGCGCTCCCAGCGGGTCAGGGCGTCGGCGGCAATGCCAAACTGCTCTGCGGCTTCGGCACACCACTGCTCGCGCTGCTTGCAGCGGCGCAGGTAGCGCTCGGCATCCTCGCCGGTCTCCACGCCGGCCTCCCGCCAGCGGATGAGTTCCCGCGCAACGGCGGCGATGGTGCGCCGTCCCTGGCGGGCAACCTCGGCACAGCAGAGCAAAATCACGTCGGGCTGCCAGCCGTCGGTCAGGTACAAGCCGACCAAACGCTGCATCTCGCTGCGGCTCAGGGCCTTGCCAAAGGCGGTTTGGGCTTCCTCGCACAGCACGGCCACGTAGGGGTCGTTCAGGTTGGCCAGGTCGATCTTCTGGGGCTTCTCCGGCTCCGGGATGGGTGCGCCGCCGCGGTCGTAGACCAGCAGACCGGCACCGGCCCAGTATTGCAGGGCACGTTTGGCAGCCTCTACGCTGGACAGGCCCAGGGCGCGGGCCATGGTGCGGGGGTCGGTGTCACCGGTCTGCAACAGGTACAGCGCTGCACGAATGGTATTGCCGTCCGTCTGCGTCAGGTGCGAAACCACCAGCTGCGGTACAGCTAAGGTGTCGCCGTGATACTCTGCCAGTTTATAAGGCATGCCGCAAACCTCCCCACTTTAAAGTAACCCTTATTATAGCATTTTTGCGGCGATGTGTAAAGAAAACTGCCCAAAAACGCGGCGCGCATTTTGGCTAATGCGTTTATTGTAATTGTGCTCAAAAAATTGTACAATAGAACAATAAAAGTACAGGGCAGCGCCCATCAGGCGCACCCGGACGGAGGGAAACTCTTATGGCGATGAATCTTGTTAAACTGCCCACCGGCAAGCCCAACCTGCAGCTGCGCGTCAGCAAGGGCCACTATGCCACCAGCCACAGCCACATCAACTATTATATTGATGTCACCCTCACGAAGTTCCGCTTATCCGAGGCCCGCGCTGCTGCCCAGGAACTGGTACGCAGCTACCGCGGCACCACCATTATCGACACCATCCTCTGTCTGGACGGCACCGAGGTCATCGGCGCCTGCATGGGCAGCGAGCTGACCAAGGCGGGCTACAGCAATATGAACGCCCACCAGACCATCTACGTCGTCACACCGGAGCATACCACCGGCAGCCAGCTGATCTTCCGCGAAAACACCGCCCCCATGATCCAGGACAAGCACGTGCTGGTGCTGGCGGCATCTGTCACCACCGGCTACACCGTGCAGGGCGCGGTGGAGGCCATCCGGTATTACGGCGGCGAGCCTGCCGGTGTGACCGCTATCTTTGCCACGGTGGACGAGTGCGCCGGGTATCCCGTGGCCAGCATTTTTGACCCCCACGACCTGCCCGACTACCAGAGCTATGATGCCCACAGCTGCCCCTGGTGCAAGGAGGGCAAAAAGATCGACGCCCTGGTGAACAGCTTTGGATATTCGAGTTTGTAACAGATAGATATACACGCCCTTTCCTCTGCCCAGGGGAGAGGGCGTATTTTATTGGTTTGTCTCTCCCTCCGCCCCTTCGGGGCACCTCCCTTGCAGGGGGAGGCTTTTATGCCATTTGCCCTTGACGAACGACCCCCACCTTATTTATAATAGGAAGGCTTGCGAATTTAAGGCAACACCACATGATTCTAAGTGCCGGAGCGGTGCTTAAGCCCGCAGGGCGGGAATCGTGCGGTGTTGCCTTTACGGGAGGAATTTTGTTGAATAGCGAGAACCTGAACACGATTTTGGCTCAATACATCCATGATTTTGCAGAGCTTTCTCTTTCTCAAACGAGCGGCGAGGGGAGCCTCTGGCAGGCCATTGATACTTTCGGTGCCGAGTGGGACATCGAAGCGTCCGACTTTCCGGCCATGTTTGCCCGTGCCATGCAGGGGGCGGCGGACCAGCTGGACACCCCGGCGGTGCAGCCGGTGGCGGGCTTAAAGCTGCTGATGATGCGCGACAGCGAGGTCGAGCTGGTGCGGGAGTGCTTCCGCTGGCTGTATAACGACGAGGACGACGACCTGAAAAAACGCCGCGGCCGCGCCGAGATGTTTGCCGACCAGATCACCGGCCGTTTCCGCCGCTGCTTCCCCCGGATGAACAAATACACCATGACCCCGGTCCATGCGGTCTACTTCCTCAACCTGTGGATGCCGGAGGAAAACTTCTTCTACATCCCCGCCGAGGCCAAGGCCTGGGCTGACTTTATGGAGTACCCGGCGGAGTTTGGCAACGGCGCCAGCCTGGACCTGGCAGCCTACTACGCCATGTGCGAGGATCTGGTCACCGCCCTGGCCGACTACCCCGACCTCATCGCCCAGCATAAGGAGCGTCTGCGCACCCAGCTGGGCGGCATCAACGACCGGCTGCACCTGCTGGCCTACGGCATCCTGCATGCGGCCTATCAGCGCGGGTATTACCCCAAGGGCTTCTCCCGCAATGCCACGGCCAAGGAGCGCGCCAAGGCCGTGAAAGAAAAGCAGACCCGCGCCGAGCTTTGCCTGCAAATTGCCGAGAAAGAGCAGGAACTGCAGGAATTGCAGGCCGCCCCGGTGGCTTTGCCCGACCTGACCGGCTGCCGCATCGTGCATAAAATGTTTGGCGCCGGTACCGTGCTGCCCGGCGAGGGCCAGTTCATGGTCATCGACTTTAACGGTACACAGAAGAAATTCAGCTACACAGCGTCGCTTTCCAGCGGCTATCTCACCGCCGAGGACGACAGCGTGATGCAGCAGATGCAGGATTACCAGAACTACGGCAAGGCCTGCGACGCCCTGCAAAAAGAGCTGAAAATCCTGAAAGATGAGCTGGTAAAGCTGTAAAATAAAATAGAAATGCCACCGAGTTACACAGCTCGGTGGCATTTTGCATATATCAACGAAATTCAAACAGCTTGTAGACGGGCACATCCAAAACCTTGGCAATGCGGAACACTACATCTAGCGAAACGGCACAATCGCTGTTCTCAATGCGCGACATGTGGGTACGGCTTATGTCGATACGGTCGGCCAGCTGGATCTGCGATAACCCGGCGGCTTTGCGGTAGTACGAAATGTTCAATCCTAATTTGCGGTATTCTTCCTGATGCTCGTGCTCCATAAGCTCATCCCCCTTACTATATAGCTTATGGATTTTAGAAAAGAAATCGACAACTTGAAATATAATAAATGCAACGTAACATGTTGCATAATGTCGATTTCAGGTGTATAATGTATCATAACATATCAAAATGTTGGGAGGATTTGTATGTTTTGCACACATTGTGGCCAGGAGTTGCCGTCGGATGCCAAGTTTTGTACCGCCTGCGGGGCAGAGGTAAAAGCAGCGACCAAAGAAGAAAAGCCGCAGCTCGTTAAAAGTCGTGAAAGTGAATCAAAGGTATTTGAAAAGCAGCAGGAAGTCCCCAAAAGCACAGCCAAAAAGGTATGGGATGGCGTTGTGACTCTTGCCTGCTTTATTGTGGTGGTTGTAGGAGGCGTGGGCATAATTGGATTGGTCGTTTCTGCCATCCTTTCACTTTAAAATCTTATACAGGAGGAATACGTTATGTTTTGCCCGAATTGCGGAACAAAGGTTGAGGACGGCACGGCGTTCTGCCCGTCGTGCGGAACCAAACTGAAACTGCCGTCGACAGAAAAAGCAAAACCCGAACAGATACAGCCGCAGCAGGAAACTAAACGGAAAGAAGAAACGGGAGAAACAAATAAAGCACCGGAACATACAGTCGCGAGTGCAGCAAGGCCTGTAGGTGCAGACAGAATCAAACGAGCACTTAAAACGCTCTCAGCTCAAAATATCGTGCTGTTAATCGTAGTGGCTTTTATTATGGTGTTTTTGCTGGTGAGCAGCATTACTTTTCTACCGCTGGTTATTTTAGCGGCAGTACTCGTCTATTTCTTGCTTCTGCGCCAGCATTTTGCAATGGTGGACTTTGGCAGCGAATTTTCCGTACAACTCCCACAGGGGAAAACGGATGCGGAATGGACGCAGTATATTTTGGATGAATTTGAATACCCGGTAAAAATGAAGAAAGAAGCTGGGGAAAATGGCGCGGTCATACTGAAATTTGATAATGATGAAAATATTTTCGGCGAGAAATTTTCCGTGGAGGTTACGGTACAAGAGGGAATATTAAAAACGAAAGCGGTCATGAATAGCACCGATGCGGGCACGACATCGCAGCTACGGGCAGCTTATACCGCAAATGAGGTGGCGCAGGCGCTCAATTACTTTGTCAATGACATTCGCCTTCCGGCAGATTTTTTAATGAAACAAAAGCAGTTGCACAAAGATGATGCAGGAAAGGTAAAGAATGTAATCAGCAAATTGTGGATCATTATCGTGGCAATTGCATTTATCTGGCTGCTTATGCAGATGCACGACAGCAGTAAGGGCGTAAGGGACGGCCACTTTAATGACCTTTCTAAAACAACGACCATTGGGCAGGCGCTGGATAGCTTCTACAGCAAGGGCAAGTGGAGCAACTACAAAGAAAAGGGTACCCAGTATGTAGTTTACAAAGGCAAGCAAGAACAGTATGGGCTGGATATTTCGTTGACTTTTAAGCTGGACGGTGACGAAATCTCTATCGAAGGTTCGACTATCAATGGTGACGACGAGGGCCTTTGGGGGGCTGCATTGCTGCTGGGCGCAGGTTACGGCGATGATACCTGCAAGATGGTATTGACAGGTGCTTACTCGGACGAGAAAACCGCAGAACAGGAAATCTTTAAAATTTTGATGGACGCTGCCACTGAGGAAGACATAGAGAACCAGACCAACAACGATGTTTTGAACCAATATCTTGCTAACTACAGCCCGGATTACAGCGACGATTACAGCCCAGACGAAACCACCACGGACGAATACGATTATGGCGATACCACCAGTGACATTACCGACGACACGCAAGATGCTGGAGACTACGGATATATCAGCCCTGAAGCTATGACAAACGGCGGCGGCTTTGCAGATGGTACACTGGATTATGATTACCGATATGTAGATGGAAAGATTGTGCCGAGTGATGCTGCGGATGCTTGGCAAGTTCGTATTACCACAGACTGTGTGCTGAAAGCGGGGCCTGGTGTAGATTATGAAGATGCTGGAACGGTCTACGCAGGAGAAAATTGGATTGGCCACTACGGCGATGGTGAGTGGGTACTTATCAGTAATGATGATTTTTCGCTCTTTGGTTGGATGCCGGAAGTCTATCAGGAAATAGTTCCGGCAAATTAAAAGACTAAAAATAAAGGATGATGGGCGTCCTCCCCACTTGACAAATCCCCACACATGCGGGTATAATATCGTATGTGTGATGCGGCTGTCGTACAACGGCTAGTACATCAGCCTTCCAAGCTGAGGACGTGGGTTCGACTCCCATCAGCCGCTCTTAATCAAGGCGCAGGTACTTTGGTATCTGCGCTTTTTGCTTTTGTGTATATAGCAAATTACTATTGAAATCATTGATATCATTGTTATCATTGATGTTATTCAGGTATCATAGTCATTCAAGTCATTCATTTCGTTCCTATCATTCATCAATGAAATGTTGACTGCATGATATAGTATGCTTTATTGGCTGGCTGCACTGCAAGTTCCGCCTATAAGGACTAACTATACATACAAGTCTATTTACTGTTGATGAATGACTTGAATGACTTGAATAGTAGGGATGATGGGAATGAAAACAATGAATTCAATGATATCAATGATATCAATAGTAGTTTTATACTGCTTACACTTTTAAATTGTGCCGCAAATAACACCGAACACGCAAATTGTGCGCTGGATAACAATACCAGCTGCAATTGTGCTGCGTTTAACAACTTTGTGTGCATAATTATTTTACATATTCCGCCTTGACATTGGGGCGGGCAGGCCTCATAATAAAGCTGGTAAAACAGAACGACTTAGAAAAGGGGAGTATGACCATGCGTGTAATTGCCGGTACCGCCCGGGGTAAAAACCTGCAGGCATTGCCGGGCGAGGATGTCACCCGCCCGACTATCAACCGTGTTAAGGAGGCCATGTTCTCCAGCGTGCAGTTTCTGGTGCCCGGCGCCCGTGTGCTGGACCTGTTTGCAGGCAGCGGCCAGCTGGGCATCGAGGCGTTGTCCCGCGGGGCAAAAAGCTGCATTTTTGTCGACCGTTCGTCGGATGCACTGGCCATCGTAAAGGCTAACTGCAAAACGGCGGGCGTTGACCGCCAAAGCGACATCCGCCAGGCGGAGGCTCTGCCTTTTCTGGCAAACATCCGCGGCCCGTTTGATCTGGTGCTGCTGGACCCGCCGTTCCATTACGATACCTTAAACGAGGTACTGCCCGCCCTGGCCGACAAAGTAGCCCCCGGCGGCGTGGTACTGGCCGAGAGCGAGCGCGAAGCCGCCCTGCCCGAACGCGCCGGGGCGCTGGTGCTGGCCAAACAATACTATTACGGCAAGATCATGGTGAGCCGTTACGAGAAAGAGGAACAGGCATGAACGTAGAAGAATTGCTCGATCTGATGGAAGAAACGCTGGAAGCCGGTACGGCTGTGCCCTTTGCCCCTGCCAAGCGCGTGGTGGATGTGGACCGCATGCGGGACATCATCGACGAAGTGCGCAACAACCTGCCTGACGAGATCCGCGAAAGCAAAAAGATCGTGAACGACCGCGAGCAGATCATGAAAAACGCCCAGGTGGAATCCGAGACCATCATCCAGAAAGCCGAGGAGCGCGCCGGCGCCCTGGTCAGCGAGCAGGAGATCGTCAAACGCAGCCGCCAGCGCGCCGCCGAGATCCTGACCGCAGCCAACACCCAGGCAAAGGATTTGACCAGAAATGCAACGGTGTACTGTGAAACTTTGCTGAAAAAGTCCGAGGAGACCCTTGCCCGCAGTGTGGCGGACATTAAAAATACCCGCATGAACCTGCGCAGTGCCACCCGGCCTAATCGCGGCGGCCAGGGCGGGCAAAACCAGTAAAGCGACAATCACAGCAAAGCCCCCACATCTCCCCACCACAAAAAAATAATCTGTGAAATGTAGCCCGCAGCGGGATTTTTTCCTGCTGCGGGCTTGCTTTTTACCCCATTAGATGGTAGACTAAATATACGAAGTGGGGAATTGTGGTGTGAATAACAACCCTTGTGGTGAAAAGTGGGTAGTTTTCCACCCTTTCCACAGAGTTATCCACAAACTCAACGCGGCAACGTCAAAAAACGTGCCGAAGATTTGTAGAAACTGACGAAAGGGGAGAGCGGCTATGCTGGTAGGCCAGTACGACTACGCCATCGACGCCAAAGGCCGCCTGAATTTCCCCGCCAAGTTCCGCGACGCCATGGGTGAGACCTTTATTGTCACCCGCTGGCTGGACCACTGCCTGGCCGCTTTCCCCAGTGACGAGTTTGAAAAGGTCGCCGCCAAGATCGAAGAAAAAGGGCTGGTCAAGGGCCGCAACGTCAGCCGCATGCTCTACTCCTCCGCTGTGGAGGTCACGCCGGACAAGCAGGGCCGCATCCAGCTGCCCGCCCGCCTGCGGGAGTATGCCGGTCTCGACCACGATGTGACCGTCATCGGCAACCGCAGCTTCGCTGAGATCTGGAACACCGCCGCCTGGAACGGCAGCCAGGAATCCAGCGACGAGGACTTTACCGCCGCCATGGAAGCGCTGGATTTCTAAGGCAACACCGCACAATTCCCGCCTAACGGCTTAAGCACCGCTTCGGCGGCTG
>OGYH01003049.1_pt1 | contig 12024 bp, 10 predicted proteins | sample 1576511 | NCBI WGS metagenome assembly OGYH01 (sample SAMEA3541522, study PRJEB24748) | human gut metagenome | biome: human gut; feature: human-associated habitat; material: faeces | place: China | collected 2012 | reverse complement strand
CAAAGTTACCCGCGCTGTCTAATTTGGTGTATGTGGCCGGTCACTTTGTCGAGTGGCCGGCTTTTTTTGTTGCCTTAAAGGAGATGAACGCATGGCTCTTCCCACCGATCCCATCATGCTGCTGAGCGTGGTGAACCTCAAACTCCGGGATTATTTCAAAAACCTCGATGCTTTGTGCGAAGATCTGGACGCCGACAAGACCGATCTGTGTGCAAAGCTGCGTGCCGTCGGCTACGAGTACGACGCACAGCGCAACCAGTTTGTCTGATTTATCCTGAAACGCTACTGCCGGCTGGACGTGCAGCGACTGTGCGCCGGGGCCGGATCATGATAAAAAAGGAGTGCTTGATTGATTATGATGCAGGGTACCTATTACAAAGAGTGGAGCAGTGTGCTGAACCGCGAGATGGAGTTTAAGGTATATGGCAGCGCCGGTGTGCCGGTGCTGGCTCTGCCCGCCCGCGGCGGCCGCTTTTTCGACTGGGAGAACAACGGCATGCCGGACGCCATTGCCCAGCTGCTGAACGAGGGCAAGATCCAGCTGTTCTGCGCTGACAGCGTGGACGGTGAAGGCGTGCTGAACGGGGATCTGCCGCTGCGCCGCCGGGCCGAGGCACAGGAGAAGTATTTTGTTTACCTGACTGCCGAGCTGGCTCCCCGCATCCTGGCCCTGAACAAGGCCGAGAAGGGCACCAAGATCTGGTGCGCCGGTGTGGATCTGGGCGCTTATCAGGCCGTGAACTGCCGTCTGCGCCGCCCCAACCTGTTTGCCGGTGCCGTGGGCATGGGCGGCATCTACGACCTGAGCCGCTTCTGGGGTGTCGAGAACGACGATCTGGTGCTGCGCTGCTCTCCCCTGCTGTACCTGCAGGAGAACGGCATCGCCAACAAGCTGGCACTGGTCAAGGCCGAGGAAAACAGTCTCATCCTCTGCGCCGGTCAGGGTGCCTACGAGGATGACGCCAAGGCCGACACTCAGGCACTGGCTGATGTGCTGCAGGCCCAGAGCCTGCCCGCTCATCTGGAAGTGTGGGGCGGCGACGTGTCCCACGACTGGTACTGGTGGGGCAAGATGTGGAGCCTGTTTGCTCCGCGCATTCTGGAAAAGTAACTTTATCACGGTTCTGTGTGAGGGAAAGCCTGCGGGTTTTCCCTCTTTTTTCTTTTATTTCAAATTCCTACTTGATTTGTCGGATATGGTGTGGTATACTCCTGCTGGAAGCAAAAGATACCCCCAAGGGGTTTGCGAGAGGAGCCTGCATCATGGAATCCACCGAAAAGAAGCCCTGCTGTTGCTGCAGCACCGAAGAGCCTGCGGCGGACACGGTTTCCCCCGCCGATGTACCGGACGCTGTTCCCTCCTGCTGCCGCCACAAGGACCGCAGCCCGGAGGAATACAAAGCACTGGTCAACCGGCTGAGCCGCATCGAAGGGCAGGTGCGCGGCGTGCGCGGCATGCTGGAAAAGGATGCCTACTGTGTGGACATTCTGGTACAGGTGGCCGCCGTGAACTCGGCGCTGAACAGCTTTGCCAAGGAGCTGCTGGCCCAGCACATGAGCACCTGTGTGGCCGATGACCTGCGTGCCGGCAGCGACGAAAAGCTGAACGAGCTGATCAGGCTGCTGCCCCGGCTCATGAAGTGACCCTGCGGCAGACATACTGGACTTATCAGGAGTGAATACGATGGAACAATACAATGTAACGGGTATGAGCTGCGCGGCCTGCTCTGCCCGGGTGGAAAAGGCCGTAAAAAAGGTACCGGGTGTGACCAGCTGTTCGGTGAGCCTGCTGACCAACTCCATGGGCGTAGAGGGCACCGCATCCAGCGCGGCGATCATTCAGGCCGTGCAGGAAGCCGGTTACGGTGCCAGCCCCAAGGCGGCCGGTGCTGCCGCCGCCAGCTCCCCCAGCGCCGACCTGGATGCGCTGGCCGACCACGAGACGCCCAAGCTCAAGCGGCGGCTGATCGCTTCGCTGGGCTTTCTGCTGGTACTGATGTACTTTTCCATGGGCCACATGATGTGGGGCTGGCCTCTGCCCCACTGGTTTGACGGCAACCATGTTGCCATGGGCCTTGTCCAGCTGCTGCTGGCGGGCATCGTGATGGTGATCAACCAGAAGTTCTTCATCAACGGCTTCAAGGGGCTGATCCACGGCTCCCCGAACATGGACACGCTGGTGGCCATGGGCTCCATGGCCAGCTTTGTGTGGAGCACCTACGCCCTGTTTGCCATGACCCGCGCACAGGTGGACGGCAACGACGAGCTGGTCATGCACTATATGATGGAGTTCTACTTTGAGTCGGCGGCCATGATCCTGACCCTGATCACGGTGGGCAAGATGCTGGAGGCCCGCTCCAAGGGCAAGACCACCGATGCACTGAAGAGCCTGATGAAGCTGGCCCCCAAAACGGCCACCCTGCTGCGGAACGGTGCCGAGGTGACCGTGCCCATCGAGCAGGTGCAGAAGGGCGACATCTTTGTGGTGCGCCCCGGTGAGAACATCCCGGTGGACGGCGTCGTGCTGGAAGGCAGCAGCGCCGTGAACGAAAGCGCCCTGACCGGCGAGAGCATCCCGGCGGACAAGGCCGCCGGGGACAAGGTGAGCGCCGCCACGGCCAACCAGTCCGGCTTCCTGCGGTGCGAAGCTACCCGCGTGGGCGAGGACACCACCCTGGCCCAGATCATCCGGATGGTGAGCGATGCCGCCGCCACCAAGGCTCCCATCGCCAAGGTAGCCGACACCGTGTCCGGCTTCTTTGTGCCGGCGGTCATCAGCATCGCGGTGGTCACCACCGTGGTCTGGCTGCTGCTGGGCCGGGAGCTGGGCTATGCGCTGGCCCGCGGCATCTCGGTGCTGGTCATCAGCTGCCCCTGTGCCCTGGGCCTTGCCACGCCGGTGGCCATCATGGTGGGCAACGGCATGGGCGCCAAAAACGGCATCCTGTTCAAGACTGCCGCTTCGCTGGAAGCTGCCGGCCGCACCCAGATCGTGGCGCTGGACAAGACCGGCACCATCACCAGCGGTGAGCCGAAGGTCACCGACATCCTGCCCGCCGACGGCGTGACCGAGACCGAACTGCTGACCCTGGCCGCCGCGCTGGAATGCAAGAGCGAGCACCCGCTGGCCCGCGCTGTGCTGGCCTATGCCGAGGCACAGCAGCTGGGCGCTCCGGAGGTGACCGACTTTGCGGCCCTGCCCGGCAACGGCCTGAGCGCCAAGCTGGACGGCAAGGAGATCTTTGGCGGCAATGCAGCCTTTACCGGCACCAAGGTCACCGTCCCGGCCGAGCTGGCACAGGCAGCAGCCGAGCTCTCGGCGCAGGGTAAGACCCCGTTGTTCTTTGGCGGCGCAGGCCGTCTGCTGGGTGTCATCGCGGTGGCCGACACCATCAAGGAGGACAGCCCCCGGGCCATCCGGGAGCTGCAGGCCATGGGCATCAAAGTGGTCATGCTCACCGGCGACAACCAGCGCACGGCTGACGCCATCGGCAAGCAGGCCGGTGTGGACGCCGTGATCGCCGGGGTGCTGCCGGACGGCAAGGAAGCCGTGATCCGCCAGCTGCAGGCCGCCGGTAAGGTAGCCATGGTGGGTGACGGCATCAACGACGCCCCCGCCCTGACCCGCGCCGACACCGGCATCGCCATTGGCGCCGGTACCGATGTGGCCATCGACGCCGCCGATGTGGTGTTGATGAATTCCAGGCTCTCGGATGTGCCCGCCGCCATCCGCTTGAGCCGCGCCACCCTGCGCAACATCCACGAGAACCTGTTCTGGGCCTTCCTCTACAACACCATCGGCATTCCGCTGGCAGCCGGTGCGTTCATCCCCTTCGGCCTGACGCTGAACCCCATGTTCGGCGCAGCGGCCATGAGCCTGTCCAGCTTCTGCGTGGTGAGCAACGCCCTGCGGCTGAATCTGTTCGATCTGCACAGCACCAAACACGACCACCCGCTGAAAAACGCTTCTGCCCTGCCCGCTGCCCTCACGCAGCCCGCAGCGGTTGAGGATAAAGAGAGTACCATCAAGGAGGATACGACCATGAAAAAGACTCTGCATGTAGAAGGCATGATGTGCGGCCACTGTGAGGCCCGTGTGAAGAAGGCGCTGGAGGCCCTGCCCGAAGTGACCGAGGCTGTGGTGAGCCACGAGGCCGGCACCGCCGTTGTCACCCTGAGCGCCGAAGTTTCCGACGATGTGCTGAAGAAGACCGTCGAGGATCAGGACTACAAGGTCACCGGCATCCAGTAAGCCCCTCCCGCACAAACAGCAGCGGCCTGTTCCCCCGTTTTGGGAGAGCAGGCCGCTGCTTTGTTTTATGGTTTTTCAGGAAAGTTCTGCAAGGCGTCTGGCTCCTCTGGTTTTCAGCCAGTGCCCCAGCAGCCCGTCCGCACCCGCCAGCAGCACAAGGGCCGCCGCCATGACCGCCGGAAGCGGAAGGATCTTCAGCAGATTGGTCTGCGCAAGGGTCAGCACCAGCACAGCAACGAGATTGGCCGCCATGGACAGCAAGGTACAGCCGCTCATTTTGATCACCGCGGCCTCACTCGTCCAATGCAGGTTGGGCAGCACAAGCCCCAGTGCAAGGCCCATTTCCGCACTGAGCAGCACGAACAGTTCCGCTTCCAGCAGGGTCAGGCAGAAATACACCGGCGGCATCTGCACCGCCGCCTGCATACACACAAGGCACAATGCCGCCGGGACGCCGGTCAGCAACAGATGCAGTTCCAGCTTAGCACACAGGGCCTGCCAGGACGGGATGGGCAGGCTTTGCAGGAGCCAGACCGTCCGGCCTTCCAGCGAGACGGAGGGCGTGGTCAGGAAGTTGGCTGCCGACACCGCACACACGGCACAGCACACCAGCACCGGGACCCCTTCCGGCACGGCCTGCGCAAACCGGGCAAAGAGGTCTGCCTTCCACAGGGACACGCCGCCCAGCACCAGCAGGCCCAGCGTGCCCATGGCGCTGTTGAGCATATAGGCCGGGCTGGACCCCAGATGCAGCAGTTCCCGGCGCAGCAGAGCCTGCCGCAGGTTGACGGGGCGTGCTTTTCGCGCATGGTATGCCGTGCGGGCCGTACCCTTCCGGGCCGTCATGCGGCGCAGGTAGGGCTTTTCCAGCAGCTTGCAAAAGGCCGCAAAGCACAGCACTGTGCCCAGCACGAGGCCGACCAGCGCCGGGAGCTCCCCTGCCGTCGCGCCGCCCAGCAGCCGCAGCGGCCAGGCTGCACGGGCAAGCGCCGCACTCGACTGTGCGGCATCGGCCAGCAGATCGTCCAGCATCTCCTGCACCCGCAGAAAACCCGCATAATACAGCGCAAAAAACACCAGCGAGCACACCACGGTGACCAGACTTTTGTGCCGGGCGCGGTCATTGGCCAGCGCCACGGCCCAGCCCAGCAATACCGCCAGAATGCAGGCCGCTCCGGCCAGCACCAACGCCATGGGGATACTGCACAGCACCCCGGCCAGCGGATGGGCTGCCAGCAGGCCGTAACACACCACCGCCGGGACCCACGCCATGAGCAGGTAGATCAGGCAGGCCAGATAAACGGTGCTCACCCGCACCCCGAAAATGACCGCCGGCGGGATGGGCAGCGAGAGCAGCAGTTCGTTGTCCCGGCTCTGGAACAGGCCGGAATAGCTGGTAAAGGCGCTGGCCAGCACGCTCACCAGCAGCGCCGTGAGCCCCATAGAGGCAAAATACAGCCAGTCCAGCCCGGCCGGGAGCAGCACCGAAGCCAGCGGCAGGGCCATGCCCGCAAAGCAGAGCATGAGCACCACCACCAGCACGGCAAACAGCAGCGCATACCCCACGGCCGATGCCCGGGACCGCGCTTTGCCGGTCTTGCTGCTGCGGAGAAAGGCCGCGCCCAGCTCCCGCAGCTGCTTGCGGAGCAATGCACGGATCATCATGCCTGCGCCTCCGTGCCTTCCAGTTCCAGAAAGACCTCTTCCAGACTGTCATCGCCGCGCACCTCGTCCATGGAACCGGCCCGCACCAGCCGCCCGGCCCGGATGATGGCCACCCGGTCGCAGAGCTTTTCGGCCACCTCCAGCACATGAGTCGAGAAGAAGATGGCCCCGCCGCCGTCGCAGAAGCGGCGCATCAGGGTCTTGAGCTGGTGCGCCGCCAGCGGGTCCAGCCCCACGAAGGGCTCGTCCATGAGGATGAGCTTCGGCTCGTGGAGCAGGGCCGAGATGATGGCCAGCTTCTGCTTCATGCCGTGGGAGTATGCGCTGATGGGCTGGGCCAGGTCCTGCGTGAGGTCGAACTGGTCGCCGTAGGACCGGATGCGCTCGGCACGTTCCCGTGCCCCCACGGCAAAGATATCCGCGATGAAGTTCAGGTACTGGATGCCGGTCATGTATTCGTACAGGTCCGGGTTGTCCGGCAGATAGGCCAGCCGCCGCTTACATTCCAGCGGGTCATCCTGCACCGAGATGCCGTCCACCGTAATGCGGCCGCTGTCGAACTGCTGGATGCCGCAGCAGCACTTGAGTGTGGTGGTCTTGCCCGCGCCGTTGTGGCCGATGAATGCGCAGATCTCGCCGGGGCGGATGTGCAGGCTGAGATCCTGCACGGCCGCCTTGCCGCCGTAGGTCTTGGTCAGATGTTCGATGTTGAGCATAAAGTGCCCTCCTTTGTCCGGGGCAGTGCGCCCCTCTACCCTTAGAATATACCTTCCACAAGGGGGAAGGTCAAGGGTGACCGGTCCGCGGCCGGTCAGAGTGCAATAATTTACAGTTTCTTCAAAGATGCCCCTTGCAAAAGTACAAAAAAATGGTATACTAATACAACGAACTGAACGGAGAAAGGAGGCGCGCAGCATGGCACCCACCAAGGAGCGCCCGGCGACTAAAACCATCGCCACCAACCGCGAAGCGCGCCACGAGTATTTCGTTCTGGAAGCGCTGGAGACCGGCGTTGAGCTCAAGGGCACCGAGGTCAAAAGCCTGCGGGCCGGCGGGGTCAACCTGAAGGACAGCTGGGTGGACATTGAGGACGGCGAACTGCTGGTCAAGGGCATGCACATCACGCCCTACGACCACGGCAACATCTTCAACCAGGACCCTCTGCGTGTCCGGCGGCTTCTGGCACACAAAAACGAGATCCGGCGGCTGCACCAGCAGTGCAAGCTGCAGGGATACACGCTGGTGCCGCTTTCGCTCTATTTCAAACATGGCCGCGTAAAAATGGAACTGGGCCTTTGCAAGGGCAAAAAGCTCTACGACAAGCGTGCCGACGCCGCCCAGCGCGACGCCAAGCGTTCCATCGACCGCGCCATGAAATCCAACGGCAAATACTACTGATCGTTTCAGACGGTTTCCCTGAAGCGGAACTTCTCCTGTTTTTCGTGCATCGCAAGGTGCACTTTTATGGGGGCGTAAAGGTTTCGACGGGGGGAGCAAGGTCTGGGCAGCGGGTAGCAGCGGGGGAACTGCTCTATAACTCCTCCAAAAAAATTAACTGACAACAATAATTATCAGTTGCTCGCAGCCTGAGTGCTGCGCGTTCCGCCCACTCTTGTGTCGTGTGGGGCCGGGGCGTCCTTTAGACACAGCACCTGAACGGACTTAAGCTTTGCGGACCGGCAGGAACTCATGAAGCTACCAATGCGCTAGCCTGACGATCGGCGTGGCGCGGCGGGAATGTTGTAGATCGCCTGCACCCGGAGACACCTACACTGAACTCTTTTCGGACATGGGTTCGACTCCCATCGCCTCCACCAAAAACAGAACTCCCCTGCCGCGCTGCGGTGGGGGAGTTCTTGTTTTTGTGGTCCCGGCGATGAGGAGGCGAACAGCACGACCCTGCGCAGCAGGGGCAGCAATCAGCCCAGTGGGCTGTTGCTGCGTGCGCGGGTCCCAACCATCCGGAATGTCTACCAGGGAGAGGTTGGGTGGATACCCTGCACCTTGGCCGTCCCGGTATTGTTCATATCATGGTTGACAAGATGGCAACAATCAAGTATATTAAGCTCAGAAGAACCGGTAGGGGTTTCCATGTTGAAAGCAATTCCAGCATCGTACCCCTCTGACCCGGCTCTTTCAGAAGAACCGGTAGTCACGCTGTCGGTGGTGGAAACGCCATCTCCACGGGACTCTGACCCGGTTCTTTTTTATTTGCCATATCCGACCATGCAAAAACGCCCCGTCTGGCAGGCTGTATCGTCTGCAGACGGGGCGTTCGTTTTCGGTTTACAGTTCTCCGCGGCCGGAAAGCGCACGGTAAAGGGTGGTCTCGTCGGTATACTCCAGGCTTGCACCCACCGGCAGACCGTAGGCCAGACGGGTGGTCTTGATGCCCAGCGGCTTGATGAGCTTGGCCAGATACATGGCGGTTGCCTCCCCCTCTACGGTGGGGTTCATGGCCATGATCACTTCCTTGACCTTGCCGTCACCCAAACGGGCCAGCAGTTCCTTCACGCTGAGCTGCTCGGCCCCGATGCCGTCCATGGGGCTGATCAGGCCGTGCAGCACATGATACAGGCCGTGGTACTCCCGGGTGCGCTCAAACGCCTGCACATCCCGCGGCGTTTCCACCACGCAGATGACCGACGTGTCCCGCTTGGCGCTGGCGCAGATGGGGCAGATCTCAGCCTCGGTGTAGTTCTGGCAGATGCGGCAGCGGTGGAGCTTGGTGTGCGCGTTCTGGATGGCCGAAGCCAGGGCCGCCGCGTCCTCATCGGACATGCTCAACACCTGATAGGCCATGCGGGTCGCGCCTTTGCGCCCGATGCCCGGAAACTTGCCGAACTCTTCGATCAGCTTTTCCAGCGGGGCAGCATTGTAGCCCATGTTCTTCCCTCCAGCCGGATCAGAGACCCGGAATGTTCATGCCGCCGGTCAGCTTGCCCATCTCGGCCTCGGCGGTCTCGTCCACCTGCTTGACGGTGGCGTTGACGGCAGCAGCCACCAGATCTTCCAGCATCTCGATGTCATCCGGGTCCACAGCTTCGGGCTTGATGGTGATGGCCAGCACCTCGTGCTTGCCGTTCATCTTCACGGTGACCATTTCACCGGAGGCACTGCCGGTGTACTCGGCGGCTTCCAGCTCGGCCTGCTTGGCCTTCATGTCCTCCTGCATCTTCTGGGCCTGACGCATCAGGGCGTTCATATCGGGGCGGCCAAAGCCTGCGGGCATTCTTGCTTTCATAGTTTGTTCTCCTTTGTCTTATTGGTTGAAAAGCCTTCCCCAAAAGGGGAAGCCTTATTTCTGTTTTCGGGCGGTGTCCTCAATGGACACATCCAGCCCCAGCTTTTCCAGTGCGTGGAGCGACTGCTCCGCGTTGGACACGGTTTTCCCTGCGGTTCTGGGCTCGTAGGGGCCGATGGGGATCGCCTTGCCGGACACCTGCAAAATGAGCTTTTTGATCAGCCGCTGGCTGTCCTTATTGGCCCGGATGAAATCGCGGAAGGTCTTGCCGCCGTCGATGAGCACCCGGGTACCGTCAAAGTACGCCTTGGATTTGCGCAGGTAACTGTACAGCATGGGGTCCACTTCCTGCAGCTTCTGGGTGATCTGTGCCCACTCCGGGTATGGGGCCAGGCTGCCCGCTGTCGGTCTGGGCTGTGCGGGAGCGGCTTCCTGCTTCGGGGCCGGGGCCGTTGTCTGCGGCGTAGGAGACGGTTCCTCGCGGGGCGGCGGCACGGGCCGTGCCGGTGCGGAGGGTTCCTCCCAGGGCAGCGCTTCCCCGCCCTGCACGGGCGGTTCTTCCGGCAACGGCGGCAGTTCTTCGGCCTGCACGGGCACCTGCACAGATGCAGGTTCCTGTGTCGGCTCCGGTGCGGACTGCACCGGCTCTGCCGCAGGCTGCGGCATTTCCGGCAGCGGGGCAGGCTCCACGACCGGCTGCTGCACGGGAGCCTGCTGTACCGGTGCGCTCACAAAAGGCTGCACCGCCGGAGCCGAAGCAAACGGCTGCACGGCAGCAGGCTGTGCGGCACGGGCGACCGGTGCTGCCTGCACTGGTACGGTCTGCCGCTGCTGCGGCGGTTCCGACAGGCTGAACAGCGCCAGTTCCAGCTCAATGCGCTGGTCACTGCCGCGAGTCATGTGCTCCAGTGCCGTGCCAAGGGTGCGGATGGCCCGGACGGCCTCCCGCTGGCCCAGCTGCGGGCCTTTTTCCAGATACTGCGCCTCCTCTTCCGGTGACACACCGGAGAGCAGTGCCTGCCCGCCGGGCAAAGCCGCCAGCATCAGGGCGCGGTAGTGGGCGATGAGTTCTTCGGTCAGGCGTTTAACGTCCACCGACTGCTGCCGCAGCTGGGCCAGCTGGGCCAGTGCGGCGGCTCCGTCCTGCGCCTCCAGCGCGTCGGAGATGCGAAACAAATAGCTGCGGTCGGTCACACCGGCCATGCGGCGCACCACGTCCGCGTCGATCTTTGCCGTGACGCCTGCGCAGGTGTCCAGAATGGACAACGCATCGCGCAGAGCACCGTCGGCCAGGCGGGCGATCAGCTCCGCGCCGTCCGAGGTCAGTTCCAAGTGCTCTTCCCCGGCGATATACTCCACCCGCTGTGCGATGTCCTCCGGCCCAATGCGGGTAAAATCATACCGCTGGCAGCGGGACAGGATGGTGGCCGGCACCTTCTGGATCTCGGTGGTGGCCAGAATAAAAATGACATGGGCCGGCGGTTCTTCCAGCGTCTTGAGCAGCGCATTGAAGGCCGCCGTGGACAGCATGTGCACCTCGTCGATGATGTATACCTTATACTGGCAGGCGCTGGGGGTGTAGGCAGTCTCATCCCGCAGGTCGCGGATATCGTCCACGCCGTTGTTGGATGCGGCGTCCATCTCCACCACATCCAGAATGCTGCCGTTGTCGATGCCCTTGCAGATCTCGCATTCGCCGCAGGGGTCGCCGTTCTGCGGGTGCAGGCAGTTGACCGCCTTGGCAAAGATCTTGGCGCAGGTGGTCTTGCCGGTGCCGCGCACGCCGGTGAACAGGTAGGCGTGGCCCACACGGCCGGTGGCGATCTGATTGCGCAGGGCCGTCACAATGCCGCGCTGACCCACTACATCTTCAAACCGCTGGGGCCTCCACTTGCGGTACAGGGCTCGATACATGAGCAGCACTCCCCTTTCCGGACAAAATCGGCAATAAAAAAGGACAGCGCATGACGGGGTTTTGTCCCCGCCCTGCGTAGCTCGGCATACGGATGCAGGCTGTCTGAAACGCACAGAGCACGCCGCTTAAGGCTGCTTGGTTCCCCACCTGACCTGGTTCACAGCGGCTCCATCGTACAGGACCCGCATCCGTATGCCGAACCACGCCGCAGGCGCTGTCCGACGCACTTTTCTGAGTGCTTGAATATTGTACCACAAACGCAGGCAGAATTCAAGAGGGAGACAAAAAAGGACCCCGGAAGCATCCGCAGACACTTCCGGAGCCCTCAGGTTCAATTCAGCTCAGATGGGTGCGATCAGGACTGGCAGGCAGTGATCAGGCTCATCTTGTAGACCTCGTCAGCGTTGCAGCCGCGGGACAGGTCGTTGATGGGAGCATTCAGGCCCTGCAGGATGGGGCCGTAGGCAGCGTAGCCGCCCAGACGCTGTGCGATCTTGTAGCCGATGTTGCCGGCCTCGATGCAGGGGAAGATGAAGGTGTTGGCCTGGCCGGCGACCTTGCTGCCCTTGCACTTGACCTGTGCCACTTCCGGAGCAACGGCAGCGTCAAACTGCAGCTCGCCGTCCACAGCCAGCTCGGGGTCCATCTCCTGAGCCTTGATGGTAGCGTCGTGGCTCAGAGCGACGGTGCCGCCCTTGCCGGAGCCCTTGGTGGAGAAGCTCAGCACGGCGACCTTCGGGTCGATGCCGAACAGCTTTGCGGTCTTGGCGGTCTCAACGGCCACCTCAGCCAGCTTGGAAGCAGCGGACACCTTGACTTCGCCGGTGGCCTTGTCGATGGTGTCGGTGTAGTCGATGTTGACGGCGCAGTCGCCCATGGCAATGCGCTTCAGGCCCTCTTCGCCGCAGTCGCGGTCCAGAATAAAGCAGGAGCTCACCAGATGTGCGC
>OGYH01003044.1_pt1 | contig 12037 bp, 8 predicted proteins | sample 1576511 | NCBI WGS metagenome assembly OGYH01 (sample SAMEA3541522, study PRJEB24748) | human gut metagenome | biome: human gut; feature: human-associated habitat; material: faeces | place: China | collected 2012 | reverse complement strand
CCACCCCCACCTCTTCAAAGACTTTTACGTTTATTGAATCCCTGTTTGCAGCGTTCCCTGAGGCAACAGAGTGGTGACTCCTTTGCCTGAAAAAAACGGTTTCCTTGGCGGTATAGCCCCAGGGAAACCGTTTTGAAGATATGAGGGACCCCTTCCCTTGCCGGGGCTGGACAGCTCCCGGAAACGCCTTTCTAAAAAGCCTCCCCGTACAGTGACGCGATCTCTTCGGGCGATGCCGGACGCGGATTGTTGGCGGGGCTTCCGCTGGCAACGGCTTCCCGCACCATCGCGTCGAGCTGGGCATCCAGCGCCTCGCGGGAAAGCAAGTCACGCAGCCGGGGGATATGCAGCTCGCGCACCAGCCGGCTCACAATGCCGAGCCCGGCCCGCGCCGTTTCCAAAGGCGTTCCCGCCGGAACCGCCCCCATCGCTTCCGCCAGCCGGGCATAGCGTTCCGGTGCGCCGGGAAGCGAAAACCTCATGATCGCCTCCAGCAAAACGGCGTTGCTCACGCCGTGCGGGATGCCGAACTTCGCCCCAAGCGGGCGGGCCATGCCGTGCACCAGCGCCACGGAACTGTTGGTAAAGGCAATGCCCGCCTCCAGCGAACCAAGCAGGCACTCGCGCCGGGCTTCGGCATCGTCCGGGCTGGCGAACGCCACGGGCAGGAACCGGGCGAGCCTCCCCGCGGCCCGCAAGGAAAAGTCAATGGTCAGTTTAGTAGCCTTGCGGGATACGCAGGATTCGATGGCATGGGTCAAGGCATCAACGCCCGTGGCCGCCGTCAGCGCCGGAGGCATACCGTATGTCAGCAGGGGGTCGAGGATGGCGATTTCCGGGACAAGATACATGGAAATGACGAGCAGTTTCTCGTGGGCGGCTTCCTCGGTGATGATCGTCGTTCCCGAAACCTCGCTCCCCGAACCCGCCGTCGTCGGAATGGCGATGATCGGAACGCCGGGATGCGGCACCCTGCCCACGCCCGCGTAATCCCGGACAGCCCCGCCGTTGGCGTCGAGCAGGCTCACGGCCTTGGCAACGTCGATGGGCCCTCCCCCGCCGCAGGCTACGATGGTCCCGCACCGTTCCCTTCGGAACAGGCCAAGCGCCTCCCTGACATGGCGGTCGGTGGGTTCGGACGGGATATCCGAAAAAAACGCGCCGAGCAGCCCCTCCTCACGCAAGGACTGGAGCACAGGTTCCACAACGCCTGAACGCCGCAGGAACGGCCCCGTGATCACAAGCGCCCGCCCCCTCCCCCACTGTCTGGCGAACAGGCCCGTTGAAGCGGCTTTCCCCTCCCCAAAGACGATGCCTTTCGGCGAGAACCAGTTCCACATATTTCCCCCGTTTTCATGCCGCGGCCCTGACGTGCGGCACGGTTGTACGAAGGGCTTCTCAGTGCTCGTGCGGTTTGTTGCCGAGAGGATGCACATGCATATGGGCATGAGCGTGCGACGGCGCGGCGTCCGTGAAATGCTGCCCCTCAACCGTCAGGTATTCGGAAGAGGTCTCCGCCAGGAAGTCCCAGTCGTGGGAAATGATGATACGGGCCGTGGGAAGGGTTTTCAAGACGCCGATGATCCGCTGCCGGGCTTCCGGGTCCAGCCCGTTGGTGGGCTCGTCGAGCAGCAGGGCTTCCGGCTCCATCACAAGGACCGTAGCCAGCGAGACCAGTTTCTTCTCACCCCCGGACAGGCGGTGCGTCAGCCGGTTTTCGAACCCGGCCAGCCCGAGCCGCTCCAGCGTGGTCGCCGCACGATCCCGGGCTTCTTCCTGCGAGCAGCCCAGATTCAGCGGCCCGAAGGCCACGTCTTCCAACACCGTGGGGCAGAAAAGCTGATCCTCGGCGTGCTGGAGGACCAAGCCCACCTTGCAGCGCAATTCCCGAAAGTCCTTTTCCGTTTCCAACGGGCGCCCGTGAAAGAGGATACGGCCTTCCTGCGGTGCCGCCAGCCCCATGATCAGCCGGAAAAACGTCGTCTTGCCGCTTCCGTTCGGGCCGTACAAGCCGATCTTCCGGTCAGGGTACAAGGCAAAATCCATATCCCGGAAGACCTGCCGTCCTCCGGGATATGTGAACGAAATATGCTCCAGCGCGAAAATGGGCTCAGCCACGGGGAAACTCCAGATACAGATCAAAGGCCACGAGGCAAACCATGCACGCGAACGCCGCCACGGCGAACACGGCATCGCGGGATGTGGCCCGGAAAGCGGTCACGGACTGAAAACGCCCGGAAAAACCGCGCAGGATCATGGCTTCGTAGACCCGCACGGAACGGTCGAAGCTGTGAACAAAGACCATGCCGAGCATGTTGCCGAAGGTACGGTACGTATGCATGTTGGTCCTGGGCGCGAACCCGCGCAGCCGCGCCGCGCCGTGCAGCTTGTGCCATTCATCGGCGATCACATGCAGATAACGGTACGTGAACAGAAACAGGAAAACCAGCTTGGACGGGAAGCGCAGCCGCTCCAGCGCGTAGCCGATGGTCGGGGAATCCATCGTCGCCACCAGCGCGAGGAACGTCATGACGATGGCGTTGGATTTGACGGTCACGAGCAGGGTCAGCAGCACCCCCGCGCGGCTGACCTCCAGCGGCCCCCACGCGGCGATAACGTCTCCGCCCGAGGTCAGGGGGACCGTCAGCCAAAGGAACGCAATGAACACATTGACCACGGCCAGCCGCCGGAGCACGGGCCGCATCGGCGGCCTGCTGAGGGCAAGGAGCAGCGCGGCCATGCCGAACCCGAACCATGCCGCCTCGGGAGTCCGCACCACGGCCAGGCACACGGCGCACACGAACGCCGCCACCAGACGGAATCTGGGGTCGACGGCGTGCACCAAAGAGCGCCCGTGGGCAAAGGGTTCGTCAAACATCAGGGCCGGCGCCTGAAATACGCCGCAACGCCGATCAGCCCGAAAATCCAGCCGATGCCCCCGATGATGTCCCGGAGGTTCGGACCGGCTTCCGTCTGTTCCGCAAGCATACGTTTGATGGGGGACAGTTTGGCGTCCAGTGCGGCGTCGACGATGCGCTCGATCTCGGCGGGCGTCGCGCCGCCGGAAACCGCCGCAACCGGAGCGGCGGCAGAAGGCGCGGCCTGTCCGGCGACAAGGGAGGCCGGGGTAGCCGGGACTTCCGCAGCGGCAACAGCGACGGCCTTCGGCGTTCCCGAAGAAGCCAGCTCGTCGGCGGCCACGGTCCAGTCGTTCTGGTGCCCTTCCCCGGCGATGATCCGGATGTTGAGATCGTGCCCGGCCTCGCGGAGCTCCGCCGTCACCGGGAACCGGAACACCCCGTTATCATCGGTGGTTCCCTGCAACAGCCGCGCGCCGGTCGTTGCGTCAAAGACCTCCACGGTCCCTTGCTTGACCTTCTGGCTTCTGTTGAACCCACACTCGACCTGTACGGCATCCCCATCCACAAAGGCGAAGATATTCACGCGGTGCGCCGAAGCGAACGGGGCTCCGGCGAATACGAGGCACAACGCCATGCACCAAAGGCGAAACATACGCATATCGCTATTCCTTGGAAAATTGCAGAATTTCCGGGCGGACCTTGGCAATGAACGAAACCGCCAGCGCGGTGATCACGCCTTCCACGATCATGACGGGGATGTGCGCCAGAAACAAGATCTGTGCGGTACGGAGAAAGCCTTCATCGCTGAAACTCAGCGACAACGCCGTCAGCAGCCCGGCCCCGGCGACGGAGAGAGCCCCGCAGCAGAATGCGCCGACAATCCGCTGACGTGCGGATTTCAACAGCATGGGGCGGAACGCGTAGTAGCAGACGACCGCCGGAAAAGCCATATTGAAGGTATTCACGCCAAGTACGGTGATGCCGCCGTACTGGAACAGGATCGCCTGAAGCATGAGCGCCACAAAAATGGACGGGAACGCCGCCCAGCCGAGCAGCATCCCGAGGAGCCCGTTCAGGATGAGGTGCACGCTGCTCGGGCCTATGGGCACATGGATGAGTGAGCCCACAAAAAAGGTCGCGGCCAGAATCGCCACCGTCATCAGCCTGTCGTAGTCCAGTTTCCGCAGCCCAATGACAATACCGGCCGCCGCCAGCACGGCTCCTGCCCCAAGGACCGCCGGGGAAAGCACCCCTTCCGAAATATGCATGGTTCACCTTCGATTTGTTTTACCGAGGAAGGAATTTGGGGAAAGGAGATGAAAACTTTCCGGAAAAAGTTTTACCCTCCCTTCCCCAAACCTGCCAGCGCAGAGCCCGGCCTTCCCTCTTCAAAAACGCTCGTCTTTACGAATCCCTGTTCCAGGCTTTCCCGAGTTCTCGAAGCAGCGGAACGCCTGTTCCTCCCCTCCTGCGCAATCCCTGCAGGCAGGGTGAATCGGAGAGCATGCCGGCAGGCGTTCACCACACCCACTGCGGCACCCTCCCGCTTGTCTTTTTTTACTTCTTCACCGGGTCGACGAACTCGGCCCACAGCACGGCTCCAAGCTCGACATTCTTGGGCGTGCCGTCGTGATCAAGCTTCTCATCGGCGGTATTCAGCGCGGCGAAGCCCCACCAGCCCGCAAAAGGCACGGCATAGGTGAAGACGCCGTTGGCGTCGGCCTTCACGACCTGCGTCACCATATACTCGTTGGGCGCTTCGTACTTCTTATCCTTGTTGTACAGCTCGACTTCCACATCGGCGCCGGGCACGGGCTTGCCGTTCAACAGCACCTGCCCCTGAAACACATTGCCAGCATAATTGCCGAAGGGACGGGTCAGGGGAACGATTTCCGTCTTGAGCCCGGCGGGCTCATCCCAGCCTTCCTCTTCGCCGAACGCCGCCACATACGCCTTGGTGTAATGGACGATGTAGCAATCCTCGGCGGGCTCCCAGTACGGCTGCGGCTCCATGACGAACTGATAGACGCCGGGCCGCTTGATCGCATACTGCGCGGTCCAGCCGTCGTGATCCACGATTTTTTTGGCTTTGAGGCTGGGTTTCAGGTCTTCAGTCTTGCCATTGGCAATGACCTGCACCGCTTTCGGCTTGGCCAGCGGCATACCCTGCATTTCCATAGGATGGGTAAAGGACAGGTCCAGCGTGACGTCGGCGTCCTTCTTGTCCGTCACCGTGCCCGCAGAAGGGATGACCATGCCGAAGTGCGCAAGCGCAACGCCGGAAACGGACAGCATCATGATGCAACTCATCAGAAACGTTTTCCACATAACCGAATCTCCTTGTGTCGGGCCGACGGCAGCCAAAAGGGCACGCCTCACGCCGTAAAACCATGAGTAACACAATACAAAGAAAAGTAACAACAGAGAATCGATGATTTTCGTCCTATATTTGTTTCACTTTGAATTGTATAGGAATCCATGAGCCAATCTGGGCTCGGAAACATCGTCTCCAAGACACATGCGCACCATACGCAAAGCCATAGCCCCCAATCCGCTCACGGAAACGGCTTCATGCCCATGCAGGCGCTCCCGCCGCCTTCGCTGCCCCGTTCCATGCCCTCGTACCCGCCGGAAAGAAAAAGAGAGGACCTTCCCAGATCCTCTCTTGATGACAATGCCTTTTGAAGTGCCTACTCGGGCTTCTTGGAGGGCCGGATGGTCATCACGGGGCACTTGGCGGACTTCACCACCTCATTGGCCACGGAGCCGAAGAACAGCCGATCCAACCCTTCGCGGGCGTGGGTTCCCATGACGATCATGTCGACGCCGAGTTCCTTGGCGATCTCCACAATCTTCTCGGCCGGGCGCCCTTCATAGATGAGCCCGTTGACGTCCATGCCGGGGAACTGCTTCTCCACGAAAGCATCCATATCCCCCCGGGCACGGGACCAGATGCTTCGCATCCCCTTGGCGATGTCCTCCACGGGGACTTGCAGGTTCTCATAAGCCGAACGCGACGAGACGACATAAATAGCCGAGATCGAAGCCCCCGAAAGTTCCGAGAGCATCTTCGCATATTCCACGGCAGGGTTGACGCTGTCCTTCAGGTCGACTGCGCAAAGGATCTTCTTCAGTTCCATGAGACGCCTCCAGCGTAACGAGTTGGACAATACAGGATTATCTTTACAGTACCTCCTGTTGCGCCAAAGTCAAGCCGGAGGGATTTTCTAACGCTTCCCCTTCGGAACGGCGGTTCCCCGGCCTTCCCGAGCCTTCCGGTTGAACAGGCGGAAGACCAAGACGAAAAAGACCGGGACAAAGAAAATCCCAAGAACCGTTGCCGCGAACGTGCCGCCCATGACGCCGGTCCCGATGGCATTCTGGCTTCCCGAACCCGCCCCGGTACTTATCGCCAGCGGCAATACGCCGATGAGGAAGGCCAAAGAAGTCATGAGGATGGGCCTCAAGCGCAACCGGGCCGCTTCCATCGCGGCGTCCGCGAGGCTCGCGCCCTGCTGGAACAACTCCCGCGCGAACTCCACGATCAGAATGGCGTTCTTCGCCGCGAGCCCGATGGTCGCCAACAGGCCGATCTGGAAATACACATCGTTGGACAGCCCGCGCGCGCTGGTCGCGACCAAGGCGCCCAGCACGCCGAGGGGCACGACCAAAATGACCGACAGCGGAATGCTCCAGCTCTCGTACAGCGCGGCGAGGCAGAGGAACACCACCAAGATGGACAAGGCATAGAGGAACGGCGCCTGCGAACCGGAAAGGCGCTCCTGAAAGGACATCCCGGTCCACTGGTAGCCGATGCCTTCGGGAAGCTCCTTCATCAGCCGTTCCATCTCCAGCATGGCCGTACCCGAACTCATCCCGGCTGCGGCGCGGCCCTGTATCCGCACGGCGGACACGCCGTTGTAGCGTTCAAGCTGCATGGGGCCGTACGTCCAGCGGGCCTCGCCGATGGACGTGAACGGCACCATCTCGCCCTTGTCGTTGCGGAAGTACCATCTGTTGAAATCTTCGGGCTTCATGCGGAACGGCGCATCGGCCTGCACATACACCTTTTTGACGCGGCTGCGGTCCACGAAGTCATTGACGTACTTCCCGCCCCACGCCGCCGAAAGATCCGTGTTGATGGCGTCGAGGGGCAAGCCGAACGCCCCGGCCTTTTCCTGATCGATGTCAACTTCCAGCTGCGGGCTGTCGTCCTGCCCGAAAGTTCGGACGTTCCGCAGCAGGGGGCTGCGCCGCGCCAGCTCCATCAGCTGATCCCGCGCCGCGATGAGGGCTTCATGCCCAAGCCCCGCCTGATCCTGCAACTCGAAGTCAAAGCCGGTGGCGTTGCCGAGCGAGCGGATCGCCGGGGGCGCGGAGACGAATACACGGGCATTGATGATTGAGGAAAAAGCCTGATTCGCCCGGTCGATGATGGCCTGCGCGCGCCGCTCAGGATCTTTGCGCTCGCTCCAGTCGCGGAGGCGGATGTTCCCGCGCGCGGTGCTTTGCCCCTTGCCGCCCGATGCGCGCCCAAGGGTCAGCATCATGCCATGCACGTTTTCCTTTTCATTCTCAAGGAAATGGCGCTCCACCTGTTCCACGATCTTCAGGGTTTCCGTTTCCGTCGATCCCGGGCCGAGCTGGATTTCCACGGTCAGGATGCCCTGATCCTCGTTGGGCAGAAACGACGTGGGCATACGCCACAAGATCCAGCCCGCGCACACGAGCATGGCCAAATATATGACCATCATCCTGCCGCCGACCTTGATGATCCTGCCGACGGCCCCCCTGTAGGCCGTGGTCGCCCGGTCGAAACTCCGGTTGAACCAGCCGAAGAAGCCATGCTGCGAGGCCATGTGGCCGGGCTTCAGAAAGGTGGAGCATAATACGGGCGTCAGCACCACCGCCACGACGACGGAAAGGATCATGGCCGACACGATGGTCAGCGAGAACTGGCGGTAGATGGCGCCGACGGTGCCGCCGAAAAAGGCCATCGGCACGAACACGGCGGACAGCACCGCCGCCACGCCGATGAGCGCGCCGGTGATCTGGCCCATCGTCTTGATGGTGGCCTCGCGCGGAGGCAGCCCGTCCTCTTCCATGACGCGGGCCACGTTTTCGACCACGACGATGGCATCGTCCACAAGCAGGCCGATTGCCAGCACCATGCCGAACATCGTCAGCGTATTGATGCTGAACCCGAACGCCGCCATGACGCCGAACGTGCCGAGCAGAACCACGGGAACCGCCAACGATGGGATGATTGTGGCCCGGAAGTTCTGGAGGAACAGGTAGATGACCGCGAACACCAGCACGATGGCCTCAAGCAGGGTCTTGACCACCTCGATGATGGAAATCTTGATGAACGGAACGGTATCGTAGGGCGACACCACTTCCACGCCGTGCGGGAAATAGGGGCGCATGTCCTCAATGAAGGCCGCCACCGCATTTGACGTGTTCAGAGCGTTGGCGTCCGAAGCCAGCTTGATGCCCACGCCCGCCGCGGGCTTGCCGTTGTAGCGGGCCGACGATGTGTAGCTTTCCTGCCCCAGTTCCACACGGGCCACGTCCCGGAGGCGTACGGCGGAGCCATCGGGATTGACGCGCAGCAGGATGCGCTCGAATTCCGGAACGGACGTGAGCTGTTTCTGCGCCTTGATGGTGACGTTCATCTGCTGCCCGTCCCGGATGGGCTTGCCGCCGACTTCCCCGAGCGAAACCTGTTTGTTCTGGGCCTTCACCGCATTGATCACGTCGGACGGCGTCAGGCTGTATGAGAGGAGCTTCGAGGGGTTGAGCCAGATTCGCATGGCATAGGGCGCGCCGAACAGGGAGACTTCGCCCACGCCGTCCACACGGCTCAGGGGGTCAAGGATGGTGGAGCCCACAAAATCGCACAGGTCCGCCGCGCTCATGGAATCGTCGGACGACACGAACGCGTACATCTGAAGGAAGCTGTCCGCCACCTTGGTTACGGTGATGCCCTGCCGCGTCACTTCTTCCGGCAGGGACGAAGTGGCGAGCTGGAGCTTGTTCTGCACCTGCATCTGCGCCACGTCGGGATTGGTATCGGGATCGAAGGTGAGCCGGATGGAAACCTGCCCGGCGGCGTCGCTGGTGGAGTTGATATACAGCAGACCGTCGATGCCGTTCAGTTTTTGTTCGATGACCTGCGCGACCGTGTCCTCAAGCGTCTGAGCCGAGGCCCCGGAATATTTAGCCGTGATGGTGACCACCGGAGGCGCGATGCGCGGATACTGCTCCACGGGCAGGCGGAATATCGAAATCCCCCCCGCCATCATGATCAGGATGGCGATAACCCACGCGAACACCGGGCGGTCTATAAAAAAACGTGCCATAAGTTCTCTATGAAGTTATATGGTTACATACGGGACTTTTTCAAAAAAGAGGATAGGCGCTCTCAAAAGCCCTCTGGTGGCCTTCTCTTTTCCTCAAGGGAAGCTTTCATCCTCTGCTGGCCGAAAAAAGGCCGTTAAGGAAAACCACCGGGAAACGCCTGCTGACGGGGGGTTCCCCGTATCACCAGACTGTTATTGATTGTTCAAAAACCGTTGGCGGCGGGAAGATACGCGGAACGGGAGTCAAGTCCCAGCCGGCCCTCCAGAACCCCAGAGGCCCACGAATAGGACAACCAGCCCTTTCCCGGCCCCCTCCGACTTCCCCGCTATCCTTCGCCCCTGATCTTCACGCTCATGCCGGGACGGACGTTCTGCCCGCCTTCAACAATGACGCGGTCTCCGGGCTTCAAGCCGGAAAGCACCTGCCACGAATCGCCTACGGTACGGCCCACGTCGACAAGCCGGACGTCCACCTTGCCGCCGCCGTCCACAAGGAGCACGGAAGCCTGCCCCTTCGGATCGCGCCGCAGCGCCCGCTGCGGGACCAGCAAGGCGTTTTCGTCCACGCCCTCGGCGATGACCGCGCGCACGTACATGCCGGGCAACAAAATATGTTCGGGATTGGGGAACAGGGCGCGCAGGGACACCATGCCGGTACTTTCGTCCACGCTGACGTCCGTGAACTGCAAGCGGCCCTCATGCGGATACATGGCACCGTTTTCGAGTTTCAGGCGGACAGGCGCCTCCTCGGCGGCGGAACGCAATTCCCCATTGGTGAATTGAGCGCGCAGCCGCAGCAAATCCTGACTGGACTGGGTGATATCCACATACACCGGATCAAGCTGGCGCACGGAGGTCAGCGCCTGCGCCTGATTGGCGGTCACCAGCGCGCCGGGCGTGAACGCCGACTTGCCGATGCGCCCTGAAATGGGGGAACGGACTTTGGTGTATTCCAGATTGATGCGGGCGGTCTTCACGGCGGCGCGGTTCACCGCCACGTCCGCCTCGGCCTGCTTGAACGCGGCCTGCGCGTCGTCATACTCCTGCTTGCTCACCGCCTTGATCGCCAGCAGCTCACGGAAACGCTCCGCCTTCAGCCGCGCCGGGGTGACGTTGGCTTCGGCCTTCATGAGCGCGGCCTGCGCGCTGTCCAAGGCGGCCTCATACGTGGCGGGATCGATCTGATACAGGGCCTGCCCCGCCTTCACGTCGGCGCCCTCGGTAAACAGACGCTGCTGAAGGATGCCGCCGACCTGCGGCCTGACTTCCGCCACCTGAAACGACGCGATGCGCCCGGCAAGGGCCGTCGTGTAGACTTCCCGCCGGGGCTCCAGTTTGATTATCACGACTTCGCGCGGACCGGAGGAACTCGGGGCACCCTTGCCCCCTTCCTCACAGGCCAACAGCATCAAAGACAACAACATACACAGAACGGCCCTCGTCAGGGCTCTCGGGTAGCTCATGAAAAGGCTCCTCGGCATCCTGCCGATGTACGGCACGGCAAGTTACGGGGTTCTCCAGGGTCCCGTTTTTCGTCGGGACGGGGGTAGTGTAGCAAGAGACGCAACAATGAAAAAGCCCACTATCCCGGGGGGTCCCGGAAAAATTCGGGGCTTTTTCCACCCCGGAGGCCCACGGGTCAGCGATTCCGGACCGTTGCGCCCTGTTTTCTTCACGATCCGTGCCGCAAAAAAAAGATGACACGGAATCGCCCCGCGCCATCTTTAGCTTACCCGTTTGTCTTTTTCATGAAATCGATCACGGCGTATCGAAAAAGACCGCCAGCTCGTCACGGCCCGACGCCACGCCAAGGGCCAGCATAAGCTTGAGCCGGGCCTTGGGCCCGCTGGTCTCGCCGCCGAGAATCCCTCCGGCCTCCAGCACGGTTTTGGCCCCGCCCTCGTAGCCGTACACGTCGAGCACACGCCCGGCTATGGTCCGGGTGGTGATGACCACCGGAATCCCTTTCTCCACGGCACGGCGGATGCCCGGCAATGCGGCGGGCGGCACGTTGCCCCGGCCGAAAGCCTCAAGCACGAGCCCTCTGACGTTCCGCTCCACCAGAAAATCGATCAGCAGCGAATCCGAGCCGCTCGCCAACTTAATCAAGTGTACGTCCTCCACCAGCTCCGGCGGACGGATGGATTGCCTGCCGAGCGTATTGCGGCGGAAGACCACGCGGTCGGGGTCCACATAGCCGAGCGGCCCCCAGAACGGCGAAACGAAAGTTTCCGTATTCGCGGAGTGGGATTTCACGACCTCGCGTGCGGCGTGGATTTCCTCGTTCATGACTACAAGCACGCCCTTGCCCCGGGCTTCGGAACTCGCCGCCGTGCGCACGGCGCACAACAGGTTCACCGGTCCGTCCGGGCTGATCTCCGCCGCCGATCGCATTGCTCCGGTCAGACAGACCGGCTTCTCGCTGTTGTGCACGAGATCCAGCAGATACGCGGTTTCCTCCAGCGTATCCGTGCCGTGCGTGATCACGACGCCCAGAATGTCCTCATGGCGGAGCAGTTCCTCCACCTTGTTGCCGAGTTCGAACATCCGTTTCGGCGTCATGTGCGGGCTTGGGATATTGGAAAATTCCATGACCTCAATGGGGCACGCCTCGCGCAGCCCCGGGACGGAAGCCACCAGATCCTCGCCGCTCACCGCGGGCACGATGCCGTGCGCCGGGTCAAGCTTCATGGCGATGGTTCCGCCCGTCGTCAGTACGATTACTTTTTTATTATCCATGTCGCTCTTCTTGGAAGGCGAAAAAGGAAGGGATACTTGGAGGAGGGAGGAAGGCCCTTTCTGGAGAAAGGGCCT
>OGYH01003042.1_pt1 | contig 12041 bp, 7 predicted proteins | sample 1576511 | NCBI WGS metagenome assembly OGYH01 (sample SAMEA3541522, study PRJEB24748) | human gut metagenome | biome: human gut; feature: human-associated habitat; material: faeces | place: China | collected 2012 | reverse complement strand
CGCCGTGATGCCCGGCGCGGCAGTATCCAGCTCATCGGGCAGTAAGTACCGGGTCAGCGCCAGCAGGGCGCCGGTCTCGGCGGCAAATAAATCTACGATGGGGCGGGTGGTGTCCGGCAGGGGCAGCTGCGGGGTGTCCCGCACATAGCTGTTGTGGGCGGGCAGCTGCCATGCGCTTTCCTCGCAAAGCGCCCATACGGTATCTGCAATTTCATCCAGAAAGCGCCCTTCGTGCTCCACGCATTCGGCGCATACCAGCGCGCACAGCCGCGCCCGGCGGGAGAAGTAAGCCGCCTCCCATGGGGTGCGCCGCCCGGTGTGGGTAAAATCCAGCCAGAGCGAGAGCGGCAGGGGCGCAATGGGCGTTTGCAGCGCGGCTTCTCCCGCCTGCAAAAAGCGCTGCTTTGCCCGCAGGGGCAGCCCCTGCCATGCGGTGCGTTCCTTGGCAGGGGGGAAGGGCCGGTAATCGGGAAGAAATTCCGGCAGAAAAGCAAGTTGTTCCTGTATCATAAAAGCCTCCGATTTCAAATACTTTGCTGGTATTCCCGCGGGCTGAGCCCCGTGACCTTTTTGAACACCTTGGAAAAATAAAAGGCGCTTTCGTACCCCAGTTTCTCAGCGATCTCGTATACTTTCAAATCGCCCTGTTCCAGCATCTCCTTCGCCGCAGCGATGCGGGTCTCGGTGATGTACTCCACAAAGCCGCTGTCGCCGTATTTGCCAAACAGCTGGCTGAGGTAGTTGGGCGAAAAATTGAACACAGCCGCCACATCGGCCAGCGTCAGCCGCTCGGAAAGGTGGCTCTGGATGTACTCCTGCACCTGCGCCACCACCTGCATCTTCCCGGCGGTGGCGTCGCCCTCGTTGACCTCCACGAACTGGATGGGCTGCTCCACCGTGAGCAGGGGCTGCAAATGGGCGTTTTCCCGGCAGCGGCGCGCCAGCCCCAGCAGGGAGCCGGTGGGGCGGCCTACCGCCCAGAGCAGCCGTACCGTGAAATAGTTGTATAGAATTTGGCTGGCGCGTTCCAGCAGCGGGCGCAGCACCGTCCGGTAGTTCTGGCACTGGGCATCGGTCAGGCAGAACAGCACATTGCAGCGCATGGCATCCGCCCCGGTCACATAGCAGGGCAGGTAGTTTTGCAGGGTGGTCTCCAGCATCCGCCCGCAGGAAAAACTCAGCTTCAGCTGCTGGGCGGGGGTAAGGGCGGTGTTGGCGATGATCTCGCAGCTGGCTACAAGGTAGGCGTCGCTTGCAAGGTTCAGCTCCATGTGCTGCAAAGGCTGCTCCAATGCGGCTTCGTCCGGGAACAGCCCGGCGTACAGCCGCACGAAAAAACGCTCCTGATAGCTGCGCACACTCTCGGCAAGGTTTTCCTGTGCCGACAATTCGCCCAGCAAAGCGCGCTCCTTTTTTACCTTTTCGGCGGCCTTGGCAAGGGCGGTTTGCAGGTTCTCGGGGGTCAGGTCCAGCTTGACCAGATAATCCACCACCCCGGCACCCATGGCCTGCTTGATGTAATCAAATTCTTCAAAGCTGGTCAGCATGATAAAGGCGGGCAGGGCGCTGCGTTCCCGGCAGGTGCGGGCAAGGGTAAGCCCGTCCATCACCGGCATTTTTACGTCGGCAATGACGATATCCGGCTTCTCCCGCTCAATGAGTTCCAGCGCCAGCTTGCCGTTGCGGGCGGTGCCGCAGACGGTATAGCCCAGCTTTTCCCATTCCAGCATCCCCTGCAGGCCGATGAGCACCAGCGGCTCATCATCCACCAGTAATATCCGCAGCATGGCTGTCTCCTTTCTGCTGATAGGGCAGCCGGATGGTGACCTCGGTGCCCACGTCCTCTTCACTTTCAATGGTCAGGCCGTAACCCTCGCCAAAGGAATACCGGATGCGGCGGTTCACGTTCCACAGGCCGACATGACGGAACTTTTCAGCCTTTTCGGCACCCTCGGCGGGCTCGTCCAGCAGGTGCGCCACCAGCTCCGGCGGCATGCCCACGCCGTCGTCGGTAATGCGCAGCAGTACGTCCCCGGTATCCGGGTCGGTGGAGATATCCAGCAGTACGCTGCCGTGGCCGCCCTTGGGCTCCAGCCCGTGGAAGATGGCGTTTTCCACCAGCGGCTGCAAGGTGAACCGGGGAATCATGCAGTCCCGGCAAAGGGTCTCGCTTTCAATGCGGGAAACCTCAATTTCCAAGTCGCCGCCGTAGCGGTACTGCTGGATGGTAAAGTAATCGTTGAGCAATGCCAGCTCCTCCTGCAAAGGTACCAGCTTCTGGGTGCCCTTGGAGATGCTCTTGGTCAGCCGCGCAAAGGCGGTGACCATCTCGGCAATGCCGGGCGCGTGCTGGATGGTAGCCATCCAGCGGATGCTGTTAAGGGTGTTGTAGATAAAGTGCGGGTTCACCTCGTTTTGCAGCATCCGGTATTCCAGCTCCTGCTTGCGGCGTTCGTCCTCCACCCGGCGGGTCATCAGGCTGTCCACGTTCTCTGCCAGCTGGTTGATGCCCCGGCCGATGTCGCCCAGCTCGTTGTTCCACTCCACCGTGCGGTCCGGGGCAAAGTTGCCGCTGCCCACGGTCTCGATGCGCTTTTGCAGCGCCTCCACCGGGCGGGTGATGACCCACTCCAGCCAGTGCTGCATCAAAAAGCTCAGTCCCCAGATGATGGCAATGCCAAGGGCGACCAGCCACAGGTACACGCCGTAGTGCAGCAAAAAGGTATTTGCGGGCAAAAGCTGCACCAGCGCCGCGCTGCGGCCGTTCAGTGTTACCTTGACTACATAATACTTCTGGCCGTCCAGCTGCACCTTGCCCTGCCATGCGGTCTGCTCTGTCACGCCGTTATTGCTGCCGGTGCGCAGGGTGTAGTCCACCTCCCGCAGGCGGTTCTCGGTCTCGGTCAGGCTGCCGTTTTCGATCTGCCACAGGCGGCTGCCCATCTCCCAGTACAGGGCGCTGCCGTCGGTCAGGCTGTAGCCTGCTGCCGGGTCGGTGATAATGGCGGTGTCCAGCGCAAGGTAGGTGCTGCCCCGGTGCAAGGTGCCCTTGCCGCAGCGGACAGGCTGGCTGAGGGCGATGCAGCCCGGACTGCCGGGCAGCAGCGGGTCGGTGGTGAACTGCATCCCGTACCCCTTGGGGAGGAACTGCTTTATGCTGGTGCGGTTGAGCGCCGCCGAGGAGTTCAGCGGGCCGAACTGCAAATGCCGGTCGTTCTCATTGGTAATAAAGAAGCGGAGGATATGGCTGTACAGGGTGCTGGAATAGTATTTTTCCTGCACGGCTTTGTAGGCGGCAATGGTCTGGGTGCCGTTGATATTTTCCTGCGTGATGTACCGCCGCACGGTGCTGTCGATGGAAGCCCAGTTCAAAAGAGCATCGGCGCTGTCCAGACTGGTCTCGATGGAGGTAGCCACCAGCCGCAGGTTGAACTCTGCCGCCTGCAGGGAGTTGGCGCGCACATATTGGTTGGAGAGGATGAACAGTGCTGCGCCCACGGCCAGCGAGGTAAGGATGGTAAAAAAGCGCATCCCCCACACGATCTGCCGCCGCAGCGGGAAACGATGGCTGCTCTTCATAGCGGAGCCTCCTTTCCGGTAATATTTTGCATTCTTTCCTTTATACAGTACTGATTCCGGCGCGGTTTGTCAACGACTTTTTTCATGAAAATTGTGTACTTTATACGCTTTTTTCTTGTACCATGGATGTAAACTGTGCAAGAGAACAAGAAAGTGCAGACTCCAGTGTAAGAAAGTGCATCTTTTTTTAAAAGATACAGAAAAACTGCAACTCTTCCCGGAATTTTTCCATTCCGGTTTTTGCGTTTGTGCGGTATCCTAGTGTCAACAAAAGCGAGCGGCTCCCCGGCACGGGGGAGAACGCTGCACGAAATACACACACTGCCCTGAAGGAGGACACATTTATGAAAAAGATCTCTCGTCGTTCGTTCCTTACCGCTGCCGCTGCCTGCGGCGCTGCTGCTGCCCTGAGCGCCTGCGGCGGCTCTTCCGCAAGCTCCACCGCTGCTTCCTCCACTGCCGGTTCCACCGCTGCATCCGCAGCCGCAGGCCCTGTTACCCTGCAGTGGTCGGTGTGGGATAAGGAGTCCACCCCCTACTGGCAGGCCATGGCCGACGGCTACATGGCAAGCCACAAGGATGTGACCATCGAGATGGTGGATCTGGGCTCCAGCGATTACATGACCGTTCTGGCTACCCAGCTGGCCGGCAGCGCCGATCTGGATATCGTGACCATCAAGGATATCCCCGGCTACGCAAACCTGATCAATCTGGACTACCTCAAGCCCCTGAACGAGGTGCTGACCCGCGACACCGGCGATTTCAACGGCACCATCGAGCAGCTGACCACCGACGACGGCAATTTCTACGCCGTGCCCTTCCGCAGCGACTTCTGGGTGCTGTACTACAACAAGGATCTGTTCGATAAGGCCGGTGTGGAGTATCCCTCCAATGACCTGACGATGGAAGATTACGACGCTCTGGCACGCAAGATGACCAGCGGCTCCGGCGACACCAAGGTCTATGGCTGCCACTACCACACCTGGCGCTCCGCCGCTTCTCTGTTCTCCATTCTGGACGGCAAGAACACCATCATCGACGGCAAATACGACTTCATGAAGCCCACCTACGATATGGTCATTGCCCAGCAGAAGGACGGCATCTGCATGGACTACGGCTACCTCAAGACCTCTTCTCTGCACTACTCCGCAGCCTTTGAGAACCAGCAGTGCGCAATGGTCAACATGGGCAGCTGGTTCATCTCCACGCTGGAAGCTTACATGAAGGATGCCGAGACCAAGTTCAACTGGGGCATCGTCAAGTATCCGCACCCCGCCGGTGCAGAGGCTGGTTCTACGCTGGGCACTGTGACCAGCCTGGCCATCAACGCCGATTCTTCCAAGGCAGAAGCTGCTGCCGACTTCATCAACTGGTGTGTCTCCGAAGAGGGCGCACAGGCCATTGCCAAGACCGGCACCTTCCCGGCCTGCGGCTCTGACGCTACCGCCGAGATCATCAAGTCCACCGAGGGCTTCCCCGAGGACAGCAACTCTGTGGATGCACTGACCACCAGCAATGTCTATCTGGAAATGCCCTACACCCAGTACGCCTCTGATATCGAGACCATCCTGAACGCCGAGCACGATGCCATTATGACCATGAGCGAGACCGTGGACGAGGGCATCCAGAACATGAACGATCAGGTTCCCGCAGTTCTCGGCTGATAAAGCGTTTTCCGCAATACGTTGCGGTTCTCCTTCTTCATTGTTTTCGATCCCCATTCATTTTCCGATGACGAGCATCGGAAAAAAGCCCTGTCCGAGCGGGGCGGGTATGCACAGCGCCCGCTCCGCTCATTTTTTGGAAAAGCTGTTATACTTCCGGGAAAGGAGGCTCTTTTATGGCGAGTGTTGCTGTCCAGAATAAAACTCCCCGTAAAGTGCTAAAAAAATCGACCCGCGATTCTCTGATCGCGTATTCCTTCATTGCGCCAAACTTCATCGGCTTCTGCGTGTTTACGCTGGTGCCCATGGTGTTTGCCATTGCGCTGGCCTTCTGCGCATGGGACGGCCGCCACGCCATCGAATTTATCGGCCTGAAAAACTTTGTAAAGCTCTTCACCACCGATAAGATCTTTCAGGCCGCTTTGAAAAACACCATCGTCTATGTCATCGGCACGGTGCCGCTGACGCTGGCCTGCTCGCTGGCCATGGCCGTGCTGCTGAACCAGAACGTGAAGCTGCGCAACTTCTTCCGCACCGTGGCGTTCTTCCCCTACGTTGCCTCGCTGGTGGCGGTGGCAGCGGTGTGGAATATGATCTTCAACCCCTCCATGGGCCCCATCAACATGATCCTGAACCAGTTCTTTGGCGTGGCGGTGGAAAACCTGCCCCGCTGGGCTGCCGGTAAGGACACCGCCATGATCACGGTCATCCTGTTCAGCGTGTGGAAGAACATGGGCTACTACATGGTCATCTATCTGGCCGGCCTGCAGGGCTGCAACCCGGACCTGAACGAAGCCGCCGAGCTGGACGGTGCAAACCGCTGGCAGCAGTTCTGGCACATCACTCTGCCGCAGCTGCGCCCCACCACCTTCTTTGTGGTCATCATGCTCACCATCTCCGGCTTCAAGGTCTACGACCAGATGTACATGATCACGCAGGGCGGCCCCGGCACTGCTACCATGACGCTGGTGTACTACATCTATAATGTGGCCTTCGTCAATACCCCGAAATACGGCTACGCAAGTGCCATTGCCATGGTGCTGTTCGTACTGGTGCTGATCGTTACCATCATCCAGTTCCGCGGCTCCAAGGGCGATAACTGAGAAAGGAGGAAGAAACCATGGCAACCGCTGTTATTAAAGACCACGCTTCCCAGAAGCGCCGCAATTTCATCTCCAAGTTCCTGATCTATTTCTTCCTCATCGTCATCACAGCTTGTATGCTGCTGCCCTTTTTGTGGATGCTGTCCTCCTCCTTTAAGCTGAATAAGGACGTGTTCGGCTTCCCCATCCAGTGGATCCCCAAAAATCCCCGCTGGCAGAACTATGTGGATATCTGGACCCAGATCCCGCTGCTGACCTTTGTGAAAAACACGGTCAAGATCACCGTGGTGGTTACCCTGTTGCAGCTGTTCACCTCCTCCTTTGCAGCCTACGCCTTTGCCAAGATGCAGTTCAAGGGCAAAAACGTGCTCTTCCTCGGCTACATCGCCACCATCGCAGTGCCTTGGCAGGCCTACATGGTGCCCCAGTTCATGATGATGAGTTCGTGGCATTTGAACAACACCCATCTGGCCATTATGTGCCTGCAGGCCTTCAGCGCCTTCGGCGTGTTCCTGATGAAGCAGTTCTACGAGGGCGTGCCCACCGAGCTGTGTGAGGCTGCCCGCATTGATGGCCTGAGCGAGTACGGCATCTGGTGGCACATCATGCTGCCGCTCAGCCTGCCCGCCCTGTCTACCCTGACCATCTTCACCTTTGTGAACACATGGAACGACTTCCTTGGCCCCCTGATCTACCTGACCAAGACCGAACTCAAGACCATCCAGATCGGTCTGCGTATGTTCATCACCCAGTATTCTGCAGAGTACGGCCTGATCATGGCGGCCTCTGTGGTGGCACTGATCCCGGTGCTGATCGTGTTCCTCTCCCTGCAAAAGTACTTTGTGCAGGGCGTGGCATCCACCGGCATCAAGGGCTAAACAAATCACCCGTAAGCGGGGCGTGGGCAGTACCCGCGCCCCGCATTTTTTGCAGAAATAGAGAGAAAGCGTTATGTTATATCCTGAACAGAATGAAGCGCGCCTGAAGCTGAGCCTTGACGGCACATGGGCGTTTGCGCTGGGCAGCTGTGTGGAAGACCAGTTCGATCCCGCAAAGCCCCTGCCGGATGCCCAGCCCATCGCCGTGCCCGCCAGCTACAACGACCAGAACGACCAGACCACCGCCCTGCGCCGCCACTACGGCTGGGCATGGTATCAGCGCAAAGTCACCCTGCCCGCCTTCTGCGCAGGGCAGCGGGTGGTGCTGCGGTTCGGCTCGGTGACCCATGCCGCAAAGGTCTGGCTGAACGGCAAGCTTATTGCACAGCACAAGGGCGGCTTTACCCCCTTTGAAGCAGACGTCACCGCCCTGCTACATCCCGGCGAGACGGTGCTGCTGACCGTCGCCTGTGACAACCGGGTAAACCACAGCACCCTGCCTGTGGGCAACGAGGACGGACAACTGGCCTTCTTTGGCTCGGACAACGCGGGCATCCCCAGCGTGGAAGCCGCCAAGCGCGCCGCCGCACCCCAGAACCGCCCGAACTTTGATTTCTTCAACTATGCGGGCATCCACCGCCCGGTGGTGCTCTACACCACCCCTAAAGAGTATATCGAGGATGTGACCGTAGTGCCCGCCGTGGACGGCACGGTGCAGTACGCGGTCAAAACCACCGGCGGCGCGCCTGTCCATGTCACGGTGCTGGATGCGGACGGCAACGCCGTTGCAAGCGTTGAGGGTGCAGAAGGCACGATCACCATCCCGGAGGTGCATCTCTGGGAGCCCAGACCCGGCACGCCCTACCTGTACACCCTGCACATCACCTGCGGGGCGGATGTCTACGATCAGACCTTTGGCGTGCGCAGCATTGAGGTGCGGGGCACACAGGTGCTTTTGAACGGAAAACCGCTCTATTTTAAAGGTTTCTGCAAGCACGAGGACTTTACCGCCCACGGCCGCGGCTTTGACCCGGTGCTGAACGTGAAGGACGTGAATCTGATCCACTGGGCAAACGCCAATGCCGTGCGCACCAGCCACTACCCCTACGCTGAGGAGTTCTACGACCTGTGCGACCGGGAGGGCATTCTGGTCATGGACGAGACCCCGGCGGTGGGCATCGGCGGCGGGGCGGCGGTGAATCCTTACAAGGAATATCCCCTTGCGGAGCATCACCGGCAGGTGCTTGCCGAGATGATCCATCGGGACAAAAACCACCCCTGCGTGGTGCTGTGGAGCCTTGGCAACGAGCCGGATCTGGAGCACTTCCCGCAGGATGCCTACGATTACTGGCACCCGCTGTATGAGCTGGCGCATCAGCTGGACCCGCAGAACCGCCCGGTCACCCTCGTCTGCTGCCAGAACGACTATACGAAGGATATCACCACCCGCACCATGGATATCGTCTGCATCAACCGCTACTACGGCTGGTACAACCTTTCCGGCGACATGGACGCTGCCTGCTACGGCTTGAATCAGGAGCTGGATTTCTGGGCAGAGCAGCACAAGCCCGTGATGATGAGCGAATACGGCGCAGACACCGTGGCAGGGCTGCACACCGCCGGAGCCGAGATGTTCAGTGAGGAGTTTCAGGTGGAGTTCTACCGCCGTCTGGATGCAGAGTTTGACAAACGCCCGTGGTTTGTGGGAGAATTTGTCTGGAACTTTGCAGACTACGACACCGTGCAGGGCCCCATGCGGGTGGACGGCAACAAAAAAGGCCTGTTCACCCGGGACCGCCGCCCCAAGCTGGGTATGCACTTTCTGCGCCAGCGGTGGGCAGAGATCCCTACGTTTGGATTTAAGGAGTAATCATGATGAAAACCTACCAGAACCACGCTATGACCGACGCTGAGGCACGGCAGGCACTGGCCGATGCCTGCAAACAGGTGGAGACCAATCTGCCCCTGTACACCTACCAGTGCCAGAACCATTCCAGCGTGAACAATATCTACCCCGGCTGCGCCAATAACCAGTGGACCTGCGGCTTTTGGCCCGGTGAGATCTGGCTGGCCTACGAGGCCACCGGGGACGAAAAATTCAAGACCGCCGCCCTCATTCAGGTGGACAGCTTTGCGGACCGCATTGCCCGCAAGGTGGAGGTGGACCACCACGATATGGGCTTTTTGTACAGTCCCACCTGCGTGGCAGCATGGAAGCTGGTGGGCAGCGAAAAGGGCAAAAACGCCGCTATTGCCGCCGCCGACCAGCTGCTGACCCGCTACCAGCCCAGCGGCCGCTTCTTGCAGGCATGGGGCACCATGGATGACCCCGACAACTACCGCTATATCATCGACTGTATGCTGAACGTGCCGCTGCTGTACTGGGCGGCGCAGGTGACCGGCAGCGACCACTACCGCGAAATTGCCGCCGCCCACACCGCAACCACGCTGGCAAACTCCTTCCGGCCGGACGGCAGCACCTACCACACCTTCTTTATGAACCCGGACGGCACCCCCAAGGGCGGCCGCACCTGTCAGGGCTATAAGGACGACAGCTTCTGGGCACGGGGACAGGCGTGGGGCGTGTACGGCAGCGCCATTGGCTACACCTACACCCACGATGAAAAGTTTTTGGATGTGTTCCGCAAGGCACTGGCGTTTTACCTTTCCCGCCTGCCGGAGGATATGATCCCCTGCTGGGATATGCTCTTTGCCCCGGAAAGCGGCGAACCCCGGGATTCCTCCTCTGCGGCCATCGTGGCCTGCGGCCTGCTGGAAGCGGCAAAGTATGTGGACGAAACAGAAGCTGCCCAGTGGCGCACGCTGGCACGGCAGATGCTGGCCAGCCTTGCCGCAAACTACGCGGTAAAGCCCGGCACCCTCGGCTCCGGCCAGCTGCTGCATGGCACTTACAGCAAAAAAAGCCCCTACAACACCTGCACCCCGGAGGGCGTGGATGAATGCACGAGCTGGGGCGATTATTTCTACATGGAGGCGCTGACCCGCCTGACAAAAGACTGGGAGATGTACTGGTGATGAACTTGCAGACCAAAGCGGATTTTACCGCACTGATGCACAAATTTCTCGACCCGCTCAAGCCCTGTTATTCCGCAGGCTGCGCCCGGCTGCATCTGGGCGAGACGGGCGTGACCTACAACCAAAATGCCATTGAGCTGGAAGCCTTCAGCCGCCCGCTGTGGGCGCTGGTGCCCTTCTGGGTGGGCGGCGGTTCCGACCCGGAATTTGAAAAAATCTACCGCAAGGGTCTTGCCGCCGGTACCGACCCGGAAAACCCCGAATACTGGGGCACCACCGGGGAGTACGACCAGTGTTATGTGGAGATGGCGGCCATTGCCTGCGGCATCCTGACTGCACCGGAAAAGCTGTGGACCCCGCTTTCTGATACCGAAAAACAGAACCTTGCCGCATGGCTGGGGCAGATCAACGCCCACACCATCCCGGATTGCAACTGGCAGTTTTTCCGCATCCTTGTAAACCTTGCCCTGAAAAGCGTGGGGATGCCTTACAGCCCGGAACTTCTGGAGGACGGTCTTTGCAAAATTGACAGCTATTACAGCGGCGACGGCTGGTCCACCGATGGCGCCTCCGTACAAAAGGACTACTACATCCCGTGGGCCATCCAGTATTACGGGCTGCTCTACTCTAAATTTGCCGCAGATACCGACCCCCGGCGTGCTGCCCTTTACCGCCAGCGCGCCCAGCTGTTCGCGCAGCAGTTCGTCTATTGGTTCGATGCCAACGGCGCAGCGCTGCCCTTTGGCCGCAGCCTGACATACCGCTTTGCTCAGAACAGCTTCTGGGCGGCCTGCATCTGGGCAGGGCTGGAGCCGCTGCCCCTGCCGGTGATGAAAGGGCTCATCGTCCGCAACTTCAACTGGTGGCTGGGGCAGAAAATGTTCGACCGGGACGGCATCCTGACCATCGGCTACTGCTACCCGCAGATGTACATGGCCGAGCGGTACAACGCCCCCGGCAGCCCCTACTGGGGTATGAAGAGCTTTTTGCTGCTTGCTCTGCCGGATGACCACCCCTTCTGGACTGCCGAAGCCGCGCCCATGCCCGCATTGGAGCGGCTCAAGCCCATGCCCTACGCCAATATGCTGGTGCAGCGCCGGGCGGGGCGGGTAACGGCCTACGCCGCCGGTGTCAACGAGGGGCACGGCCACGGACAGTTCCCGGAAAAGTACGCAAAATTTGCCTACGATACCCGCTTTGGCTTCTGCGCCTCCCGCAGCCGGGAGGTGCTCAATCAGGCCGCGCCGGACAGTATGCTGGCCTTTGTCATGGACGACAACGTGTTTGTGCGCAAGGTGAGCAAAACGTGGAAAATTGAAGCCGGGGCTGTGACCGCGCAGTGGTCGCCCTTCCCCGGCATTGAGGTGACCACTACCATCACCCCCACGGCCACCGGCCACCGCCGCCATCACGAGATTGACAGCAGTTTCGACTGCGAAGCCTATGACTGCGGTTTTGCCGTGCCCAATTTTGCACCGGGCTATGCCGAAAGTGTGGAAAATGACACCGCCGAAGCCCATTGCGACACCCTGCGCTGCACCGTGCGCGGCAGGGGAGAAGCAGTGGTCATCGGCTGCGACCCCAATACCAGCCTGTATTTTACCAATGTCCATCTGCCCGCTGTGAAGTACCACATCCCCAAGGGGCACACAGAACTGGACACCGAGGTCTTTGACGAAGCGGACTGATGTCGCTTCTTTCCAGAAAAACAGTCGTTTTGTGCGGCTGTTTTTCTTATATCCTGTGCTATAATAAAAGCAGAAAATGCTGCGAGGTGACAT
>OGYH01003036.1_pt1 | contig 12078 bp, 5 predicted proteins | sample 1576511 | NCBI WGS metagenome assembly OGYH01 (sample SAMEA3541522, study PRJEB24748) | human gut metagenome | biome: human gut; feature: human-associated habitat; material: faeces | place: China | collected 2012 | reverse complement strand
GAACCTTTCTGAAGAAAGGTTCCCCCTCCCCCTCCAATCTTTCAATACAAAGAGCCCGTGCCGAGGAGGAGCAATCGGCACGGGCTCTTTGCGAGGGGTATGGAAGGAAGCGCCTTCGGAGGGGATGAAGGCGCTCCGGGGAGAGGGCTTATTCGGCGTCGACGAAGCCGCGGCTCGGAATTTCGGGAGAGTCGCTGCCCGCGATCTTGGAGAGATAGGTATTCCCAAGCGTTTCAATGTGTTTGGCCATGTTGCAGAAATAATTGTCGTGGACCTGTTCTTCATCCAGGATGCGTTCGAACAGGCGGGCGCTCACGCTGTCGCCGTTGGTGCGACAGGTTTCCAGCAGCTTGTTGTAGGTTTCGATGGTGTCGTCTTCCACCTTCACGTTGAAGGGGAATACGTCCATAACCTTCTGTCCTTTCGTGATCTTGGAAGACAGCTCGCTGTTCGGCTCGCCGCCCAATTCCTTGATGCGCTCGGCAAACTGTTCGGCATGGCGCATTTCGTCGATGGCGATCAATTTGATCTTGCTGGCGAATTCGCCATAGTCCAGGTCATCCAGATTGTAGTGCTGGTTCATGTACTGATGCACGGCATACAGTTCCATGCTCCGAGCCTTGTTCAACACTTCAATAACCTTGGCCACGCGTTCTTTTTTGGCGGCTTCCTGTGTCATTCCTTGTATCCTCACTGAAGGGTGTTATGCTCCTGAACTGGTTTCAGTGTGCGGCAGGCAGATGTTGTCTTCAATGATTATAATGAATTAGCGTTGAAAACTCTCATGCGCTCCCGTAACCGGGCGGAACAATGCAAAAAGCCCGCCGGTTGTTCCGACGGGCTTTGGCGTTTGGGCTGCGGGAGGGTCAGCGGGGATTGTTCGCGTCGTAGTCTCTGAGCGCCATGCTGACGATCTTGGAAAGCCCGATGAGGGCGATGAGGTTGGGAAGGACCATAAGGCCGTTGAACATGTCGGCCAGCTCCCACACGAGGTCCACTTGCAGCACGGAACCAAGCACGATGAAGCCCATGACGATGAGGCGATACGGCGTCGTGCCCTTAGTGCCGAACAGGTACTTGATGTTCTGCTCGCCGAAGAAATACCAGCCGATGATGGTCGAGAAAGCGAAGAAGAACAGGCAGATTGCCACAAAGGTGATGCCAAAGGACCCGAGGCCGCTTTCAAAAGCCTTCTGGGTCAGGGCGATGCCGGTGGTGGAGCCGTCGATGGAGTTGGTCACGAAGATGACGAAGGCGGTCATATTCAGCACGATAAAGGTATCCACGAAAACGCCGACGATGGCGACAAAGCCCTGTTGGGCGGGATACTTCACCTTGGCGACGGCATGGGCGTGCGGGGTGGAGCCCATGCCCGCCTCGTTGGAGAACAGGCCGCGGGCCACGCCGTAGCGCATGGCTTCCTTGACGCCCGCGCCGATGATGCCGCCCGTGGCGGCGGCGGGATCGAACGCGCCCACGAAGACCATCTTCAAAGCCGGGATGATGTGGGAGGCGTTGCCCAACAGGACGATAAGCCCGCCGAGCAGGTAGAGGGCCGCCATGATGGGCACGACCTTTTCGGTAAAGGCGGCGATGCGCCCCATGCCGCCGAAGAACACGAACGCGGCGAGCGCGGAGATGATTACGCCGATGAGCAGCGGAGGCAGGGAAAAGGCGGTCTGGAAGGCATCGGCGATGGAGTTGGACTGGACCATGTTGCCGATGAACCCGAGCGCGATGATGATGGAGATGGAGAAAAAGGCCGCCAGTTTTTTACTGCCGAGGCCCTTTGAGATGTAGTAGGCGGGGCCGCCGGTGACATGGCCTTGATCGTCCGTGGTCTTGTAGGTCTGGGCGAGCACGGCTTCCGCGAAGATGGTGGCCATGCCGAAGAAGGCCGCGATCCACATCCAGAAGATGGCTCCGGGGCCGCCCATGGCGATGGCGGTCGCAGCGCCCGCGAGGTTTCCTGTGCCCACCTGCGCGGCGATGGCGGTGGCGAGGGACTGGAAAGAACTCATGCCTTGCTTTCCGGCCCGTTCGCCGTGCAGGGTCAGTCCGCCGAATGTCGACTTAACGGCAAGGCCGAAACGGCGGATCTGGATGAAATCCAGTTTCAGGGTAAAGTAAATGCCCACGCCGCACAACAGCGGAATCAGGCAGTACATTCCCCACAGAAACCCATTGATTTCGGACACGATTTTGGTCAACTGTTCCATCACGGGACTCATTCTCCTGCAAATCGAAGGTTACGGCGTCGTGACCGTACCCGCCCTCCTCCGGCGAGCGCGGCTTCCCGGACGGAAAAGACGCTTTTGCTATTCTAAAGCGTCTAAGCCTTTGTTGAGTATAAGTAAACAGACGATTTTTTTAGAACGGGGAGAAAAAACTGTGCAAAACGAAAGCATATTTTTTAATATATTGATATAGTTATATAAAAAGAAGTTTGAACGGTGAGGGAGGCTATGAGGGGAGAATGGCTTTATCTTTTTTGTCGACAGAGGGTTGGCTCCAGTTTCCTTTTTTACGCAATCGATTGCGGGAAAGGTCCAAAGTGGGAACGGAAAAGGGGAACCCGTTTGTGCGGGGGACACGCTCCTGCCCGTGGAGATTATCATCTTGACGTCCGTTGCTCCCGAATTCATTATGCCGTCATGCTCGTATCCGTACTTTGTTCATGGTGCCGCAAGGCTGTCCGTTCTGTTTTCCGGAATGGGGCGATCCGTGCGTATGCAATGGGATTCGCCCTGTGCCTGCTGTTGTCCGGCTGCCTTTTCGGTTCGGGGAACAAGCAGGATACGCTGCAGCCCATGACCGATGAGGCTCCCAATCCCGCCAAAAAGACGATACGCTACAGCGTGAAGCTCCAGTCCGACCCGCAGAACGGCGATCTTGTTTCGGAACTTCGGGAGAACAGCCAGCTTGTCTGGCTGCATGACGATCTCCCCGACAGCCGCGTGGGGCTTGAGCGCCGGGCCCTCGAAGATGTGGAAACGGCCCGCAAGATTTTGCATTCGCAGGGGTACTATGACGGTACGGTGCGCCATCACATCAATTGGGAGGCGCAGCCCCCGGAAGCCTCCATCACGCTGAGGCCCGGCGAGCGGTATGTGATGGGGCCGACGAAGCTGCGTTACGAGCGCACCGGGCCAGCGGGCGAACCTGTGGACAAGGATTTGCCCGAGTCCGTCCGCGGCGTCGATTTTATGGAAAACGCTCCTGATACGCTGGAAGCGTTCGGGCTCGCCAAAGGAAGCCCCGCCGAGGCGCAGACCGTACTCAACGCCGTTACCTCGGTGGTGACGGCCATGCGCAAGGCGGGCTATCCGCTCGCGGAACAGGGCAAGGCCCGGTACGTCATCGATCGTTCCACGCATACCCTTGAAGCGGACGTGCTCATCAAAACCGGTCCGCTCCTGCGCATGGGGCCGGTGCTGATCAAGGAAGAGAACGTCAGGCCGGCCGACAACCCCGACGCGCCCGGCGCTCCGGCGGTCAACGAGGATTATCTCAACAAGCTGAGCCCGTGGATTGAAGGGCAGTACTGGAACGACGACCTGTTGAAGGAATACAGGACCACGTTGCAGGAAACCGGCCTGTTCAGCGCCATTGATATGAAACCCGCCCGCCTTTCCCCCGAACAGGCGAAGGCGGCGGGGTGGACGGACAGATCGCTTGCCGAGGCCGGTTTTTCGGAGCTGCCTCTGGGGGATTCTCCCGATGCACCTTCCCCGGCTCCTCCGGCAGACCCTCCGGCGGGGGGAACCGGGAAGAAGGCGGCTGGCTCTGACATGCCGATCTGGATGACGAGCGACGGGACCACCCCGGTAAGCCTTACCGTGCGCGATGCGCCGCCGCGTACCGTGAGCGGCGGCTTGCAGTATTCGACGGATACGGGTTTCGGCGTGCGCGGGGCGTGGGAGAACCGCAACCTGTTCGGCGGCGGGGAACAGCTCCGCGTGACCGCCCCCATTTCTGAAGACTCGCAGTCGCTGAACGCCTCGTTCCGTAAACCGGCCTTCGGCATCCGGGATCAGGCGTTGGTGGGCGAGGCCTGGGCCATCAACGAGACGACCGACGCCTACGACCAGAGTGCCTTGTCTTTCGCGGCGGGCCTTGAGCGGCGCTTCCGCAAGGACTGGCGCAACTGGTGGGCCAGCGCGCGCGTTTCGGTGGAAGCGGGGAGCCTCAAGGACAACTACCGGGGCAGGCGGACGTACAGCCTGCTCGGTTTTCCCCTGTCCGTGCGCCGGGATACGACCAACAGCCTGCTGAACCCGACCACCGGGACGCGGGTGACCCTCGAGGTGACGCCGTATACGGGCACGTTCAACGGCCCTCTGACTACCGTGCGCACCCGGCTGGACGCCAGCGGCTACTGGTCTCCGGGGTGGGATCGGCTTGTGCTCGCCGGACGCGCCGCCGCGGGAAGCCTCACTGGCGAAAATGTCCGGAATATTCCGGCCTCGTTGCGTTTTTACAGCGGTGGGGGCGGCTCGGTGCGCGGCTACAAGTACCAGTCGCTCGGCCCGCATGACAGGAACGGCGATCCGCTCGGCGGGCTCTCCTTTACGGACGTGAGCCTTGAGGCCCGGTTCAGGATCACCGAGTCGTTCGGCATCGTGCCGTTCGTGGACGGCGGCATGGTCTATGAGACCACCATGCCCGACTGGGGCCGCGATCTCTCGTGGGGCGTGGGCCTTGGTTTCCGGTATTATACGCTGATCGGCCCCATCCGGCTCGACATCGCCACGCCGTTGCAGGACCGCGACAACAATAAGGCGTTCCAGATTTACCTCAGCATAGGGCAGGCGTTCTGATGACCGTACCTCCCTCCCTTCGGCGCGCCGGGCGCATCCTTGGCTGGAGCCTGCTCGGGCTTGTCCTTGTCCTGTTTTTTGCCCTTGCCGGGGGCATGGCGTTTCTGCGCACCCAGCCCGGAGAGCGCTGGATCGCGGATACGGCTGTTTCCGTTCTGAAAAATGTGGGTATTGAAGCTCAGATCGGCTCGCTGGAAGGCCCGCTGCCGTTTTCTCTGCATCTGCGGGAAGTGCGGCTTGCGGACGGGCAGGGCGTTTGGCTGGACGTGCCCGAAGCCACGCTGCGCATCGGTGCCGGTGCGTTGCTGCGAGGGCATCTGCTGGTGGAGGAATTGAGTGTCCTCGATGCCAGTATGCCGCGCGTGCCTGAGTTCCCGCCAGCCGATCCGCCGCCTCCGCCGTCCGATCCCTTGGAGCTGCTGCGGCCCTCCTTCCTGCAGCCGTTGGCTTCGGACATTGCAGGGTATTTGAAGCTGGCGACGGTCGGAGAACTGCGCATCGAGCGGTTCCGGCTCGGGCAGGCCGTGGCGGGGATCCCCATTGAGGCGACGCTGGAAGGCTCCGGTCCGCTGACGGATTTCCGGAGTGAGCTGGAGTCCACGCTGTACCGTCCGCAAATTGAGAAGGCTGGGGGGACGGCTGAGCCGTTGCTGGCCCTCTCCGGCGCCCTGAACCTCGGCAACGAGGGAAACTGGCTGTCGGACGGCGTAAAGCGCCCGCAGCCCGAAGAGCGGCCCGACGCGGGGGTGGGGCTGGATCTGCGGCTTGCCGTCCCTCGCGCTGCCGGAAATGGCGGAGACGAGGCGCAGGGGGCGCAGGATGCCCCGGAACAGGGCTCGCTGCGGTTGTTGCTGACGCTGGCGGGCGCTCGGTTTTCCGTGCCCGAGCTGATGGCGGAGGTGCCGGGCGGGCTGGTTGCCGGGCACGGGCTCTTTTTCGATGATGCGAAGGTCGGCGGCGATCTGTCCGTTTTGTTGAGCGATCCCGATGTGTTGATGCGGCTTGTCGCCGCGTTGACGGGTGAGGCGCAGGCCGGGCTGCCGCTGGCTTCGGCGAATCTTGAGGCCGCGCTGTCCGGAACGCTGGATGCGCCCGGGCTGGTGTTGAAAGCCTCGGTGCCGGGAATCGTGCTGGATGCGGCGCAGCCGGATGCCCGTCTGGACGTGGCGTCTTCGTGGACGCTTGCCGTGCGGTCCCTGCTTTCCGAGCCTTCCGTAACGGCCGATGCGACCGTGAACCTCGGCGGCCCGTTTGTCCGGAAGGCCATGTCCGCCAATCAGGCCGCAAAAAACGGCAAAGAAGGCGAACGTTCCGGCGAAGTGCCGATCAGGTTGCATGTTGAAGCCTCCGAAACGGCGGAAACGCTTACGGTGAAGGCGTTGCGCGTGGAGTCTGAATGGCTCGCTCTGGCTGGCGACGCTTCGCTGGAAACGGCGACGGGCAAACTTGCGGCGGCGCTCCGGCTGGATATGCCTTCGCTGCGCAGGCTGGCGCAGTTCCCGCCCGTGGCGGCGTTGCTGACGGGTTCGCCGTTCCGCGAACTGGCGGGCACGGTAGGCTTGAAAGCCGACGTGCGCCGCGACGATGCGTCATCGCCGTTTGCCGGGACTTTGAGCCTCAAGCTCGCGGATATGCGCTGGGGGCTTGCCCCGCTTCAGGATACGGTGGGCGAGACGGCTTCGCTCGGAGCATCGTTCAGCGCGCAGCCGGAATCCGGCTCCGCTTCCGTCAGCGATCTGACGCTCAAAGCCGGTCAGATCAGCGGCAAGGGGAATGCTTCCACCGACGGCAAGAAACTCGATGCGGCCTTGTCCCTCGCGCTGTCTTCGTTGAAGGGGATAGCTCCCTCCCTGTCCGGCCCGCTTGAGCTCAAGCTCCGCGCTTCCGGGCCGCTGCTCTCGCCCGGCGGCGAACTGACGCTTGCCAGCCCGCATCTGGGCGTGGAGACGGCCACGCTGGAGGGCTTGCGCGTGCGCCTCAACACGCCGTCCGTCGGCGCTGCGGGCGGCAAGGGTACGCTCGATGTTTCCGCCACGCTGAGGGATGCGTCCATCAAGGCGCTGCAGACGGGCGCGCCGTTGCGCTTTTCCACGGAATGGCAGTTCGCGGCTGACCGTTTCAGCCTGCACAAGACCAAGCTCGACGCCCCCGGCATAGCGCTCTCCGGCACGCTGGACGCCCTGCCCGCCAAACGGCGGCTGGATGGCGGGTTCCGGCTGGCGGTCACGGACTGGGCGGCGCTGTCCTCGCTTACCGGCGTGCCCCTGGATGGTTCCGCAGCGGTTGCCAACGTGTCTTTTTCGCAGGCCAAAACGCAGCAGCTTGCCGCGGATTGGTCGTTCGGCGCGCTCAGTGCCGGTTCGCTTTTTTCCATGCGCACCTTCAAGGGCAATCTTCGGCTGGATGACCTGTTCGGCAAGCAGGGGATCGGCCTGTCCGCCTCCCTTGGGAACGGCTCCGCGTCCGATTTCCGCTGGCGGAGCGGCAAGATCGACGTGTCCGGATCTCTGAAAAAGCTTCAGGTATCCGTGGCCCTCCAGGGCAAGACGTCCGCCGACATCGGATTGGCGCTCGACATTGCCGGGCAGAAGGCGCAGGTGGAACGCCTCACGTTCACGGACAGGCGGAAACGGACGCTTGTGGGCGTGCGTTTGAATCGGCCCGTCAACATTGCCTTCGGCAACGGGCTGTCCGTGGACAACCTCGATCTGTCCGTGCTGCCGCAGGGCACGCTGACGGCCCTGGGGAGCCTTGACGGGCGCAAGCTCGCCCTTGAGGCCCGGTTGCGCGACGTGGCCGTCAATATGGCCCGGCTGTTTACGGACGTGCCCGTGCCCGACGGCCTGCTCAACGCCGCCATCGCCCTGTCCGGCACGCCGTCGCAGCCGAGGGGCACGCTGGACGTGTCCCTCAGGAACATCGCCTTCCCGGAGAGCGACATGCCCCCCGCCGCCGTGGATATCAACGGCACGCTCCAGTCTTCCGCCCTTGTCCTCAATGTGAAGACGGACGGCATGGGTACCTCTCCGGCCACAGGGACGCTTTCCCTGCCCTTGAGTTTTTCCGCGTCCGGCGTGCCGTCCCCGGCGCTGAACAAGCCGTGTTCCGGCAACGTCAACTGGGAGGGCTCGCTGGCGTCGCTGTGGCGGTTCGTGCCGCTCGCCAACTCCAGCCTCACCGGGCAAGGCTCCCTCAATGCCACGCTGTCCGGCTCGCTGTCCGCTCCCGAGCTTTCCGCGTCGCTCAAGATCGAAAAGGCCGCCTTCGAAGAGATCCTTCTCGGCCTCGCCCTGTCCGACATCAACCTTGATGCGTCTCTCCAGTCCGGAGGGATGTCCCGTTTGTCCCTTTCCGCTACGGACGGGCAGGGCGGCGCGATCAACGTCAACGGAACCGTCGGTCCGCTGGCGTCCGGCCTGCCCCTTTCGCTGCATGGGACGATCAAGGAGCTTGCCCCGCTGCACCGCAACGATCTTTCCGTCACCCTTTCGGGCACGGCGGACATCGTCGGGCCGGCGACGTCGCCCGATGTTCGCGCGGCCATCACCGTCAATAAGGGGCAGTTCCAGATCGTCAGCTCATTCGGCACCAGCATCCCGACGCTGAACGTCGTGGAGGCCGGGCAGGAGGAGAGCACCGCTTCCTCCTCCGGATCCGGGCCGAAACTTGACGTCAATGTGCTCATCCCGAACCGTTTCTTTGTGCGCGGCAAGGGGCTTGAGAGCGAGTGGAAGGGCAACCTTCAGGTTTCCGGACCCGCGACGAATCCCGTGGTCACGGGGTCCATCAATTCCATCAGGGGGCAGTTCAGCCTGCTCGGCAAGCAGTTTACCCTGAGCCGGGGCGACGTCGAGTTCAGCGGGGCCACGCCGCCCGATCCGCTGCTCAACGTGCTCGTCACCTACGCGGCGGCGAATATCACCGCCGAAGCGACCGTAAGCGGCCCGGCCTCGTCTCCGACGCTGACCTTGTCCAGCCAGCCACCGCTGCCGCAGGATGAAGTGGTGGCGCAGGTGCTGTTCGGGCAGAGCGCATCCAGCCTCGGGCGCATGGAGGCGATCCAGCTTGCCGCCGAACTCGCGTCGCTGTCGGGGTTCGGTTCCGGCGGCATGGGGGTTCTCGGCGAAGTGCGCGACACGCTCGGTTTCGACGTGCTCCGGTTCGGGAGTATGCAGAACGGGCCCAAGCAGCAGACGAGCCGCAATGCTGGCCTGTTGCAGCCTCCGGGACAGAACAGCGGGGCCAGCGCACAGGAGGACTCCATCCCATCCCTTGAGGTGGGCAAGTATGTCATGGACAACGTCTATGTCGGCCTGGAGCAGGGGATGAACGGTGATGCCAGCGGCGTCCGCGTTGAAATCGAGCTCGCCCCCAACCTTAACCTCGAAGGCGTTTCCACGCCCCAGGGTTCCGAGGTGGGGCTGAACTGGAAGAAGGATTATTGAGGAAGGAAGAAGGAGAGTACTTCATCTTTTAACATATTGAAAACTCTGAACAGGGATTCGATAAACACAAAAGTCTTTGAAGAGGAGAGGGCAGGGTTTGGGGAGGGGGAGGAGAAACTTTCTTCAGAAAGTTTCTCCTCCCCCTCCCCAATGCTTCTCTCCCCCTTTTCCTCTTAACGTGCTGTACGGGTCGCGTTGAGGACGGCGAGGAGGGCGACGCCGACGTCGGCGAAAACGGCCTCCCAGAGGCCGGAGAGCCCGACGACGCCAAGGACCATGAACAGCCCCTTGATGCCGAGCGCCATGACGATGTTCTGCCAGACGACCACGCGGGTCTTGGCGGCGATGGAGAACATTTCCGGCAGGCGCGAGGGCGAGTCGTCCAGAATGACCGCGTCCGCCACTTCAATGGCCGCTTCCGAACCGAGGCCGCCCATTGCCACGCCGACACCGGACATGGCGAGTACAGGGGCGTCGTTGATGCCGTCACCTACAAAAAGTACAGACTGCCTGGGGCCGAGCGATTCCAGCTCGGCGGCCTTGCCTTCGGGGAGCAGCCCGGCGCGGTACTCGTCGAGATGCAATTCCTTGGCGACGATGGCGGCGCTTTCGGGGCGATCGCCCGTCAGCATGACCAGCCTTTCAATACCTTGGCGGCGCAGGGATTCGATGGCGGGAGCGGATTCGGGCCGCAGTACGTCCGATACTTCAATGGCCCCGAGATAGGCATTGCCGACGGCGACATAAACGACGCTGCCCTGACCGGCTGGGAGCGAGGGCACGCTGATGCCCGCATCCTGAAGCAGGAGCGCGTTGCCGACAAGGAGCGTCCGCCCCTTGTGCTCTGCGGAGAGGCCCTTTCCGGGGATTTCCTTGGATTCCACCGCTTCCAGAGCAAAACCGTGCGAGCCGGGAGCCGTCTTCATGATGGCGCGGGCGATGGGATGCGTCGAGCGGCTTTCCACCAGCCGGGCGGCGTTGAGCACGTCTTCCTCGGAAGCTCCCTCGGCGGGCAGGACGCGGGTTACTTCAAAGACGCCTCGGGTCAAGGTTCCGGTCTTGTCGAAAGCCACGGTCTTGATGTTGTGCAGGGCGTCGAGCACATGCCCGCCCTTGACGAGGATACCCTTCTTGGACGCGGCGCCGATGCCGCCGAAGTAGCCGAGCGGAATGGAGATCACGAGCGCGCAGGGGCAGGAGATGACCAGCAGGACAAGCGCCCGGTACAGCCATTCGTCGAACGTCCCGTGCCCGGCCAGCGGCGGGATGATCGCCACCAGCGCCGCGATGAACACCACGGCGGGCGTGTAGTAGCGGGCGAAGCGGGTGATGAAGCGTTCGATGGGGGCCTTGTTCGCGGAAGCCTGCTCGACGAGCTCGAGGATGCGGGCCACGGACGAGTCGGCGAAACGGGAGGTCACTTCCACGGTTATCGCGCCCTCAAGGTTGACCGTCCCGGCATAGACCTGCTTGCCCGCGCCCACGGACACCGGCACGGATTCGCCGGTCAGGGGGGACGTATCCACCTGCGAGGAGCCGGTCAGAACGGTTCCGTCCAGCGGGATTTTTTCGCCGGGCTTCACAAGGATGCGCATACCGGGCTTGATTTCCGCGGGATCGGCGTCATTCACCATCTGCCTGCCGTCTTTTTCCTCAACCAGATGCGCCACTGTGGGCCGTGCCGCCAGCAGCGCCCGGATGGAGCGCCGCGAGTTGCCCGCCGCGCGATCCTGCAAGGCTTCGCCTATGGAGTAGAACAGCATGACGCCCACGGCCTCGGGCAGTTGGCCGATGGCCGCAGCCGCGATGGTTGCGCCGCCCATCAAGGTGTATTCATTGAAAAAGTCGAACTTGAGCAGGCTTTGCAAGCCCTTCTTGAGGACGGACAGGCCGCAGAGCAGGTAGGGGATGCCGAAGAATACCGCCTTGGCGACGAACGGGGTCAGCAAGGCGTCGAGGCGTTCCTCGAAGATCATGCCGACGGCGAACAGGGCTGCGGCGATCCAGAGTTTGTATTCGGAACGGAACAGGGAGGGCTGCGGTTCGCTGCTTTCCGGAAGCGGTTCGTTTTCGTCCATCTCGGAGAACAGGGTGCCCGGTTCGATGGCGTCCGCAAGGCGGATCATCGCCGCGAGTTCGGGCTGTTCGCCTTCGACGCGCAGCCGGGCGCTGTCGAGGTTGATGGCGGCGGATTTCACGCCGGGGAGGCCCGCAATGGCGTCTTCGATCCGGGCGGCGCACCCGGCGCAACGGAGATTGTGTACGGCGTAGCGCTTAGTCATGGTTTTCCTCTTCTTGCGGCGCGTTTTCGAAGCGCTGGGCGAGCGAATGCACTTCAAGGGAATGGAAGCAATCGGATTCTCCGTGCCCGAAGCCGCAGGCTTCTTCGGCGCGCAGGATTTCCGCGATGCGGGCTTCATCCTCGATGATGGTCGGATCGTTGGTGAGGGAATCCTTCATCCATGCCAAGGCTTCCCGGATGTTGGGGCGCGGGGAGTCGTCCGCAAGCCGGTAGTAGACCCAGCGGCCCTGTTTGTTGCTTTCGATGAGGCGGGCCTGCCGCAGGATCGACAGGTGCTTCGAGGTTGTGGACGGGGCCAGATCCAGAAAGGCTGTAACTTGGCATACGCAGAGCTGGCGGCCTCTCAGGGCCATGAGGATGCGTATGCGGTTTTCGTCGGCAAGCGCGCGGCAGGTGGTCAGGAAGTCGAACATGGCGTTTTCCTTTTTTGGGAGGGAGGTGGGAGTGGTGAGCCGGGGGAAGGGAGAAGGGCCCCTTTGGAAAGAGTCTTCTTCTCCCCTCCCCCGACCCC
>OGYH01003033.1_pt1 | contig 12088 bp, 8 predicted proteins | sample 1576511 | NCBI WGS metagenome assembly OGYH01 (sample SAMEA3541522, study PRJEB24748) | human gut metagenome | biome: human gut; feature: human-associated habitat; material: faeces | place: China | collected 2012 | reverse complement strand
GTAGATAGATATTTATATCATCAAAAGCATACTCGTTGAAGTAGGAATGAAACATGGAAGTTTATAACTTTTTATAAGTTTTCAGTAACGGAAATGTGCCATGAAAGCCACAGGGATAGTCCGGAGGATAGATGATCTTGGAAGAATCGTAATTCCGAAAGAAATAAGAAGGACATTGCGGATCCGCGAAGGTGATCCACTGGAAATTTTTACAGACAGAGAAGGAAAGGTGATTTTAAAGAAATATTCTCCGATCGGTGAACTAGGATCACTGGCAGGGATTTATGCAGATAGTCTTTCAAAGACACTTGGCTGTACAGTCTGTATCACTGACACGGATCAGGTGATCGCGGCAGCAGGAAACGGGAAGAAAGAACTTCAGGAAATGCTGTTGAGTGCAGAGCTGACAGAAGTGTTTCAAGAAAGAAAGACCGTGTTGAAAAAGAGCGGTGACGCTGAGTTTGTAGCAATTACAAAAGACAGGAGTGAATACAGCGAGGAAATAATCAGTGTTATTCTCAGTGAAGGTGATATTGCAGGCGGAGTGATCTTTCTGCAGAAAAATGAGAAAAAGCATTTTGGAGAAATGGAAAAGAAGTTTGCGTCGGGTGTGGCAGATCTTCTTGGGAGGCAGTTGAGCTAAAAGCGTCATATTTTTCCAGAGGGATGCATAGAATAGTATCAGTGGAAAACCGGACATGCATCGAAAGGAAAAGAAAATGAGAGAAAATCATGGAAAAAAAGGGATAATATACGCAGAAAATCTGGTGAAGGCATTACTTTGCGCCTATCTGGTCACAGGAATGTTTCTGTTAATTCTTGCACTTCTCCTTTACAAAGCAGGATTGAGTGAAGAAAATGTAAATCTGGGAATTATTCTCATCTATGTAATAGGAACTTTTTCCGGAGGTTTTGTGATGGGAAAACTGGAAGGCCAAAAGAAGTTCCTTTGGGGGCTTGGAACCGGTGTGGTTTATTTTGTTTTATTACTGATCATCTCATTTGGAATGTACCGTGAGGTTTCATCGGGGGCAGGAGATTTGTTTCTGACATTTGTACTTTGTACCGGAGGTGGAATGCTTGGCGGGATGGTCGCATGAAGAAAAACCCGACGGATGTGTGAAAAAATACTTTAAAAACCTGGCTGTGTGTGCTATAATAGCGAAAGCAATATGTGCGAAGTTAGGAGGAGTAAAAATGAAACACATTAAAACACTGAATACACAGACACTGAACAACACAGTTAAAAAAGGTGGATGCGGTGAGTGCCAGACATCTTGCCAGTCTGCATGTAAGACATCCTGTACAGTAGGAAACCAGACTTGCGAAAACGCAAAATAAGAAAACCTGAAAATGAAGATTATGTTGCTGCAGAGTTGCTTTGAGCGGTGATACTGCCTGCAATTATGCGAAAAACAGCAACAGGATTACAGGTGAGGCAGCGGTGCAAATCGCTGCCTTAAGCATGTTTTAGACGTATCTGCTTAGAGCTGCCTTGGGGAAAGAATCCGGCTTTGAACAGTTACAAATAGATTTACAAATACATATAGAAAGCGAGGTATCCACGTGATACATCAGTACCAAAATAATGGATATAATATCGTCCTTGACGTGAACAGTGGGGCTGTACATGTTGTGGATCAGGAAGCGTATGACGTTATCAAAGTGCTTAATCGCATGAATGAAGATCATACAGTGGAGACATTAAAGGCTCCGGAAACAGCAGAAGCATTGAAAAAGGAACTCGGAGAGAAATACTCTGAGACAGATCTGATCGATATTTTAGAGGCAGTAACAGAACTGACGGAACAGGGACGCCTGTTTACAAGAGATATTTATGAGAGCTTTATCGATGTTGTAAAGCAGCGTAAGACAGTTGTTAAGGCATTATGCCTTCATATTGCACATGACTGTAACCTTGCCTGTAAGTACTGCTTTGCGGAAGAGGGAGAATATCACGGCCGCAGAGCTTTGATGTCTTACGAGGTTGGTAAGAAAGCACTTGATTTCCTGATCGCGAATTCAGGAACAAGAAGAAACCTTGAAGTTGACTTCTTCGGTGGTGAGCCGCTGATGAACTGGCAGGTTGTCAAAGACCTGGTTGCTTACGGAAGAGAGCAGGAGAAACTTCATGACAAGCATTTCCGTTTCACACTTACAACAAACGGAGTTCTTTTGAACGATGAAGTTCAGGAGTTCGTGAACAAAGAGATGGACAACGTTGTCATCAGTCTTGACGGAAGAAAAGAAGTGAATGACCAGATGCGCCCGTTCCGTAACGGAAAAGGAAGCTATGATCTGATCGTTCCGAAGTTCCAGAAGCTGGCAGAGAGCCGTAATCAGGAGAAGTACTACATTAGAGGTACATTTACAAGAAATAACCTGGATTTTTCCAAGGATGTAGAACATTTCGCAGATCTTGGATTCAAGCAGATGTCAATCGAGCCTGTAGTAGGTGATGACACAGAACCATATGCAATCCAGAAAGAAGATCTTCCACAGATCTTTGAAGAATATGATAAACTCGCAAAATTCCTGATCAAGCGTGAGAAGAGCGGAAGAGGATTCAATTTCTTCCACTTCATGATTGATCTTGAAGGAGGACCGTGTGTGTCCAAGCGTCTGTCCGGCTGTGGCTCAGGTACAGAGTATCTGGCAGTGACACCTTGGGGTGATTTCTACCCATGTCATCAGTTTGTAGGACAGGAAGAATTCCTCATGGGAAATGTTGATGAGGGAATTACAAAACCGGAGATTGCGGAAGAATTCCGAGGATGCAGCGTATATTCCAAGGAAAGCTGTAAAACCTGCTTTGCCAGATTTTACTGCAGTGGTGGCTGTATGGCGAATTCTTACAAGTTCCACAATACGATCCATGATACTTACGAAGTGAGCTGTGAGATGGAGAGAAAACGTGTGGAATGTGCGATCATGATAAAGGCTGCCCTGGCGGATGAAGAACAATAAAATTACAGAGCAGTAGTCAAGAAAGGAAAGAAAGAGATGAAGAAAGGCAAGAGTATTCTAAGCCTCATTCTCGTAATCGCAGTTACAGCACTCTTCGGTATGACCTGTGTGCTTGGACTTGATTTAAAGGGAATGGGAGCTGCAAAGAACATCAATCTTGGTCTTGACCTGGAAGGTGGAGTCAGCATTACATATCAGGTAAAAGGTGACAAGCCATCTCAGGCAGACATGGATGACACCGTGTACAAGCTTCAGAAACGTGTGGAGCAGTACAGCACAGAGGCACAGGCTTATCAGGTTGGAGACAACCGTATCAGTATCGAGATTCCGGGTGTGAGCGACGCAAACAAGATCCTGGAAGAACTCGGACAGCCGGGTTCACTGTACTTTATCAAGCATAAAGACAGTGAGGGAAATGAAAACTATTCCCTGACAGCTTCCGGATACACACTGAATAAGTCGATCGATGAACTGAAAGATACAGACTCCATTGTACTGACAGGTACAGAAGTAAAGACAGCTTCAGCCGGAGCGATCAATGACTCAACAACAGGAAACAAAAAGTACGGAGTTGACCTTGAACTGACAGAGGAAGGTGCTGAAAAATTTAAGGCAGCAACAGAAGAAGCTTATAACAACAATCATGATACAATTGCTATTTACTATGATGGTGCTCTGATCAGTGTTCCAAGTGTAAAAGCAGTGATCGAGAATGGAAAGGCTCAGATTTCAGGAAATATGGATTACGAAGAGGCTGATAATATTGCTTCCACGATCCGTATCGGTGGACTGAATCTGGAACTGGAAGAGCTGAGTTCAGAAGTCGTTGGTGCACAGCTTGGACAGGACGCTCTGAAAGGAAGCTTGATCGCCGGAGCAATCGGTCTGGCGATCGTATGTGTATTCATGTGCTGGGTATATCTCCTTCCGGGACTTGCATCCAGCCTTGCACTGATCCTTTATACAGAGCTGATCCTGATCCTTCTGAATGCATTTGACATTACACTGACACTTCCGGGTATCGCAGGTATCATCCTCGGTATCGGTATGGCAGTAGATGCGAACGTTATCATCTTCGCCCGTGTGAAAGAAGAACTGACAGAAGGAAAGAGCGTACATGCTTCTCTGAAATCAGGATTCCAGAAAGCAATGTCCGCAATCGTTGACGGAAATATCACAACACTGATCGCAGCCGGTGTGCTGTGGCTTCGCGGAAGCGGTACTGTAAAGGGATTCGCCCAGACACTTGCACTTGGTATCGTCGTATCCATGTTTACAGCACTCGTGATCACAAGACTGATCATCTTTGCATTCTATGGAGCAGGTATCCGTAGCGAGAAAGTATACGGAAGACATCTGAAAGAACGTAAACCGGTTGATTTCCTTGGAAAGAAAAAGATCTTCTTCATTGTTTCCATTATCCTTTGTCTGGCCGGACCGGTCATGATGGGTGTGAACCATGCAAGAGGAATCGGTGCGATGAACTACAGCCTTGATTTCGTAGGCGGTACTTCAACAAATGTAACATTTGATAAAGAATATACACTCGAAGAGATCGACAGCCAGATGATCCCAAGTCTGGAAGAGATCACAGGAGATAAGAATATTCAGGTTCAGACAGTAAAAGAGAGCAACCAGGTAGTCTTCAAGACACAGACACTTGATCTTGAGAAACGTGAAGCACTTGCTTCATATTTAAATGAAAACTACGGTGTAGAGGCATCTGATATCGCAACAGAAAATATCAGTTCAACAGTAAGTTCCGAGATGAGAAGAGATGCGGTTATAGCTGTGATCATTGCTACAATCTGTATGCTGCTTTACATCTGGTTCCGTTTCAAAGATATTCGTTTCGCAACAAGTGCTGTTATTGCACTGATGCATGACGTACTTGTAGTTCTTGGATTCTATGTAATTGCAAGAGTATCTGTCGGAAATACATTTATCGCATGTATGCTGACGATTGTCGGATATTCTATCAACGGTACGATCGTTATCTTTGACCGTATCCGTGAGGCACTTGCAACAAAGAGCCGCACAGAAGATCTGAAGGATCTTGTAAACCGTTGCATCACTCAGACACTGACAAGAACAATCTACACAAACTTTACAACATTTGTCATGGTTGTTGCATTGTATATCCTTGGTGTAAGCTCCATTAAGGAATTCGCAGCACCACTGATGGTAGGTATCATCTGCGGTGGATATACATCCGTATGTATCACAGGCGCACTGTGGTATGTGATGAAGACAAGACTTGGCGAGGAAGCGAAGGCTGCAAGAATAGCTTCCGGCACAAAGGCAGTTTCTGTAAAAGCAGCAGACAAGAAAGAAGAAACTACTTCCACAGAGAGTAACGCAGCAGATACATCTGCAGATAACAGCTCCAAGAAGAAAAAAGGAAAGAAGACTTCTTTCAAGAACAAAAAGAGCAAAAAGCGCTAAGAAATAAATAACCGCCTGGAAACAGGATGAATAAACGCAGAAACAAAAATCTGTCGTATCGGAAATGAAAAATGATTTTCGATACGGCAGATTTTTGTTATAATAAGAAGATACGATACTGACAGACAGGGAGGTTGTTTGGATGGAAAAATGGTTCGTCACGATGAAAAAGGCGGATTTTAACGGAATAGCAGAGAAATATCAGATTTCCCCGATCATTGCACGACTGATGAGAAACCGTGATGTGATCGGAGATGAAGCAATTGATTTTTATCTGAACGGAACAGTGGAGGATCTGTATGACGGCTTACTGATGAAAGATATGGACCGTGCGGTAGATATTCTTAAGGAGAAAATAGAAGAGGGAAAGAAAATCCGTGTGATCGGTGATTATGATATTGATGGAGTCAATGCAACGTATATTTTGCAACAGGGGCTTGCAGGACTTGGGGCAGATGTGGATACGGATATTCCAGACAGGATCAAAGACGGATATGGATTGAATCAGATGTTGATCGACCGTGCACTGGAGGATGACGTAGATACGATCATCACCTGTGATAATGGAATTGCGGCAATGAACGAGATCGCTTATGGAAAAGAACAGGGGATGACGATCGTTGTGACGGATCACCATGAAGTTCCGTATCTGGAAGAAAATGGGGAGAAAAAGTATCTCCTGCCACCGGCGGATGCAGTGGTTGATCCACACAGAGCAGACTGCGAGTATCCATTTAAAGGGTTGTGCGGCGCAGCTGTAGCGTATAAGCTGGTTGAGGTATTGTACAGAGTGTCTGGAAAGTCAGAGCAGGAGGTAGAACATCTGCAGGAGAGCCTGATGGAAAATGTTGCGATCGCCACGATCGGGGATGTGATGGATCTGGTTGGAGAGAACCGTGTCTTTGTGAAAAAGGGACTTGAGCTTCTGAAGACAACGAAGAATGAAGGGCTTCACGCCTTGATGCAATGTACCGGGGTAGATACAGCGAACCTGAATACTTATCATATCGGCTTTGTGCTCGGACCGTGCATCAATGCCGGCGGAAGACTGGATACAGCCAAGCGTGCACTGGAACTCCTTAATGCATCAAACCGGAGAGAGGCAGTGACACTGGCAGCAGATCTGAAAGAATTAAATGACAGTCGGAAAGAAATGACCGAAGAAGGTGTAGAAGAAGCTGTCCGGCAGATTGAATCAAGTTCCTGGAAGGACGACCAGGTGCTGGTCGTGTATCTTCCAAAGTGTCATGAAAGTATCGCCGGAATTATTGCGGGAAGGATCAAGGAACGTTATTATCGTCCGACCTTTGTACTGACAAGGGGAGAGACAGGAGTAAAAGGCTCCGGACGGTCGATCGAAGCATATGATATGTTTGCAGAAATGAGCCGCTGCAGGGAATTATTTACGAAGTTTGGAGGACATAAGCTGGCAGCAGGACTTTCCTTAGAAGAGGAAAATGTCGAAGTTTTTCGGAAACGGATCAATGAACTTGCAGATCTGACAGAAGACGATCTTCAGATGAAGGTGTCGATCGACATGCGGCTTCCATTTCCATATATTAATGAAGAGCTGATCCATGAACTTAAGATATTGGAGCCTTTTGGAAAAGGCAACGGGAAACCGTTATTTGCAGAAAGTAAACTGCGTGTAATCCAGCCAAGGATCTTCGGAAAGAACCGGAATGTGCTGAAATGCAGACTGGAGGACCAGCAGGGAAATCAGATGGAAGCAGTTTATTTCGGAGAAGTGGAAGACTGTCTGCAGCAGATGGAAAAGAAGCAGATTATGTCTTTTACATACTATCCATCCATCAATGAGTACATGGGACGAAGAACAATTCAGCTTACAATTGTCAATTATCAGTAGATAATATCGAAAAAACCGTACAAATTGCTTAAAATGCAGAAGAATGGGAAGTTCTTATTTGAAAAAGGAAAAAATAGTGATATACTAAATCATATTAATTGTTCAGAACTAAGGATGAATGAAGGGGGAAGACGATATGGCAGGCACTCGGGAATATGAAGATCTGAATAAAAATCTGGAGATGGTGGACGGACATGCAGTAAAAGCACCAGAGGATTATCAGGATCCGGAGGAGTTATATCAGGCCTTAATAGCTCGTGTGCGTAAGTATCATCCTTCTGCAGATATTACGATGATCGAGAAGGCCTATCAGATAGGCAAAGAAGCGCATAAGAATCAGTTCCGTAAATCCGGAGAACCTTATATCATCCATCCACTCTGGGTGGCAATCATACTTGCAGATCTCGAGATGGACAAAGAAACGATCGTGGCTGGAATGCTTCATGACGTGGTAGAAGATACGACAATGACACTCGATGAGATCTCAGCAGAGTTTGGTGAAGAGGTGGCACTTCTTGTAGACGGCGTTACCAAGCTGGGACAGTTGAACTATTCCAAGGACAAGCTGGAGGCCCAGGCAGAGAACCTGAGAAAGATGTTCCTTGCGATGGCGAAAGATATCCGTGTCATCATTGTAAAACTCGCAGACCGTCTGCATAATATGCGTACAATGGAGTTTATGACACCGGCGAAGCAGAAAGAGAAATCAAGAGAGACGATGGATATCTACGCTCCGATCGCCCAGCGTCTCGGTATTTCAAAGATCAAGACAGAACTCGATGACCTTTCTCTGAAATATTATCAGCCGGAAGTTTATAATCAGCTGGTTCATGATCTGAATGCACGTAAGACGGAACGTGAAGAATTTGTGCAACAGATCGTTGCTGAAGTATCAAAGCATATGAAGAATGCTGATATTGAAGCGAAAGTATACGGACGTGTAAAACATTTCTTCAGTATTTATAAGAAGATGGTGAATCAGAACAAGACACTTGATCAGGTGTATGACCTGTTCGCTGTCCGCATTATCGTAGATTCAGTGAAAGACTGTTACGCAGCACTTGGTGTGATCCATGAGATGTATACGCCGATTCCGGGACGTTTCAAGGATTATATTGCTATGCCGAAGGCGAATATGTACCAGTCTCTGCATACAACGCTGATTGGACCTTCCGGACAGCCGTTTGAGATCCAGATCCGTACAGAAGAGATGCATAAGACAGCGGAGTATGGTATCGCAGCACACTGGAAATATAAAGAGACAGGCGGAAGCAACACGAAAGGACTGAACACACAGGAAGAGAAGCTGAACTGGCTGCGTCAGATCCTGGAATGGCAGAGAGACATGTCTGATAACCGTGAGTTCTTAAGCCTGCTCAAGGGTGACCTGGATCTGTTCCAGGAAGATGTATACTGCTTCACACCGAACGGGGATGTGAAGAACCTTCCGAATGGCTCCACACCGGTTGACTTCGCCTATGCGATCCACAGTGCAGTCGGCAATAAGATGGTTGGCGCCAGAGTGAATGGCAAGCTTGTGAACATTGATTATAAGATTCAGAACGGAGACCGAATCGAGATTCTGACATCCCAGAACTCCAAGGGACCGAGCCGTGACTGGCTGAATATCGTCAAGAGTACACAGGCAAAGAGTAAGATCAATTCCTGGTTTAAGAAAGAATTTAAAGAAGATAATATTATCCGCGGAAAAGATCTGATCAGCGCGTACTGTAAGAGTAAGGGGATTAATCTGCCGGATGTGCTTAAACCGAAATATCAGCAGATCGTTCAGAAAAAGTACGGATTCCGTGACTGGGATGCAGTACTTGCAGCAATCGGACACGGCGGACTGAAAGAAGGGCAGGTTGTAAACCGTCTGCTCGAAGAGTATGAGAAAGAGCATAAAAAAGAGATCACAGACGAAAATATTTTAGAGAAGATTTCAGAAGCAAATAAACAGAGAGTACACATTGCCAAATCAAAGAGTGGAATCGTAGTGAAAGGAATCAATGATATGGCAGTACGTTTCTCAAAGTGCTGTAATCCGGTACCGGGAGATGAGATCGTCGGTTTTGTTACAAGAGGACGTGGAATGTCGATCCACAGAACAGATTGTATCAATATCATCAATCTGTCTGATGTGGAAAGGTCCCGTCTGATCACAGCAGAGTGGGAAGAAAATGACCAGGATGAAGGCGGTCAGTATCTTGCAGAACTCAAGATATTTGCAGATGACAGAAGAGGTCTTCTGCTGGATGTATCAAAGGTATTTACCGAAGAGAAGATTGATGTGAAGTCCATGAATACCCGAACGAGCAAGAAGGGTACAGCGACAATGGAGATGGGATTTGTCGTACACGGAAGAGATGAATTGAATCGTGTGATCGGAAAGCTCAGACAGATTGAAAATGTAATTGATATTGAGAGAACAACAGGCTGATGGAGGAAAACGAATGAAGGTTGAAAGTATTGTACTGGGGTCAATTGGAACGAATTGCTATATTGTAACCAATGAAGAGACGAAGGAATGTTTTGCAGTGGATATGGCAGAATGTCCGCAGGAATATGTCAATTATATCAAGAACAATGGACTAGAAATGAAAGCATTGTTTCTGACACATGGGCATTTCGACCACATTATGGGAATTGATGATTTCCTCAAAGCATTTCCTGTGCCGGTTTACGCAGGCGAAGACGAACTTCCGGTGATCGAGGATGACCGACTGAATGTTTCTTGTATGTACGGACCGAAATACGCATTCCACGGAGCACAGCCTGTAAGAGACGGTCAGGTGATCGAATGCGCAGGAATTGAAATTGATGTACTTCATACACCTGGACATACGGTAGGAGGATGCTGCTATTACCTACCAAAAGAACATAGGTTGTTTAGTGGAGATACGCTGTTCTGTGCTTCCATCGGAAGAACAGACCTACCGACAGGAAGCAGCAGCCAGCTGGTCCGCTCTGTACAGGAGAAGATCATGATACTTCCGGATGATACAAAGATCTATCCGGGACACATGGAAGAGACATCAGTTCAGTTTGAGAAGGAGCATAATCCATTCATATGATAAAGATAGAAAGTAAGAAGAACAAATTTACTTATAACGTATACCATGTCACAAAAGCATTTTATCCAAAAGAGGATATCGTGCAGACAGTAGATGAGAAGCAAGAACCACTGGTGAAGATACATTTGCCGGAAGGGACTTGCTTTTCCCTTGCACCGGAAGAATGCGTGCAGACAGAAGATGTGCAGGAAGAGAAACGCGATGTAACGAAGAAAGTCTATCAGTTTCTCTCAAAGCAGACAGGACAGAAACTTGCCTGGGGAATGCTGACAGGAGTCCGTCCGACAAAGCTTGTAATGCAGAAAATCGAGCAGGGAATGACAAAAGAAGAAAACTTTGAATTTCTAAAAGAACAATATTGTGTCACAGATAAGAAAGCACAGATTGCGTATGAGATTGCCTGCCGGGAGAAAGCACTGCTGGATCGACTGGATTGTCAGAATGGATACAGCCTGTATGCAGGAATTCCATTCTGTCCAAGCATCTGCTCCTACTGCTCCTTCAGCTCTTCACCAATCGCTGAGTGGAAAGATCAGGTAGATCGTTATCTTGATGCGATGATCAAAGAATTGAAAGCTACAGCAAAGCTGATGCAGGGAAAACCACTCGATACGGTATACATCGGTGGAGGAACACCGACAACACTCGAGGCAGATCAGCTTGACCGTTTGCTTGGAACAATCCGGGAGAATTTTGACCTGGAGCATGTGCTTGAGTTTACAGTTGAAGCCGGAAGACCAGATAGTATCACACGAGAAAAGCTTGAAGTGATCCGCAAATATCCTGTAACCCGAATCTCTGTCAACCCACAGACAATGCAGCAGAAGACGCTGGATCTTGTAGGAAGAAAACATACGGTAGAAGATGTAGAACAAATCTTCCACCTTGCACGTGAGCTTGGATTTGATAATATTAATATGGATCTGATCGCCGGACTTCCGGGAGAAGATGCGGCAGATATGCAGGATACACTTGAGAAGATCGAGAAGCTTCATCCAGACAGCCTGACAGTACACGCACTCGCGATCAAACGTGCAGCGAAGTTCGGTCAGGAAGGAAGAACGATGGATCCGGGAACAGAGATCACACAGATGGTCGAGGCAGCAGCAGCGTCAGCAGAACGCATGGGGCTTGTGCCATATTACCTGTATCGCCAGAAGAATATTGCCGGAAACTTTGAGAATGTCGGATATGCAGAGAAGGACAAGGCTGGGGTGTATAACATTTTGATCATGGAAGAACGCCAGACAATTATTGCCTGCGGTGCCGGCTCTACGACAAAGCTTGTTTTGCCGGAGAAGATCAAGATAAGCAGTGGCAAAGAAACAAATCTGATCCGTGTAGAAAATGTGAAGAATATTACAGAGTATATTGACCGTATTGATGAGATGATAGAACGAAAAAAAGCACTTTTTGAGAAATAGAAAAATTAAAAAGAATATCAGGAAAACGCAAAGAAAGGACGGTTCCACCGGGAGGTGGGCCGTCCTTTCTTTGTATTCTACTTGCTGAACAGGAAATGTTTTTTCAGATATATTTTCTTTCAGAACGTATTTCGTAGAGTACATTACTCTACGAAATACGCTTTTTCTTCAAATTGTTTCAAATCTTAGTATAATTATCATGTATAGTCTACTCTTTTCAAATATTTCTGTCAATGTATATACGTTCATTTTATATATTTATACAATCTCTTAGCAAAAAAAGTCGAAAAATAGACACTTTCGTCATTTTA
>OGYH01003030.1_pt1 | contig 12095 bp, 10 predicted proteins | sample 1576511 | NCBI WGS metagenome assembly OGYH01 (sample SAMEA3541522, study PRJEB24748) | human gut metagenome | biome: human gut; feature: human-associated habitat; material: faeces | place: China | collected 2012 | reverse complement strand
GAAAAGTCATGCCGTTCATGAATGTACGCTGGTATGTCATGAAAAGGACTTGACAAAAATACGGGGGGAAGGGTAGAATAAAGCCGCAGAAATCCTGCAATCATTCAGGAGGTAAAAAAGAGTATGCGGTTACGGAAAAATATGAAGCGTGCGGCGGCAGCCGCCCTGGCCCTGAGCGTGGCGCTTTCGGCGGCAGCCCCGGCGGCACTGGCAAAGGAGTATGATATCAGTAAAGGCGATATTACGGTGACCGTTACGGAAGACGGCGACACGTTTGTCCGTGTCGGCAATGCGAAAGACGAAAATGACATCGGCGAGAAAGACGACACGGCGGTGGTCATCAAGGGCGGCGAGGACCCGAACAAACAAACTGAGAACAACTCTGACGGGCCGGCAGACAAAGATACGGCGGACGAGGCTGAAGGACAGAAGCCGGTGGTGGATGCCGAGCCGGGAGAGCCTGCGGAGAAGACCGGCACGGAGCTCGTCGTCTGGCCCGAGAACGTGAACAGCGGGGAAGCCCAGAAAAAGGACGGCCTAGAGCCTGCGGATGCCGAGCCGGAGACGCCGGACACGCAGAAGCCCGAAGGGAAGACCGACGCCGACACACTCGAGGCATCGACTGAGCAGAAGCCTGTCGAGAAGGCCGCAGAGGACGAAGATGACGACAAGGACATCATGACCTTTGAGGCCATGACCACGGTTTATCAGTACCAGAAAACGCTTGCCAGGCTCCAATCAAGGGTGGAGAACCTACGGGCACAGGGCATACAGGATGTGAACCAGAAATACCTGGACGCACTCCGCCGTGCATTGGAGCAAGCAGATGGGATTGATCTTGTCTTTCAACATCATATCACGCAGACCAGTGGAAAATACATCGTATTCTGTGCCAACAAGGAGCACATGGACGAAATGGTCTCCCATGTGTCGGAGTGGTTTGCAGGGGTCAATCCGGATGTGGCGGTGTACGAGGCTTACTCGGATGATCCGAATGCCAACAAGGCCTTTGCGGACTTCAAGACGGATGCCAGCAGCCGGCTGAAGCTGCTGTTCTGCATCGATATGCTCAACGAGGGCGTCCATGTAGAAGGCATTTCTGGCGTGATCCTGTTCCGACCAACGATTTCGCCCATCATCTACAAGCAGCAGATCGGTCGCGCCCTGACTGCCGGTGACACCGCAGCCCCGCTGATTCTGGATGTGGTCAACAACTTTGAGGGCTTGACCAGTATTTCCAGCCTGCAAAACGAGATGCAGGAGGCCGTTCGCCGTCTGTATGCCAACGGTGAGGGCGATAAGGTCGTCACGGAGCGGTTTGAGGTCATTGAGCAGGTGCAGGACTGCCGGGTGTTGTTTGAACGGCTACAGGCGAGTTTGTCCTCCAGTTGGGAGCACTATTTTTCTGAGGCGAGCATCTACTATGCGGAGCACGGCGACCTGAACGTCCCGAAACGATATACCACGCCTGGAGGTCTGAGCCTTGGGGTGTGGCTGATCACCCAGCGCCGTGTGCGTGAAGGGCAGATCCAGGGCGATCTGACCCAGCAGCAGATTGCACGGCTGGACAGCATTGGCATGGTCTGGGGCAACCGGAAGGAGATTGCATGGCAGCACGGATTCGAGGCTGCAAAGAAATACCATGACACCTACGGAGATCTGCTGGTGGCTGGAAAGTATGTGGACCCGGAGGGCTATCCCTTGGGCCAATGGATTCTCAAGACCCGGCAGCAGAAGCTGAATGGCTGCTTGAAGGAAGAACGCATTGCACAGCTGGATGAGATCGGTATGGTGTGGAGCATCTTCGACGCCAAGTGGGAAAAGGCCTATGCCCTGGCTGTGGCCTATTACGAGGAAAACGGGAACTTGAATATTCCCCGCTCCTATGTAACAGCGGCCGGGGAACGGCTTGGAGTATGGCTTGCAAATCAGCAATGGTCGTACCCGAAAGGAAAGCTGACGGAGGAGCAGATCGAACGGCTCAACAGGATCGGGATGTACTGGGGCAACCGCAATGACCGCCAGTGGAACCAAGGATATCAGGAAGCAAAACGTTATTTTGAAGCCCACGGGGATCTGAGGGTCCCGGTCAACTATGTTTCGCCGGAGGGATATGCCCTCGGCAAATGGGTCAAGCGGCAGCGTTACACACGGCTGAATCCCGAAAAAAGCGGTGCTGTTCTGACAGAGGAGCGCATTGCAAAGCTAGATGAGATTGGGATGCGGTGGGACAAAAGCAACCCGGAGTACTTGCCTAAGCAGGCGGCACAAGTCGGAATTGTTGTGGCAAAACTTGGATGAGTAAAGTTAAACGGAAAACAGAAGCAAGGACTTTATGCGTTGTTGGGGACGATTTGGGCTTATAGAGAGACAAACAAAAATACGCATAAACAAGTTAAAAGTGTGAGGAAAATATGGAAAAATTGGAAGAATTGAATTATCACGTTGATTTTGGACCGTACTATGTTCATTTGACCCGGAAACAGAAAAAATACCTTGCGATGCGATCCGTAATTGACCGCATTCTGGCAGCGCTGGCGCTGGTTTTACTTTCACCCTTGTTTTTGGCGGTAAGTATTGCACAAAAGGTCAGTGCACCGGATGAGCCTATCTTCTTTTTACAGAAGCGCGTGGGCAAGGGGGCTCATTGCTTCAATATCATCAAGTTCCGGACGATGAAGAGTTCCGCGCCTAAAAATGTGGCTACGGGAGATTTGGAAAATCCGCAGATGTACATTTCCAAAGTGGGACGTTTTTTACGCGACACCAGCATTGATGAGCTGCCGCAGCTGGCAAACGTAGTTCGTGGCGAAATGAGCCTGATTGGCCCTCGTCCGCTGGTGTATACGGAATGTGAGATTCGTTTTCTGCGTCGCTGGTACGGGGTGTATCAGGTAACACCGGGCATTACTGGTTGGGCACAGATCAACGGCCGTGACACGGTGGATGTGTACGACAAAGTCTACTATGACCGGGAATACATCCAGAATGTTAGCCTGAAATTTGATTTGAAGGTCATTTGGAAGAGTATTCAGGTCGTGCTGGGACGTAAGGGCGTTGTGGATGGGAAAATTGACCCAGAATTCCGGCAAGAAAGTATTGTGCTGTTAATGGAAAGCGAAAAGGTTAGGAAAAGCGAACCGATGTATAGCAATTGCCAGATCGTGTAAGGAGATAAATAGAGTATGACACATGTTTTTATTGTAGGTAGCAAAGGCATTCCGGCACAGTATGGCGGATTTGAAACCTTTGTCGAGAATCTGACAGCAGGTAAACAGTCTAAGGAGCTAAAGTATCATGTTTCCTGTATGAACAACGATGAAAAACATTTCGAGCACAATGATGCAGACTGCTTTAATGTTCGCGTTCCGCTACCCGGCGCCCCCGGACGTATTTTCCATGTGGGTCTGGTTCTGAATCAGGTGGAGGAATGGGCAAAGCAGCACCCGCAGGAGAAAGTAATCGTCTGTATTCTGGGATGCAGAATTGGACCTTTGCTGATTCCGCACGCCAAAAAGCTGCACAAACTTGGTGCAAAGGTCTACTGCAACCCAGATGGGTTGGAGTGGAAGCGCAGTAAGTGGAGCGCTCCAGCCAAAGCTTTTCTGCGGTATTGCGAAAAGTGTCTGGTCGAGAACAGCGATTTGGCAATCTGCGATTCTGTCAATATCGAGAAATATATCAAAGATACTTATGGCAGTCGGGTGAAGGATACCACGTTTATTGCGTATGGCGCGTATACTGATCGCTCTCAGTGCGATGAGGAAAAGCTGAACGAGTGGTATGCGCAGTTCAATGTCAAACGTGGGCATTATTATTTGATTGTTGGCCGTTTTGTTCCGGAGAACAACTATGAGACTATGATCACAGAGTTTATGCGCAGCAAGACTGAAAAAGACCTCGTTATTATCACGAACGTAGAGCATAACAAGTTCTATGAACAGCTTCGTGAAAAAACCGGTTTTGAGAAAGATAAGCGTATCAAATTTGTTGGTACGGTTTATGATCAGGATCTGCTGAAAAAGATCCGTGAGGAGGCTTACGGTTATCTGCATGGTCACGAAGTCGGTGGTACTAATCCCAGTCTGCTAGAGGCACTTGCCAGTACCCGGTTGAATTTGCTTTTGGGCGTTGGCTTTAACAAAGAAGTTGGCGAAGACAGTGCTCTGTATTGGAGTAAAGAGCCGGGAAATCTTGCTGCACTGTTGGAAAAAGCGGACACATTGGATACTGTTACTATTGCTGAACTGGAAAAAAAGAGTACGGCGAGAGTGCAGGATGCCTATAGCTGGAAAAAAATCGTGCAGGAATACGAAAGCGTCTTTTTGAGATGATTTTTCTTTTTAAATTAGGAGAGTTAAAATTTTATGCGTGTTTTGCACCTTTCACTTGGACTTCCGCCGTTTCGCACAGGGGGACTGAATCGCTACTGTGCAGATCTGATGCAGCAGCAAGTCGAGGATGGACAGGATGTTTTGTTATTATATCCGGGGGAATTCTCGTTTTTTACGCAGGTCAGAATCGTCAGGCAGAAGGACGCCCGTTTTTCGCTATACAAAATCATCAATCCCCTTCCACTACCGCTTACAAATGGCATTTCTGCACCGGAACGGTACATGAAACCGTGCGACAAGGAGGTTTACAGATCTTTTCTTAAAGATGTAAAACCAGATGTTATCCATGTCCACACCCTTCAGGGCTTTCATAAGGAATTGTTTGAAGCCGCAAAAGAGCTGAACCTACGGATGGTTTACACGACACATGACTATTATCCGTTCTGTCCGCTGTGCATCCTGCTTGATAGCAACGGCGAGCAGTGTACGGGAAGCTGCCCTGAAAAATGTGTCGTCTGTAACGCGGGACGAGGACTGACCCAAAAGCAGGAGTATCTGATGCAGTCCTCTGTTTATGCAAGGCTAAAATATTCTACTCTTTTTAAGCGTATCCGGTCAAGCCAGAGAAAGCATAATGCTAAAAGGGCGCAGTGCACTCCGGCTCCGCAGGCAACGGCAGATGCCTATCAACAACTGCTTGATTATTACGCTGAAATGATGCGATGCATCAATCTGATCCATGCCAATAGTGAGATATCGCTTACTACATACAAAAAGGTCTATCCGGAATTCAGATATAAGATGGTTCCCATCACCCATGCAGGACTGAAATGCAAAGCTCTAAAGAACGACAGGGAAAAACCGTTGGACATCAGTTTTCTTGGAGGTATGGATGCCTTCAAGGGAGTAGATGTGCTTTTTCATGCGCTGGAAATCCTTGACGCGCAGGGTTTTTCAGATTGGAACCTGTGGCTGTACGGCGCAGATTTTACCGGGCTGTGCAAGGACAAAAGATACCATAGCATGGGACGATTTACAAAAGAAAATGAAGCGGAGGTCTGGAAGCACCCCAACCATCTGCTTGTTGTCCCCAGTAAATGCATGGAAACATTTTCTTTTGTTGTGCAGGAAGGACTGACGAATGGTGCCTCCGTGGTTTGCTCCGATCTGGTAGGTGCACAACTGTACCTGCCGCAGGAAAACATCTTCAGGCACAATGATGCAGAATCGTTGGCCAACGCGATCCAGAATTATAACTACAATGTAAAAATATGTGAGGACGCTGTCTCGATGAAGAAGCACAGCAAGGTAATAGCAGAGGATATTTACAGAATATGAAAAAAATATTATTGGTCGCCTTTTCCTGCCAGCCCGGCAAAGGCAGCGAACCCGGTGTCGGATGGAATTGGGCTGTACAGGCAGCAAAGACTCAGGACGTGTGGGTCTTGACGAGAAGCAAAATGAAAAAGTATGTAGAGCCTGCCATTCCAGAAGAACTGAAAGATTCTCTGCACTTTCTTTATGCGCCGTCATCAAAAAAGTTAAGAAAACTCACGATTTATCTTGAATATCTTGCGTGGCAGCACACCGCATTCCGGTATGCAAAAAAGTATTGCCGAGAAATGCAGTTCGACTGCGTTTGGAGCATTACATTCGGAAATATGTTCCTTCCTACATATATGTATAAGCTTGGCCTTCCGTTCATCTGGGGGCCGGTCGGTGGTGCCGAACAGGTCCCAAAACAATATTGGAAAGAGTTCCCGTTCAAGAAACGGTGTGTTCATATGCTGAAATATTGGATGGGACAGCACATAAAACTTCTCCCGTGGATATGGAAGCCTGCAAAGGAGGCTGCGCTCATCATTGCGAGAACACAGGCGACAAAAGAACTGTTCCCACAGGATATGCAGGATAAAGTGCAGGTCCATCTGGAAGCCTGTGTTGATATGGAGAGAGATTTTTGTTTTGACCTAGCTCTGGCGGCGCAGTTAAAAAAGAGCAATGGGATAAATCTCCTTTACACTGGAAGAATCATCGATATAAAAAACATACCGATGCTGGTTTCTATTATGAAGGATATAAAAAAGGACTACCCTGATTGCAGACTGCATATTCTGGGCGATGGTGACGAACGTGCAGAGTCTGAAGATCTGGTAAAAAAGTATGGAATTCAGAACAATGTGGTGTTCTATGGCAATGTTCCAAGAGCGAATCTGCTGAAAGCTGTACAGGAATGTGACGCCTTTGTATTTCCGTCATTAAAAGAAGGCGCACCATGGTCACTGCTAGAGGCAATGGCCTTTGAAAAGCCGATCGTCGCATACGATTTGAATGGAATGCACGACACACTGTCACCGGACAGTGCGATCCTTGTCAATATTGATGGCAAGACCCCTTCTGAGGCCAAGGACGCATTTTGGGTGGGAATGCAAAAACTACTCTGCATGAGCCAGACAGAAAAGAACAGGATGGGACTGGCGGCACGAAAAAGGCTGGAGACAGTGCATTCGGCAGCCGGTGTAAAAAATTATATACAAACAGTGATTGATAGTATCGTATGAAAAACATTGAAAGTACGGCTTGTGTTATTTTGAACTATAACGACGCCGACACGACGATTTCTCTGGTGAAAAAAATCGAAGATTATAAAAATATTGAGCATATCGTAGTGGTTGACAACTGCTCCGCCGATCATTCTTTGGAGAAATTAGAAAAAATATCGAACGAAAAGGTCGTAGTTTGCCAATCGCCCCGAAATGGTGGATACGGCTTTGGAAACAACATTGGTGTGCAGTATGCAAAAGAGCACTATGGGGCAAAGTACGTTTTGATTGCCAACCCAGATGTTGAATTTGAAGAATCGCTGGTTTCTGTGCTGCAAAATAAAATGCAACAAGACCGGAGCGTAGCAGTGGTATCTGCCAATCAAAGAGGTGTTGATGGGCAACTGAAAAAGTCCGGCTGGCTACTTCCCGAAAAGGCTGAGACCATATTTCATGGAGAAGTGCTGTGTGCGATACTTCTTGATAAGATCGGCGAGCGGAAGCTTGGAGCAACGCCCCAAAGTGGGTGGAAATTTGTGGATTGTGTTGCGGGTTCTCTGCTGATGGTCGATGCAGACGTGTTCCTTTCAGTAGGTGGATACGACCCGGAAATGTTTCTCTATTGCGAGGAATCTACTTTGGGGAGAAAAATGATGACGTTGGAAAAGAAAACGGCACTCTATGTTTCAGAAAGTTATCTTCATAACCACAGTGTTACGATTTCCAAAAGCTACAATGTGAAAGGTCAGCGAGAACAGCTTTTGAAGAGTACATTGACATATCTAAAAAAATATTGTGATGCGTCAAAATTCGAAATTCATATGGCAAGCGTGCTATATAAATTCGGCACATTGGAGCTGACGGTAATAAAAGAGATCAAACGTCTTTTCAGGAGGTGAAAACAACCGTGGAAAACGGCAAATATGCTCAAAGAAAGGGATACGGACTCCTGCTGACACTGCTGCTTATTTCGGCACTGCCAAGCTATATTGCTTGGGCATGCTTGGCAGGAGTGTTCGGCTTTTATACGTTGAAGAATCTTCGGCATTTCTCGCTTCCAAAAATGCCGGGTGGAATTTGTTATTGGGTACTTTTTTTAATACTTGTTGCGGTCGGAGCCGGATACTTTAATCCAGCAGAAAGAGGCTATTGGCCCTACCTGCGGGATATCATAGATTTTACAAGCCTCTTTTTGTACTGGTTTGCTGCGTCAGAAATTATCCGAACAAACCAGTATGATATGAAAACAGTTTATAAAATAATAGTCTTATATTCCGTCATACTTTCCGCAGGGGGATTGTTGCAGCGTGTTTCCGGATATCAGGGAGCATCTGAGGATTTCAGCTCTTTTGTTGCATCCGGTGGTGTATCCCAATTTACGCTTGCAATCGGGCTTTATTTGAGTCTATTCAAGCCTTCGGTCATAGAAAAATATTATTTTAGCAGGTTTCTTGATTTGTTAGCAGATATCGTTCTGCTTGGAACGTTTGCGCTGTCTTTTTCAAGAACGACTGTAATAATTTTTCTTTGCCTTGTCATCACGAGCCAGTATGACCGGATGTCGGCAATTATTAAATGTATATTACTGGGTATTGTTGGATTGATCGCTGTTTCCTATCTTCTGCCGAACGTGTGGACATCGTTTATAGATAAAATCATGAACTCAGTAACTGAGATTTCAGCATCAAATAGCTGGTCGGATTATAACATCGTGAACAACTGGCGTGGATTTGAAGTATACAGCGCAAAAAAAGTTTTTTCGCAGTACTCGATTTTTGCCCAAGTATTTGGGAAAGGATTCGGATCAACGGTTGATGTCGGAGGCTATGCATACCTTGTGACCTCGGAAGCCGCCCTGCCGTATTTGCATAATGGTTATTACACTACATTGATCAAGGGCGGCATTTGCGGGATGGTTTTAACTATTGGCTATTATTTGACGATGATTCATCGCTATATGAAACTTAATATCTTGAGATATGAAAAGCGTCTGTGTATCGGAATGGTTGCCTCAATGGCAGTTTCTATGGCTGTTATCCATGGCTTTTTCTGGGGCGGAGCACAGTTCGTGGTTTTTTGTATTTTGGGAATGGCAGAAAAAGAGGAAAAAACGTGAAGAAATCATTGACAAGAAACTTTAGCGTTTATATGCTGAAGAATATGGTTTCAATCATAGTACCACTTATAACGATTCCGTATGTATCGCGAATTCTTGGCCCTTCTGGGCTAGGGGACGTTCAGTATACTCAGTCATGGGTTTCCTATTTTTCGCTGATCGCAGGTCTTGGAATATCATCTTATGCTGTAAGAGAAGGTGCCCAAAGGCGCGATGAACCTCAAAAACTGGGTGAGTTCAGCGTTGAAATTGTCACAATCAGTTTTTTGTCGACAACCGTGGCGTATCTCTCTTTTGCAATATTTTTGTGCTTCTTTAAGACTACAGGTGCACAACCTAGTCTTTTTTTAGTGTTCAGCTTACTTATTGGAGCAACAGGACTGAATACGGAATGGATATGTACAGTATTTGAAGACTATGATTATATCTCAAAAAGGTCGATAGCATTTCAACTGCTTTCTGTTGTTCTATTGTTTGTTTTGGTAAAAAAAAGCGGTGATATGGCTGCATATGCGGTTGTTCTGACAATGCCGACAGTTGCGACCTGCCTCCTCAATTGGATATACGGGATAAAAAAGATACGTTGGAAATATAATGCCCAAACGTTTTCAATCAAAAAACACATTAAACCGATTGTTTATATATTTGGTGTGGGCGTTGCCTCAACGATTTATACTTCTTTGGATTCGACGATGCTAGGGTATATCCTTGATTCAGAAGCAGTTGGAATCTATACTGTGGCAAGTAGGCTAACAAAATCGGTTTTATCGCTTATAAATGCATCCTGCGTCGTGTTTCTTCCAAGGCTGTCTTACTATGCGGGAAAAGACAGAAAGGAATTCCATGCCCTTTCAAGTAAGGTTATTAATGCGCTTCTTGCCGTTACAGTTCCGTGTGCAGTAGGAATGTTCATTCTGGCAGAGGAGGCCATTGCCTTTTTTTCAGGAAATGGATTTGAGGCAGCTGTTGTGCCGATGAGGATCCTTACGCTCAATCTGTTCTTTTCCGCACTGGATGGCTTTCTTGCGTGGCAGATACTCGTGCCCTTGAACAGGGAGAAGAACCTTCTGGCCGCGACAATTCTTGGAATGATAACAGATGCAGTATTAAATGCATTCCTGATTCCTTTGAATGGGGTGGCAGGTGCAGCATATGCCACACTGATAGCAGAAGTATGTGTTTGCGTTGTCAACGTTGCTTCGTGCTACGATTTAGTCCCGTTTAGGGCGATTATAAAGAATATAGTTCAGTGCATCCTTGCGGTTTTGCCCTTCGGCGGAGTGTATAGCATATGTGTCATTGCGGGAGTGGCGGGAATGGCTCGTGTTTTTATTATGGTGATCTGTTGCCTGCTTATATATATCTTTATCCTTTTGCTCATGCGCAATAAGACTTGTATGGATTTATTAAAAGTGATGAAAAATACCATTGCAAAATCTAAATTCTTTAAGTGAAGCGAGGAATACAGAGAATGGCGGAAAGTAACATTTTGAGAATTTCAATTTTAAAAACATTGCAGTTTAACCTGCACTATTTTGGCTTGCGTGGTCTTAAATTTCCAGTCCTGATTTTCAAGAATTTCAGGTTGAATAAGCTGTGCGGAAAGGTCGAACTTCGGGACTGGAGCTTCGGCTCAGTACGCTTGGGTCAGCAAATGGTAGGAATTATTGACGATAAAACTGAAAAAGGAATATGGTCTGTTGGGGGGGGGGACAGTATGTTTTAATGGAAAAGTAAAAATCGGCTCAGCTTGTAGGATATGCTGCAACGAAAAGGGTAGCATTATATTTGAGGATGGGGTTAATATAACAGGCCGGACAGCTGTTGTAAGCGATAACAGGATAACAATAGGAAAAGATTCTTTGATATCGTGGGACTGCCTTTTAATGGACACCGATTTTCATAATGTAATATATCAAGGAAAACCAGTTAATAATAGCAAAGCAATATATTTACGCGACCATGTTTGGATTGGTTGCAGATCAACAATTCTAGGAGGAGCAGATGTTTCTGAAAATTCTATTGTAGCAGCTGGAAGCGTTTTAACGAAACCTTTTGATGAGGAAAATATTCTTCTAGGTGGAAATAACAGAGTCTTAAAGAAAAATGTATTATGGGATAAATAGAATACTAAACTCTGGCAAGCTGTCTTGATAATTTGCGTTGAAATTTTCAAGAAAAAGAAGTCCGTGACTGGTCTGGGATTAATATTGCTTTTAATGGCATGCTTTATTGCGGTAAAACAGGCTTCAATTGCCAGAAGATTATTCTTTTTTTGGACTGGTTGTTTTAGGCTATTGTACACAAAAATACACAGAAAAAACTAGAATGATGTTTGGCTCAGTCAGTGCAGTACTTTATATCTTGTTCATGTTTGTAGCCGGAAGAAAAAATTATTTTACTTCAGCGGATAATCTGACTCCCGGTTATAAGTTGATTTTTGTGTTTGGATTATCATTTTTAGGCGCTTGCACGATTCTTCTTTTATCAAAGTGTCTAGCAAAGACGCAATTTTGCGGATTCTTATGTTTGGTTGGGAAGAACACCTTATATATTTATGTTTTGCATTACGCAGTGTTAAAAATTCTGAATTCTTTGTTGACAAATAAATATTGCTTGCTTTTTATTTGCGTAGTTGTCCCGATAATAATACAATATTTTATAAAAGGAACGCTTATTGATAACTTGCTTTTTAAGCCATATATTGTTTGTCATGAAATGTTAGTGGGTTTAAAAAAGAGTAAATTAAAAGAGGAAGATATATAATGGGAAAATATTTTGGGACTGATGGCTTCCGTGTTTGGGACTGATGGCTTCCGTGGTGAAGCTGGCATCACTTTGACCGCCGACCATGCCTACAAGGTTGGTCGTTTTCTGGGCTGGTACTACAACGCCCTGCGTGAGCGCAACGGCAACAACGAGCCTGCCCGCATCGTCATCGGTAAGGACACCCGCCGCAGCTCCTATATGTTTGAGTACAGTCTGGTGGCTGGTCTGACCGCTTCTGGCGCAGATGCCTACCTGCTCCATGTCACGACCACGCCGTCTGTGGCCTACATCGCCCGCGTGGACGACTTCGACTGTGGCATCATGATTTCTGCC
>OGYH01003029.1_pt1 | contig 12096 bp, 7 predicted proteins | sample 1576511 | NCBI WGS metagenome assembly OGYH01 (sample SAMEA3541522, study PRJEB24748) | human gut metagenome | biome: human gut; feature: human-associated habitat; material: faeces | place: China | collected 2012 | reverse complement strand
AACCTTCTACGCCCGGAGCGATTTCGATGAATGCACCGTAGTCAGCCATAACGACCACTTTACCTTTCACCTTGTCACCAACCTTCAAGTCAGTATCAAGCGCATCCCATGGGTGCGGAGTCAGTTGTTTCAAGCCAAGAGCGATACGTTTCTTTTCGTCATCGAAGTCAAGGATAACAACGTTGAGTTTCTGATCCAGCTCAACCACTTCTTTCGGATCGCTAACACGTCCCCAAGAAAGGTCAGTGATGTGGATCAAACCGTCTACGCCACCAAGGTCGATGAATACACCGTAAGAGGTGATATTTTTAACAGTTCCTTCAAGAACTTGTCCTTTTTCAAGTTTACCGATAATTTCTTTCTTCTGTTGTTCCAGTTCAGCTTCGATAAGAGCCTTGTGAGATACAACAACGTTCTTGAATTCCTGGTTGATTTTAACCACTTTGAATTCCATTGTTTTGCCAACGAATACATCATAGTCGCGGATCGGTTTAACGTCGATCTGAGAACCCGGCAAGAACGCTTCGATTCCGAATACGTCTACGATCATACCACCCTTAGTGCGGCACTTGATGTAACCCTTGATAATTTCTTCATTTTCCAGAGCAGCGTTAACGCGATCCCAAGAACGAGTAGCGCGAGCTTTTCTGTGTGACAGAACGAGCTGTCCTTTTTTGTCTTCCTGATTTTCGATGTATACTTCTACTGTATCACCGATCTTCAGATCCGGATTGTAACGGAACTCATTCAATGGGATGATACCGTCTGATTTGTAACCGATGTTCACAACTACTTCACGCTTGTTCATTGCGATTACGGTTCCGTCAACAACCTCACGGTCGTTCACTTTGTTAAGCGTACCGTCGTAAGCTTTTTCCAGTTCATCGTGGCTAACGTTGGTTACTGTTTCGCCATTTTCATAAGCATCCCAGTTGAAATCTTCAATAGGAGCTACGTTCTTTAAGTTTTCCATTAATAAATAAATTGTTTAATACTTTAATTAAATAAGACATTATATTATCTATAAATCGGGCGCAAAGGTAGGAATATTTTCTTGATTGACAAAAGAATGGCAGAAGAAAAGAGAATTATATCCGTATTTTTTGTAATATTGCAATCTTTAATTTATACAGTTTTTGCCATGGACGAGAGATTGGACAAAGTCAAGGTGCAATGCGACTATTTACCGCTTATTAATTTTGCGATACAACAAAACGGTGCATCAATCATTCATCAGCTTTCTATTGAGAATACAACGCCTGCCCCGCTGAAGGACATTCAGGTACAAATCACGACAGAACCGACTTTCGGAAACGCCGCTCCGATAGCTGTGGCACAGATTCCGCCCAATGAATCGATATGCCTGTCGTCATTCAATCTCACTTTGTCCGCCAACTATTTCACACAGCTGACCGAACGTTTATCCGGCAATCTGAAAATTGAAATTACTTCCGAAGCAGAATCCGTATTCTGCCAAACCTACCCTATCGACATTCTGGCATACGACCAATGGGGAGGGCTTAATGTATTGCCCGAAATGCTGGCCGCTTTCATCACCCCCAATCATACAGCTATTGTGCCGATCATCAAGAGAGCCGCTTCCATCCTGGGACAATGGACTGATAATCCGTCCCTTGACGAATATCAAAGCCGCACTCCGGACCGGGTAAGGAAACAGATGGCCGCCATCTACACGGCTATCACGGAACAACAGATTATATACAGCACCATCCCCGCCAGCTTCGAGGAATATGGGCAACGTGTACGGCTAGTCGACTCCGTAATGGCACAAAAACTGGGAACCTGTCTGGATATGGCCTTGCTCTATGCTTCCTGCCTGGAAGCAATCGGTCTGAATGCACTCATTATCATCACTCAAGGGCATGCTTTTGCGGGAGCCTGGCTAGTGCCGGAGACTTTTCCGGATCCTACCATTGACGATGTTTCCCTGTTAACCAAACGGACAGCCGAAGGAATCTACGACATTACCTTAATTGAAACGACCTGCATGAACATGGGCCATTCGTCCGATTTCGACGATGCTGTGAAGAAAGCGAACGGAAAGTTGACGGATGGAAACAGTTTCATTCTTGCCATAGATGTGAAAAGAGCGAGACATTCGGGCATCCGCCCCATCCCCCAACGCATTTTGCATGGACAGGTATGGGAAGTAGAAGAAAAGGAGACCGACATTCAAAAAAGTGCCGTTCATGCCACTCCGCAAAGTATCAATCCGTATGATTTATCGGGCAATGAAACCCAGACCGTAATCACCAAACAACTGTTATGGGAAAGACGGTTGCTGGATTTAAGCCTGCGCAACAACCTGCTGAATATCCGGATTACCAAAAACACGCTCCAACTCATCCCGGCTAATCTATCCTGTCTGGAAGATGCATTGGCCGACGGAGAAGAATTCCGCATCCTCCACCGCCCTGCCGATTGGGAAAGTCCGGCGATGGACTTCGGGATTTATTCCTCCATACCGGAGTCTGATCCCATGGTTGGTTTCATCAACTCGGAACTTTCACAGAAAAGGTTACGTTTCTATCTGCCCGAAAACGATTTAGGTAAGGCACTGACTCACTTATACCGCTCTTCGCGTACTTCTATCGAAGAGAATGGAGCCAACACACTCTATCTGGCTCTCGGACTTTTGAAATGGTACGAGACACCTTCCAGCGAACGTCCCCGCTATGCCCCCATCTTGCTATTACCGGTTGAAATTATCCGTAAATCAGCAGCCAAAGGTTACGTAATCCGTTCCCGGGAAGAGGAAACGATGATGAATATCACCTTATTGGAAATGCTTCGCCAAAACTTCGGAATCTCCATATCAGGATTGGACCCGTTACCTACCGACGAAAGCGGTGTAAACGTCAAACTGATCTATTCCATTATCCGCAACAGCATCAAGAACCAGCGTAAATGGGACGTGGAAGAGCAAGCGATTCTGGGTATCTTCTCTTTCAACAAGTTCATCATGTGGAATGATATTCACAACAATGCCAACAAACTGGTTCAGAACAAGATTGTGTCCAGCCTCATCAACGGAAAGATAGAATGGGAAGCCGCCACAGAGGAAATAGATGCAACAGATATGGACAAACAAGTGTCGCCCGCAGACATTGTATTACCCATCATCGCCGATTCTTCGCAGCTGGAAGCTATCTACGAAGCCGTACACGACAAGACTTTCATCCTGCACGGCCCTCCGGGAACAGGAAAATCGCAAACGATTACCAATATCATCGCCAACGCGCTTTACAAAGGAAAACGAGTCTTATTTGTAGCGGAAAAGATGGCTGCCCTCTCCGTTGTGCAAAACAGATTGGCAGCTATCGGCCTAGCTCCATTCTGTCTGGAAATTCATTCCAACAAAACAAAGAAATCCGCCGTTATCTCGCAACTGAAAGAAACTACGGAAATTATCAGGCAGACACCTCCCGAAGAATTCAGAAAGGAAGCGGAACGCCTGCTGAATTTACGGGCGGAATTGAATCAATATATCGAAGCCCTGCATAAAGAATACCCGTTCGGAGTTTCATTATATGACGCCATTATTCATTATCAATCCGTGGACGTCGAATCTTGTTTTGATATTCCACAAGCTTATCTGGATACATTAGATAAAGACACATTTGCCCAATGGGAAGATGCCATCGAGCTGCTAGTCCGGACGGCCAATGCGTGTGGACATCCTTACCAGCATCCATTAACCGGTATCTCGATTACCGAATATTCATCAGCCGTTAAGGAGGGATCCTCCCAACTGCTCACCGGATTTATCGACCTGTTGACCACCATCCGGCAGAAGCTGGATGTATTCTCCATACTTCTAAAAGATACGGATATACACCCTACACGCAAGGATTTCCAGACAATCTCCCACATCATCCGGAGAATACTCGACATTCCGGAACTGACTCCCGGATTGCTGACTTTGCCATTGCTCAACGAAACACTGAATGAATACCGGGAAGTAGTGGTTCACGGACGGAAACGGGATGAACAAAGGAAAGAGATAGAAACCGGATTCATCCAAGAAATCCTGTCCATCAACGCAAAGCAGATGTTAGCCGAATGGAACCGGGTATCCGGTCAATGGTTCCTTCCCAGATATTTCGGACAACGGAAAATCAGAAAGGCAATCAACGTATATGCTTTAAAAACGATTGAAACAGAAGACATCAAACCTCTGCTCCACCGCATTATCCGGTATCAGGAAGAAGCAGAAGCCGTCCGGAAATACATCGGGCAACTTCCCTCCCTATTCGGACGCCCCGGCAAGAACGAGGATTGGAACACCATTGAGCAGATAATCGACGACATGACTTCCCTTCATTCGCATTTGTTGAACTACGCAAAAGACATTGCCAAAGTTTCGCAAATCAAGCAGAATTTGTCCGCACAACTCACTGAAGGAATTCAAACATTCAGAGACATCCATGCTCATTCTTTCAATGAACTGTATCAGCTCGCAGATACACTCACAGCCACCGAAAAGAAATTGTCCGGCATGCTGGGTATCTCGATCGAAGAACTTTATACCGATTCAGCCGACTGGATAACGATTGCCTTGTCAAAAGCCCGAACCTGGAAAGAGAACCTCGACAAGCTCAAGGACTGGTATCAGTGGCTACAAGCCTACCAAACCCTGCATAGTCTGGGAATAGGATTTATCGCGACGGAATATAAAGAAAAGAATATTCCTACCAGCCAACTTACAGACAGCTTCCGCAAGAGTTTCTATCAGGCGGCTATCCGGTATATCATTGCCAAAGAGCCGACTTTGGAATTATTCAACGGTAAGATATTCAATGATATCATTGCTAAATACAAACAAATATCCGCCAAATTCGAAGAAACGACCCAAAGAGAATTATTTGCCCGGTTGGCCTCCAACATTCCGTCTTTCACTCACGAAGCCATCCAAAGTTCCGAAGTGGGTATCCTTCAAAAGAATATCCGCAACAATGCCCGCGGCATATCTATTCGCAAGCTATTCGACCAAATTCCCACTTTGTTGTCGCGCATGTGCCCGTGTATGCTGATGAGTCCTCTTTCCGTCGCTCAATTCATCGATACGGACGCTGATAAATTTGATTTGATTGTCTTTGATGAAGCCTCACAGATGCCTACTTATGAAGCGGTGGGCGCCATTGCACGGGGTAAAAACGTCATTATCGTAGGCGACCCGAAACAAATGCCTCCTACCAGTTTCTTCTCGGTCAACACCATTGATGAAGACAACATTGAAATGGAAGATTTGGAGAGTATCCTTGACGACTGTCTCGCTCTGTCTATCCCTTCCAAATATTTATTATGGCACTACCGAAGCAAACATGAGAGCCTCATCGCTTTCAGCAACTCCGAATATTACGATAACAAACTGATGACTTTCCCCTCACCGGACAACATTGAATCGAAAGTCAGGATAGTCAACATCAACGGTTACTATGATAAAGGCAAGTCGCGCCAGAACCGGGCGGAAGCTCAAGCTGTGGTGGACGAAATAGCCAGAAGATTGAGAAGCGAGGAATTAAGAAAGAAAAGTATCGGTGTAGTCACTTTCAGCATTGTCCAACAAGCCTTGATAGAAGACCTATTATCCGACCTTTTTATCTTTTACCCCGAACTGGAAACTCTTGCGCTGGAATGCGACGAACCGTTATTTATCAAGAATCTGGAGAATGTGCAGGGAGACGAACGCGATGTTATTCTCTTCTCTGTGGGCTATGGCCCGGATGCAGAAGGGCGCGTCAGCATGAATTTCGGACCACTGAACCGGGCAGGCGGCGAAAGAAGATTGAATGTAGCCGTTTCCCGTGCCCGGTATGAGATGATTATCTATTCCACCCTAAGGTCGGAGATGATCGACCTGAACCGGACTTCTTCTATTGGAGTAGCCGGACTAAAACGTTTCCTCGAATATGCGGAGAAGGGAACCCGAAGCACCATCAGCAGTGTGCCAAGACAACTGTCGGAAGCAACAGTCTCCATCGAAACGATCATTGCCGACAGACTGCGCTCATTGGGTTACACCGTGCATACAGACATAGGTTGCTCCGGATACAAGATAGACATAGGTATCGTCGACACCGAAAATACCTCTAACTATCAGTTAGGTATTATCTGCGACGGTAAAAACTACAAACGCACCAAGACCGCACGTGACCGGGAAATTGTGCAGAATAATGTATTGAAAGCACTCGGATGGGACATCTACCGGATATGGACAATGGACTGGTGGGAAAAGCCGGACGAAGTAATGGCAACTATCCAAGAGGCTATCGCCCGGAAAAAGAATTCAAAGGTCGGTTCAATGACAGCAGCCGAAATCAATTCTACTCCGACAGAAGTGGCAGCACCTGCACCGACGGCACAGATAACCAACAATGAAATTTCATTCGTACTCAAGGCATCGCCTGTTGCTCCTGAAAAGCAAGCAGCTTCCGTTCTTTCTACTCAAAACCGGATAGAACAAAAGTACAAGTTTGCAAAGATCACCCCATACAGTTATTCACCGGAAGACTTTTTCTTTACGGACAGTTACGCTATCCTCCTCTCCCAAATACGGAAGATTATGGAAAGCGAGGCGCCAATCAGTAAATCCCTGCTCTGTAAGAAAATCCTGTCCGAATGGGGAATCAGCCGCTTGGGAACACGGGTAGAGGCACAGATAGAAACAGCACTCGACACATTGAATATCTATCGCACAGAATACGAAGGACTTGTCTTCTGCTGGAACGACAAAGAGCAATGCGCTTCCTATTCAATCTATCGCCCGGTTTCCGACCGGGAAGCGATAGACATACCACCTGAAGAAATAGCCAATGCCATCCGGCAACTATTGACCGACTCCATCAGCCTGCCTGCGGCAGATTTGATAAAAGCATGCGCACAACAGTTCGGCTTTGCCCGTATGGGATCGAACATAGACGCTGCCATGCAAAGAGGTATTCGCGAAGCTGTGAAAAGGAATTACGCCAAGATAGAAAATGAACGGGTAACGATTGCCAATTAGATTAATACCCTTTCTCCAAACATTTCAAACGGTTAATAGAATCGGATACATACGCATTGTCCGGTTCTATTGACCGCCAATAACAAAGTTCTCCAGTCAGCCGTTTCAGATAGACAGGATCACTCGAGCCAATCCGGCGCTGATGTTCCGCCAAGCCTTTTGTCAGGATAAAATAGACATTCTTCCGGATCTCTCTCTTTCTGGCTTTAGGGATTGTCAGTTTCGCACCGGAAGAAACAGATACTCCTGTAATAATCTTCCTGCCATACTCATTGATAAAACGGGTCTTCTTATGATTCGGTTCGAATTTCTCATCACGGATGATTTGTTTGATCCGGGGAATGATTTGTTCTTTGGGAAACACATCTCCCGAAAAAGTCAGGTCATCGGCATAACGGGTATAAGTCAGTCCGTATTCCGCTGCCAATGCAGCCAATTTCTTGTCCATCTCATACCCCACGATATTGCTTAACGCCGGACTTGTAGGCGCTCCCTGCGGCAAGTGCCTGTACAAGCAGCACAACACTCCCAATACTTTAGACACATTTTCCGGATAACCAATTTTCTCAAATGTCTTTTTCACCCTCCGGCTCCGTATCGAAAAGAAAAAATCATGAATATCCATTTTCAAGATATACCGTTTTCCCAGATGGGGACTGGCATTATCAACCACAGAATGACCGCTCCGGAAACCTACTGCCGCCGGATGAATCATTGTCACAGATGATAATATTCGAGAATTAATGGTGGTTTGAATAGATTGTAATTCTTTGTCAGGAGCAGAAATCATCCGATAACCTCCCTTTCTTTTTCTCATCCAGAACTCCCGGTAATGTTCGGAAACATCCCGTAGAATCTCCTTCAACCGTGCCGTTTCCACTCCCAACAAGTTGGCACACCAAACAACAGCCGATTCATCAAACTTTTGAACATACTGCGCTCTCGGAACAGTTTCTCCCAAAGCATGCCTAAGCCAGGCTCCGTGTTCCCATTTTACCTTAGTAGTCTTTTCTTCCTTACCACTGCTTGTTGCTTTCCATCTTTTATACCCCTCCTGTTTCCTGCTTGAGGAAATCATCTTATAAACCAGGAAAGCGGTGATAACAATGATCGTTATTAAAATTCCGTCCATTTTGTATATGCATATAAAAAAGAGAGAAGAGAGGATGAGTTATTTACTAAAATAAATTTAGGTATTTATACCTTAGAATTTATTTTCTAGGAAAATACCTGTGCTTATGAGGCGACTACACCTCTTTGATGCTAAATTTTGCCCTCATCCTCTCTTATACAAAGATAAGTAAAATCTTTCGATAAAACAACCGGAACGAAGAAAACTATCGGTTGAACAACTCAAACGTGAACTTACAGCCTATTCCTCCGAATTTCCAATTTTCGCTGCTCACAAAAACTCCTACGTCAAAAATATGCGTACCGATGCCATATCCTACTTCCAGATAAGGTTGAAGGTGCGGCATAGAGAGGGCACTGATATAAATACGTTCATTCTGCACATAACGGGTGTACTTCATCAGATGCCGGAGAATAAGGAACGGAGCTTCGTAGGTGAAATGCCCCCGTACATAACGGCGGGAGGAATTATACCAACGTGAGTCAAGCACCTGAAATACTCCGCCGATTTCATCATTCCAACCTACGGGAAGATTATGGCGGGAGAAATTGGCAAAGTCCACAAAATACAACTCATCCTGATTGGTGAATGCTCCGAATCCGAAACGATAATAAATATTACGCATCAATCCCAACCGGATTTGATGCTGAAGGTCAAACTCTATTCTTTCATATTCACCCGTACTCTTGAACACTCCTTTAATACCTCGTTCATAATCGACCGAGAAAGTCGGGTATAAAGAATGGAGGTTAATCTTTCGCTTTCCGTTCATATAATAATAGAGTCCCGGAGTCCACTCTATCCGGATGCGGGGAGCGAAACTGATATAAGTGTTCTTGAATTTATCCATAAATTCCGGGGGCGGCATCGGATAATCGCCAGTGATTACAAAGCGGGAAGGCTCTACCGCTGTTCTTTTATGGGCCGAGAACCCCAGACCGATATCCAGTCCGTTGACTACTTCAACGGTATGACGGAAGTTAAAATACAAGTCCTTGAAATAATCGAGATGAATTAAATCGAAATTGAAGATACTGTCCGGCATAGCTTTCAGTTCGTCCAGCACTTTACTACTATAAATACGGTTACCGTTACCCACATTCAACCGGAAGAATCCCCGCTTCTGCGGCCAGTATTCAAAATCGGCATTCAATGACCAGTAGAATTCCTTACGCGTAAAGTTGTATCCGAGTTTAGGCACAATGCGAAGTAATTTATCCCCTCTGAAAAGACGGTTATAACGAAAATCCTGTCGATAAGACAAACCGTTGCTTCCACTATAACTGAATAAGAGCGGATTGATAAACGGAGAAAATCGCACACTTCCGATATTGGACAAATTGAATTTATAATCTTCTACCATCAAATCACCCATCGTTCCCCAAAAGGCCTGACTCTTGGACGGCTTTTCTACCGTTGTCGTGTCACGTCTAAGCGTATAGTCATGATATAGTTTTTTCTCACTTTCATTCAAAGGAATCGGCCGCATGATAGCAAAGGTAGAGGCGTCCGTCTTATAAGCGTTCGTGTCACACTGTAAAGAGAAAGATTCCGAAAGATTATATTTTCTCTTCTCTTTCTTGCGCACCTTTTTTTCTTTCAGTTCGATGGATTTATAATCTAAAGAAGCGGTGTAATTACCATCCACCTTATTTCCGAGAAATTTGAAAAGAGCTTCTACGTCATAACGCACCGGCAGGAATTCATTTTTCTTGCCTACATCTCCCATCTGAATCCAACAGGTAAATGTTATCAGCTCCGATCTTCCCGAAAAACGAATTTCACGAACACTCCAAACGTTACTGCTGACCACCATATAGCCACCCACCAACTGATCGCTCTTAGTGCGGGGGATAAAGCGAACCCGATAATCCAGATTGTTAGGATCTCCCATCACGCTGTCTATCCGGTATTTATAATATTTCTGTCCGTTTTTGGCCAGTGGTGACAATAAGCGTTCATCATTCAATAAAGAAGAAGAGTAGATATTTACATTAAAGTACTCGAGCAATCCAGGCAATCCCCTATTTCCTCTCACAGTTCCCTGGGAAGCCTTTACTTTCTGATCGTAAATATTGGGAGCCGTATAATGAAGATCACTATATGTTTCAAGCAGATATTCGCGAACACCCTTTTGCAAACGAAACATAGAAGGTACATAACGGAGAATAAAATTCTTCTTCTGAATGTCCATCTTACCTTTTATATATAGGTTCGCGCGATAATCACTGACTATCGTTTCATACAAAGGTGCAAAAGTCATCACACGTTCTATAATGGAGTCAGCAGAGATTTCCTGATGGGTATAAGGATTCATTATATAATTATTGGCTGTCCCCTTTGGTATAAAAGAGAACAGACACAATATGCATCCTATCAATATTTTATCTCTCAATCGTCGTATCTCCTTCATTAACGTAGGCAAATATAAAAAAGAATATCGAAAAGCAAGAGAAGTTGGACACTAAAAAGAGTTATCAGAAGAAAACCTTCACATTATTCAAAATAACATGGAGATGAACTAAATCTTTGGCGCGGTTGTCTCGAAATAAATGCAGGAAGCTCTGCATATTCTGCTATTCTCTTCATATATAAAAAACGAAAATCCTCTTTCAACCTATCACCACCTTTCTAAAACTCTTTATTCATCGCACTTACAGAGCGGTGATAGGTTGAAAGAGGAATTAATAAAACCTGTATGGAAGAAGTTATAATATGAAGGGGATTTCAACAATAATGGGAAAAATACAAAGTTCCAATATCTGTAAATATAAGAGCCCCCTGAAAACATATTAATGACTAAATCAACCCTTCTATCTTTTTATTTATCACTTTATTCTTGACAAAGAAGAAAATTGTCGTATCTTTGCGATACTCTTCATATCAACCAGGCAGGGAACCTGCCTCGTTTCGTGGCAGGCATTTTTATGCCTGTCCTGATGCTTCATATGGCGGTTTCGTACCCCCGTGTGGAGTGTTAATGCACCCACTGCCTTGTCAAGGTGAAGAGCAACGGGAAAGCGGAACTTTCTTTGTTTATAAGTTTTTCCGATTTTTTGGAGAAGGTTCCCTTTCCCGTCTTTAATAACATATTGTTTCATTTTAATTGCATTCCAAAATGAAAGAACTAACTATCGGTACGCAGTCCGTACCTGCTCCACACATATCCGTGGGCGAATCTGTTAATGCTCTTACCGAGCAAGTCAATAACCTCCAGCGCCGTTACTACCGTGCTTTGGCTCCCGACTGCGAAGTCAAGACCGAAGCAGACCACTGGTACTTCCGCGCCATCCTATGGGCATGTGCCGGAATGGTGTTCCCACCATTGGTTGTGGTCACTGCATTGTGCGTTTATAAGGCAAAGAAGTGCCAGAAAGGAGGTGCCAAATGAACCGTATCAAGTCTATAGCACAAAAAGATATTTATGTTCAAGCCGAACGTCTTTGTACAGGAACTGAAACAAGTGAGTCTAAATATTGCCTTGCTTATTATGGCAACTATGTGATGTGCGACATCTCTGCGGAGGATGCCCGTGAAATCATTGCCTGCCTGCAGCATGCGCTTGATGTTAATGAGAAAGGAGGACAAAATGAAAAATAAAGAGCAAGAACAGAAAATTACCGATATCAGTATCCATATAGCATCCTTGTCCGCATCGTTCAAACCTGCCCCGGATGCACGCCATGCCACCCATTGGTTCACTACGGATGAAGTCTACGACGCCATTCGTCGCATTGATCCTGGAGCGCATATTAGTAAGGAGCAGGTTCATCAAGCCATGCTTGATGTCGGTTATAAATACCAGAACCGTCCTGGTTCATCAGGACTGGACTTCCGGTGGATGCTCCAAGCGAGAAACTAAATACTACTGTCATATAGGGGGTAATTGTTCGTGATGAATAGTTGCCCCTTCGTTTTATGTCCTTTCCGTACCCCC
>OGYH01002997.1_pt1 | contig 12268 bp, 12 predicted proteins | sample 1576511 | NCBI WGS metagenome assembly OGYH01 (sample SAMEA3541522, study PRJEB24748) | human gut metagenome | biome: human gut; feature: human-associated habitat; material: faeces | place: China | collected 2012 | reverse complement strand
GCGTGGTATCGACAAGGCTGTGGCTGCTGTTGTTGAATTCATCAAGGAACATGCTGAACAGGTAGACGACAACTATGATAAGATTGAGCAGGTGGCTACTGTTTCTGCCAACAATGATGCTGAGATTGGTAAACTCTTGGCTGACGCAATGCGCAAGGTTTCTAAGGATGGTGTCATCACTATCGAGGAGAGCAAGAGCCGTGATACCAACATCGGTGTTGTTGAGGGTATGCAGTTTGACCGTGGTTATTTGAGCGGTTACTTCATGACAGATGCAGACAAGATGGAGTGTGTAATGGATAACCCATACATCCTTCTTTATGATAAGAAGATTTCTAACTTGAAGGAGTTCTTGCCAATTCTCCAGCCTGCTGCTGAGAGTGGTCGTCCTTTGTTGGTTATCGCTGAGGATGTTGATTCTGAGGCTTTGACTACATTGGTAGTTAACCGTTTGCGTGGCGGTTTGAAGATTTGCGCAGTGAAGGCTCCAGGCTTCGGCGACCGTCGCAAGGCTATGCTGGAGGATATCGCAGTATTGACAGGCGGTGTTGTTATCTCTGAGGAGAAGGGCTTGAAGTTGGAGCAGGCAACTTTGGATATGCTGGGTTCAGCAGACAAGGTTACTGTCAACAAGGACAATACAACTATCGTTAATGGTCATGGCGAGAAGGCTAATATCCAGGATCGCGTAGCTCAGATCAAGAACGAAATTGAGAATACTAAGTCTTCATATGATAAGGAGAAACTTCAGGAGCGTCTGGCTAAGCTCGCCGGTGGTGTAGCTGTCCTTTATGTAGGTGCCAACTCTGAGGTTGAGATGAAGGAGAAGAAGGATCGTGTTGACGATGCACTCTGCGCTACCCGTGCCGCTATCGAGGAAGGTATCGTTGCTGGTGGTGGAACTACTTATATCCGTGCTCTCGAGGCATTGAAGGATATGAAGGGTGATAACGCTGACGAGACAACAGGTATCCGTATCGTAGAGCGTGCTATTGAGGAGCCTCTCCGTCAGATTGTTGCCAATGCCGGTGGCGAGGGTTCTGTAGTAGTAAATAAGGTACGCGAGGGCGAGGGTGACTTCGGTTACAATGCCCGCAAGGACGTTTACGAAGATATGCGTCAGGCTGGTATCGTAGATCCTGCCAAGGTAGAGCGTGTAGCTTTGGAGAATGCTGCTTCTATTGCAGGCTTGTTCCTGACAACAGAGTGTGTGTTGGTTGACAAACCAGAGCCTGCACCAGTTGCACCAGCTGCAGCACCTGGTATGGGTGGCATGATGTAATTAGATGAATAATTTGAGCAAACAAAGCACATCGTAAGACTGCGAGTTTGCAAAGCGAAAATATCAAATAGGGGTGATTCTCAGCGAATTATCCCTATTTTTTTGTTTTTTTAGTCATAAAGATGCAAAAAATAGCAAAATTATTTGGTTCGAATAATCTTTTTTTGTAACTTTGCATCGTAAATAAAAGAAAGTATCATCCGAAGGGATGGCAAAGATATTTTTTTGATTTGTTTTAGTAGATTAGTTTTTAAGTAGTTTGTTTTTGGAAATCGGTTGTCGTGAGACATCCGATTTTTTTTTGTTTTTATTTTGTTTTCTCAATTTAATTGTGTAATTTTGCAGCATAATAGAAAATTCATAGCATGAACAATATTGATTGGAAAAAAGCAGTGGTCTTTCTGATTGTTATCGGAGGACTCATTTATATTACAAAGGCAGAGTTGGGAATGACTACTACAAACTCGTTCCTTACTACGCTGGGTATCTTATTGCTTCTCTTTATCGGAGATAACTTCGCACAGAAGATTGATGATGATCGGAAACGACGTAAACTGAATAATGATGGAAAAGCTGATTGATCTATATAAGAAATGGGCGGGTGAAGAACCGGCTGATGTCATAAAATTGGCAGGGCAGGGGAGTAACCGGCAGTATTTCCGTATCATTGGGCATGATGGTGATACGGTAATTGGTGTGATAGGAACCAGTCGTGATGAGGATCATGCCTTTGTATATCTGGCTCAGCATTTCCAGCTCAGACAGTTGCCTGTTCCCCAGATTCTGGCGGTGAGCGATGATGAACTCTGCTATCTTCAGACAGACCTTGGCGGTACTTCGCTTTTCGATGCCATCAAGGGCGGACGAGATGCGGGCGGACGTTACAATCAGAAAGAGAAGGAACTCCTTAAGAAAACCATTCGTGAACTTCCGAATATCCAGATTCGCGGTGCTAGAGGATTGGATTGGCAGAACTGCTATCCGCAGCCAGAATTCGATGTAGACAGTGTACTCTTCGACCTCAACTACTTCAAGTATTGTTTCCTGAAGCCTACCGATTTGGATTTTCACGAACTGAAGCTCGAAGCCAACTTCCGGCTTTTTGCCAAGGATCTGACATCAGAACCGATGGATTGTTTCCTTTATCGCGATTTTCAGGCACGCAACATCATGCTGGATGATAAGGGAAATCCATACTTTATTGATTTTCAGGGTGGTAGAAAAGGACCGTTCTATTATGATCTCGCCTCATTCCTCTGGCAGGCATCTGCTAAGTATCCGTTCAAACTGCGCAGAGAACTGGTTTGGGAATACTACCAGTCATTGAAGCATTATACCGAGGTACCATCGGTGCGCCATTTTGTAAACCGGTTGAGTCTTTTTGTGCTCTTCCGTACCTTACAGGTTTTGGGCGCCTACGGATTCCGCGGCTATTTCGAACGCAAGAAGCATTTCATCGACAGTATTCCGCCAGCTATCCAGAATCTGCGAGATCTTCTGAAGATGGGTGACAAGGTATTCCCTTATCCTTATATGATGGATATGTTGAGAAGACTGACCGAATTGCCACAGTTCAAGGTGATAGAGAGTGTGGCGCTGAGTCGTGCAGACGGCTATAAGACTACCGACAACAATATCTATCGTGCGCATCCGCAGGACGGACCTGCCACCTATTCTAAATATGATGGTAAGGGACCGCTGGTGGTAAGAGTGTATAGTTTTTCTTTCCGTAAGGGCATTCCAGAGGATCCGTCGGGCAATGGTGGAGGTTATGTCTTCGACTGCAGAAGTACCCATAACCCTGGCAGATACGAGCCTTATAAGAAGTTGACGGGTCTGGATGAGCCTGTTATCCGATTCCTGGAGGATGATGGTGAGATATTGAAGTTCCTGGATCATGTCTATGCACTTGCCGACCATCATGTAAACCGCTACATGCAGCGTGGTTTCACCTCTCTGATGTTCTGTTTCGGATGTACAGGCGGTCAGCATCGCAGTGTATATTCTGCGCAGCATCTTGCCGAACATATTCACCGGAAGTTTGGTGTAGAAGTGCATATTTGTCATCGTGAACAGCATATTGAACAGGTTTTGCCGGCAAAACAATAGAAAATAGCGTGCAAATTTGGCTATCTCGCAAAAAGTTAGTAAATTTGCACGCACATTTAAAAATAGCTATTTAGCAATGATGCAAGCAATGATATTCGCAGCAGGTTTGGGCACTCGCCTTAAGCCACTTACCGACCGCATTCCGAAGGCTCTGGTAAGTGTCGGGGGAGAACCTTTGCTCAAACGTGTCATCTTTCAGTTGAAGGATGCCGGTTTCACTCGCATTGTAGTGAACGTGCATCATTTCTCCCAACAAATTATCGATTATCTCAGAGCACATGACAACTTCGGTATGGACATCCGTATCAGTGATGAGAGTGAAAAGCTGCTCGAAACGGGTGGAGGTATCCGGAAGGCATGGCCGCTATTCAACCAGTCAGAGCCTATTCTTATCCACAACGTGGATATTCTGAGTAATGTGGATCTGAAGAAGTTCTACCAGATGGAGAGCAGGGATATGATTGCTGCCCGCCTGATGGTGAGCGAACGCAAGACCAAGCGCTATCTGCTCTTTGATGACAGCATGCGACTGGTGGGATGGACGAATATAGAAACGGGCGAGGTGAAGAGTCCTTATCCTGATCTCAATCCCAAAGATTATAAGATGTATGCCTTCTCTGGCATTCACATGGTTGCCCCATCGCTCTTTCCATTGATGGAGGAGGAATCGGACAAGTTCCCTATCATGGACTTCTATCTGAAGCATTGCGACAAGGTGCGCATAGAGGGATATGTAAAGAACGACCTCAAGCTGATGGATGTGGGAAAGCAGGAGACGCTGAAAGAGGCGGAAGCATTCCTGAAATCGTTAGTTAATAGTTTATAGTTAATAGCGGCTATGCCGTATAGCAAGATTACTATAAACTATAAATTGTAAACTGTAAATTAAAATTAGATATTATGCAACAGAAGATTATTATTTTGGATTTCGGTTCACAGACCACACAGCTCATCGGCCGTCGTGTCCGTGAACTCGATACCTTCTGCGAGATCATGCCTTACAACAAGTTTCCAAAGGATGACCCATCTGTCATTGGTGTCATCTTGAGCGGTAGCCCTTATTCCGTTCATGATCCGGAAGCTTTCAAGGTTGATCTGAGCCAGTTTATCGGCCGCATTCCTGTACTCGGCATCTGCTACGGTGCTCAGTTCCTCTCTTACGCCCAGGGCGGTAAGGTGGAGGCTGCTGACAGCCGTGAGTATGGTCGTGCCAACTTGGAGCATTTCGATAAGGAGAATCCTTTGTTCAAGGGATTCATCGAGAACTCTCAGGTTTGGATGAGCCATGGTGATACCATCACTGCTATCCCTGATGATTACAAGTGCATCGCTTCTACTGCTAATGTGAAGTATGCTGCTTATGCTTCTACCAAACAGCCTGTATGGGCAGTACAGTTCCACCCAGAGGTGTTCCACTCTTTGCAGGGTACACAGCTCTTGAAGAACTTCGTGGTTGATATCTGCGGAAGTAAGCAGGACTGGAGTGCTGACTCTTTTGTTGAGACAACAGTTGCTGAGTTGAAGGAACAGTTGGGCGACGATAAGGTTATCCTCGGTCTTTCAGGCGGTGTTGACTCCAGTGTGGCTGCCGTTCTCCTGAACAAAGCTATCGGCAAGAACCTTACCTGTATCTTCGTAGATCATGGTATGTTGCGCAAGAATGAGTTCCGTGACGTGATGGAAGACTACAAGTGTTTGGGCTTGAATGTAATCGGCGTGGATGCATCAGAGAAGTTCTTTGCTGACCTGGCTGGTGTTACTGACCCTGAGAAGAAGCGTAAGATTATCGGCCGCGACTTCGTGGAGGTTTTCAATGCTGAGGCTAAAAAGCAGACTGGTGCCAAGTGGTTGGCTCAGGGTACCATCTATCCTGACCGTATCGAGAGCTTGAATATCACCGGTAAGGTGATCAAGAGTCATCACAACGTAGGTGGTCTTCCTAAGGAGATGAACCTTCAGTTGTGTGAGCCTTTGAAGTGGCTGTTCAAGGATGAGGTTCGCCGTGTAGGTCGCTCTATGGGTATGCCAGAGCACCTGATTACTCGTCACCCATTCCCAGGTCCTGGTTTGGCTGTCCGTATCTTGGGCGATATCACTCCTGAGAAGGTACGTATCCTTCAGGATGCTGATGATATCTATATCCGTGGCTTGCGTGAGTATAAGGTGAAGTTGAGTGGTGAGGAAGCTCGTCGCGTCCTGGCTGCCGGTGTTCCTGCTGACATGCAGAATGGTGAGATTGAGGTTTCTCTCTACGATCAGATCTGGCAGGCTGGTACCGTATTGCTTTCTACTGTCCGTTCAGTAGGTGTGATGGGTGATGAGCGTACATACGAGCACCCGGTTGCCTTGCGTGCTGTAACCAGTACTGATGCGATGACTGCTGACTGGGCACATCTTCCTTATGATTTCATGGCTAAGGTAAGTAATGAGATTATTAATAAGGTGAAGGGTGTAAACCGTGTATGTTATGACATCTCTTCAAAACCACCTTCGACAATTGAGTGGGAATAAACTGAATAAAAAAGTCGCCTTCAAAGAGGGCGACTTTTTTTTATTCTTATTTCTGGTTCTTCAGGAGATCACGTATTTCCATGAGAAGTTTTTCTTCATTGCTTGGCTCCGGAGCCTTAGGTGCTTCTGCCGGTTTTTCCTCTTCCTTCTTCTTGGAAATCTTGTTCACCACCTTGATGAGCATGAAGATACAGAAGGCAACGATGAGGAAGTCGAAACAGGTCTGGAGGAAGTTACCGTAGTTGATGGTAGCCGCCTTCAGTTCCTCACCTCCTACATTGACGGTAGGTAGGGTGAATTTGAGGTCGGCGAAATTCACGCCGCCAATCAGCCATCCTATAGGAGGCATGATGACGTCATCAACAACAGAGCTTACGATTTTGCCAAAGGCACCACCGATGATAACACCGACAGCCATGTCGAGCACATTGCCGCGCATGGCGAATTCCTTGAATTCATTCAAAAATTTACTCATACTTTTATCTTTTTAATTATAACTATAGTTTGATTGTTCTTCTTTTTCTTTTTTCTTATATATATAATAAGGTATAGAATGCTGAGTTTTTCCTTTGCTTTTTGCAATATGGAGTTGTCAGTATGGCATGTAATGAGTGAAAATAATGCCAATATTAAAGCTCTACTATTCTTTTTTAACTTATTTAATACTCATTCTGGTTGCAAAGTTAGAAAAAAATTAGTAACTTTGCGCTCGAAAAGAAGAAAAATGCTCTAAGGCGTAAAATTTTGAATGTTTCAGCATCGGATGAACGCTTGAAAGCAGTAAAAAGGTAATTTTATTAAACTTTTAATTTAAATATTAAGAACAATGATTAAGATTGGTATTAACGGATTTGGCCGTATCGGTCGTTTCGTATTCCGTTCTACAGTTGAGGCTGAGAACGCAAAGGAAGTACAGGTAGTAGCTATCAATGACTTGTGCCCAGTAGATTACATGGCTTACATGTTGAAGTATGATACAATGCACGGTCAGTTCGACGGTACTATCGAGGCTGACGTTGAGAAGAACGAGTTGATCGTTAACGGTAACCACATCCGTGTTACTGCTGAGCGTGATCCTGAGAACTTGAAGTGGGATGAGGTTGGTGCTGAGTACGTAGTTGAGTCTACAGGTCTCTTCCTCGCTTACGATAAGGCTGAGAAGCACTTGAAGGCTGGTGCTAAGTACGTAGTACTTTCTGCTCCTTCTAAGGCTGACGCTAACGGTAACCAGGCTGATATGTTCGTTTGCGGTGTTAACACTGACAAGTACAATGGTCAGAAGATCGTTTCTAACGCTTCTTGTACAACAAACTGCTTGGCTCCTATCGCTAAGGTATTGAACGATAACTTCGGTATCGAGACTGGTTTGATGACAACTGTTCACTCTACAACTGCTACACAGAAGACTGTTGACGGTCCATCTATGAAGGACTGGCGTGGTGGCCGTGCAGCTGCTGGCAACATCATCCCTTCTTCTACAGGTGCTGCTAAGGCTGTAGGTAAGGTTATCCCTGAGTTGAACGGTAAGTTGACAGGTATCTCTATGCGTGTTCCTACTTTGGACGTATCTGTTGTTGACTTGACAGTTAACTTGAAGAAGGCTGCTTCTAAGGAGGCTATCTGCGCTGCTATGAAGGCTGCTTCTGAGGGTGAGTTGAAGGGTGTACTCGGTTACACAGAGGATGCTGTTGTTTCTTCTGACTTCTTGGGTTGCGCTTTGACATCTATCTTCGACGCTAACGCAGGTGTTTATTTGACAGACAACTTCGTTAAGGTTGTTTCTTGGTATGACAACGAGATTGGTTACTCACACAAGGTTGTTGAGTTGATCAAGATCATGAAGAAGCACAACGGTTAATTCGTTGCCTCTTAACGATTAAGTATATGGCCGTCCAGCATTTTTTCAATGCTGGACGGCTTTTTGTTTTTATAAGTGAGAATTTCTTTTCATTTTATTTTGTTTTCTCAATAATTTCATTTAACTTTGCGGCATGAAATATTCGATGATAACCATATTGGGACCTACGGCGAGTGGTAAGACGAGTCTTGCTGCCGCTCTTGCAGCCAGGATCAATAGCCTGGGTGCCCATTTGTCTGGTATCCCTGCCAAGGGCGCTGAAATCATTAGTGCTGACAGCCGGCAGGTATATCGCGGCATGGATATAGGTACGGGTAAGGATCTGGCTGACTATACCATCCATGGCAAGCAGATACCTTATCACCTCATTGACATCTGTGAGCCTGGTACGAAATATAATCTCTTTGAATATCAGCAGGATTTTTATGATGCCTATCATGATATTCAGAAGAGAGGGGCTTTTCCGATATTATGTGGAGGTACAGGACTCTATATTGAGTCGGTGCTGAAAGGTTATCATCTCTCACCTGTTCCGCAGAACCCGGAACTCCGTGAGTCATTGGCTCATAAGAGTTTAGAGGAACTTACGCTGATACTGAAAGAGCTGAAGGCGAAAACGGGTTCTAATATGCACAATCGCACAGACGTGGATACAGCACAGCGAGCTATCCGGGCGATAGAGATTGAAAGCTATAATCTGGAGCATCCGATGCCCGAACGTGAACTCCCTGCGGTTGATTCGCTGATTATTGGTGTCAGCATAGACCGGGACGCAAGAAGGGAGAAAATTTCACGGAGGCTGAAACAGCGATTGGATGAGGGAATGGTAGATGAAATCAAGGGACTGCTAGATCGTGGTATTCCTGCCGAAAATCTCATCTATTATGGTTTGGAATATAAGTTTATTACAGAATATGTGATCGGTAAGACTTCATACGATGAGATGTATCGCGGTCTGGAAATTGCAATCCATCAGTTTGCCAAAAGGCAGATGACGTGGTTCAGAGGTATGGAGCGCAGAGGCTTTACTATCCATTGGGTAGATGCATTGCAGCCAATGGAGAAAAAGGTGGAGACGGTTTTGGAGCTGATGAGAAGCTAGGCTGCGGCCTGGAATCTGGCTAGGGCGCTGGCATCCGATGGAATCGGATGCAACGGTGGCTGGGCGGAAGTGATATTTTATACAACTTTCAAATTACAAAGAAGAGACAATGGTAAACGAGAATAAATGGGGGCTGCTTTATTGCCCTAGAGGAGGCTGGCGAAGTAACAAGCGCTGGGAAAAAATAGAGAAGGTGCTCAAGCAGCAGGGCGTGGATTACGACTTTGTGCAGAGCGAGAATCAGAAGAGCGTAGAACGGCTCATCAGAATGTTTATCAACAATGGTTATAAGACCATTGTCATCGTTGGTGGAGATTCTGCGCTCAATGATGCCGTAAACTGTCTGATGCAGATAGATCCGAAAGAAAGAGAAGAGGTGGCACTGGGTGTTATTCCTAACGGACTGATGAACGACTTTGCCCACTTCTGGGGATTCAGTGACAGCGATATCGAGAAGACGGTGGCGTCGCTGAAAAAACGTCGTATCAGAAAGATTGACCTCGGTTGTATCCGCTATGTGAACAAGAAGGGGGAGAAATGCCGTCGCTATTTCCTCAACTGTATCAATATCGGACTCATCGCCGCCATCATGAACCTGAGACGAAAAACCCATCATATCTTCGGTTCACGTACCCTGTCGTTTCTCTGTTCCTTCATCCTGATGATATTCCAGCGTCTGGACTATAAGATGCATGTGAAAATCAATTCGGATGTTATCAAGCGTAGAGTGATGACGATGTGTATAGGCAATGGAACAGGATATGGACAGACTCCGAATGCTGTGCCATATAACGGACTGCTCGATGTGTCGGTGGTATCTCATCCTAAGACAACCCAGCTCTTCGAGGGAATCTATCTTTTTGTGAAAGGTAAGTTCCTCAACCATAAGAGTGTGCATCCTTACCGTACCCGAGAGGTAGAGGTGCTCGATGCCCAGCATGCCCTGATAGGTATTGATGGCAGATTGATGAATACACCGGTAGGCCCATTCCAGATTACTGTAATTCAGGAGGTTATCAATTTCCTGATACCCGTATAACCAGTATGCCCGTAATAAGGGGAATGTATCAAGAAAAACGTATAATGTAAAACATATAAATAAAAAATAGCAGAACTTTATCCGAGTTCTGCTATTTTTATGATTTCTTCTTCCTGTAAGATTTTGATTTTTCTTCCTTCAGTCTTAATGAGTTCTTCTGCCGAAAAGGCTGAGAGCGTACGGATGGCATTGCTCGTTGTCATATTACAGAGATTTGCCAGATCTTCACGACTCAATCGGATGTCAAGAGTTTTTCCGTCTTTTTCTAACCCATAAGAGTCTTTCAGAAATATCAGTCCCTCGGCAAGTCGGGCACGGATATGTTTCTGGGTGATCGGCTGCGTCCACCTGATTATGGGCCAGTGCATCCACATCTATATGGGCTTCCGGGACGGAAAAGTCTCCGGCGGCGTGGACGCTCTGCTGGACGTGGTCCCCTGGTGGATCGTCTTTGCCGGCATCGCCGTCATCGCCCTGCTGGGCTCCCCGGTGCTGCTGATCATCGGCGTTCTGAGCCTGATCGCCACCCAGGGCCGCCACGCCAAGGGTTTCTTCCGGAAGCTCTTCGGGGGCGTCAAGAGCCTCTACGATATCACCAGCTGGCTCTCCGACGTGCTGTCCTACGCCCGTCTGATGGCCCTGATGCTGGCCACCAGCGTCATTGCCCAGGTCTTCAATACCCTGGGCGCCCTGCCCCGGAACATCATTGTGTTTGTGCTGGTGTTCCTGATCGGCCATGTGTTCAACATCGGCGTCAACCTGATCGGCACCTATGTCCACGCGGCCCGTCTCCAGTACCTGGAGTATTTCGGAAAGTTCTACAAAGAGGGCGGTATCCCCTTCCGTCCCCTGAAATATGACACAAAATATGTCGACATCAACGACGAGGAGGAAAATTGATTATGGATTTCATGTCTAATGCCGGTCTGTATATCGCTGTTATCGGTGCTTCTCTGGCTGTGGCTCTGGCCTGCGCCGGCTCCGGCCGGGGCGTTGGTATCGTGGGTGAGGCCGCTGCCGGCGTCATCTCCGAGGACCCCAACAAGTTCTCTTCCTGCCTGATTCTGCAGATTCTGCCCGGCACCCAGGGCCTGTACGGCCTGGTGGTCTGGTTCTACGCTCTGTTCACCCTGGGCGTCATCGGCGGCACCCCCCAGACCCTGACCGTGGCTCAGGGCATCGGCTATCTGGTTGCCTGCCTGCCCATGGGCATCGGCGGCTATGTCACTGCCATCGGCCAGGGCCGCTGCGCCGCCGCCGGCGTCAGCCTGGTGGCCAAGCGCCCCGAGGAGATGTCCAAGGGCATCATCATGGCCATCATGGTCGAGTTCTACGCCATCCTCTGCCTGCTGGCTTCCTTCCTGATGCTGCTGTTCATCAAGTGAGCTCAGGTCCCATTTCACAAAGAAAGGACGGAGCAAAGCTATGACAGGCATTGAAAACATCACCGGCCGCATTCAGGCCGACGCCCAGGCGGAGATCGACCGGATCCAGGCCGACGCCCGCCGGGAGGCGGAGAAGATTTCCGCCGGCTACGCCGCCCGGGCCGACCGGGAGTGCGCCGATCTGCTCTCCCGGGGCGAAAAGAGCGCCCAGGAGCGGGGCAGCCGCCTGGTCTCCGCCGCCGAGATGGAGTCCCGGAAGATGACCCTGGCCGCCAAGCAGGAAGTGCTGGATCAGGCCTTTGATCTGGCCCTGCAGAAACTGCTCTCTCTGCCCCAGGCAGATTATGCGGCGCTGCTGGCCAAGCTGGCAGCCTCCGCCGCCCGCAGCGGCCAGGAGCAGATCATCCTGAACCCCGAGGACCGCAAGAAGGTGGGAGAACAGGTGATCTCCCAGGCCAACCAGCTGCTCTCCAAGGCGGGGCTGGCCCCGAAACTCTCCCTCTCGGAGCAGACCCGGCCCATCCAGGGCGGCTTGCTGCTCAGCGACGGCGCCGTGGAGGTCAACTGCGCCCTGGAGACGCTGGTGCGTCTCTCCCGCACCGAAGCGACCGGCGAGGTGAGCAAGCTGCTCTTCCAGTAATCATTTCTCCCGTCGCGTCAAATTGCCCCCTGCCCTCCGGCAGCGGGGAAAGGAGGACGAACCATTGGCCAAAATCAAGGATACAGATTATCTGTTTCTCTCCACCCGGATCCGGGCGCTGGAGCGCAGCCTCCTGACCCGGGAGCGGATGGAGCGGATGCTGGACGCCCCCACCCCGGCGGATGCCGCCAAGGTGCTGGTGGAGTGCGGCTATCCCGAGGCGGAGGAGGTCACTGTGGACAGCGTCAACGAGATGCTCTCCCAGGCCCGGCAGCGCACCTTTGACGACCTCTACCTCTTCGCCCCGGACCGGAACATCATCGACGTGTTCCGGATCAAATA
>OGYH01002986.1_pt1 | contig 12307 bp, 5 predicted proteins | sample 1576511 | NCBI WGS metagenome assembly OGYH01 (sample SAMEA3541522, study PRJEB24748) | human gut metagenome | biome: human gut; feature: human-associated habitat; material: faeces | place: China | collected 2012 | reverse complement strand
TACCAGAAAAGCACCGGGAGCATTTCGCTCCCGGCGCTTTCTCTGTATTTCTTATGGCTGAAAACGATTCAATTACTTATCGTCTTCGCGTTTCTTGGTCACTGCCACAAATGCTGCAAGCATCATGCTGGACAGGAAGAATACCAGTCCGTTTGTTCCGCTCTGGCCGGTCTTCGGAAGTGCTGCTAACGGCACATCCTCATCGTCGATCATAAGCAGATTGTCTGCTCCGTCTTCGTTCGGCAGGTTTGCTAACGGAACTGCATCCGGGTCAATGGTTACGGTTGTTGTTCCCGGGCCGCCGGAGGAAGATCCACCGTTGTCACGCGGGCCGGAAGAGCTTCCGCCGCCACCGCCACCACCGCTGTTGCCGCCACCCGTGGTTCTGGAATCAATGGCGATCGGATCGGTCTCATCTTCTCCAGTTACCTTGCCATCCGGATTCTTCGGGTTCTCGGTCTTTGCTGTTGCGGTTGCTTTGTTTGTAAAGCTTGTGTTGCCAAGATCTGCTGCTTTTACTGTGTAGGTTGCTTTCACATCAACCGAAGCTCCTGCTGCTAATACAGCGATGGTTGCGGTTCCGTCTGCATTCACAGTATACTCACCTGTATTGACAACAATGGTTGCACCGTCTAACTCGTCTTTTACAATTACGTCTTTCAGATCCGTATTACCAGTGTTGGTTACCTTGATATTAAATTCTATCACATCACCAAGCTCGAATACAGTCTTCGGAGCGGTCGGAGCCTTGACAGTCTTTTCAACTTTCAGTCCATCTTCATAGATGTGGAAGTCTGCCGGGATCCAGGTAATCTTATAGTTTGCATTTGCTGCTGCGTCAGTCTCCGTAACGGTAACTGCATCTTTGTAGGTACCTCTTGCCTCATCAGTGCCAGCACCCGGTCTGGTTACCTTGAAAGCAAGCTTATCACCCGCTACTACTTCACCGCTTGTTACGGTTGCGCCAAAAGCAGCTGCCGGACGGATCCATCTCATAATTCTCGTCACAACACCAGGAGTAGAGATATAGTCTTCCGGATCAGCCTCACCAACATACTTGGATGCTTCATCTGCAGTAATGGTGATTTCTCTCGGATCTACCGTTAAGGTTCCGTTCTGGGTCTTAACGATAAACTGACCAGTAACATCATTATCATTCTCATCCAGAACTACCGGAGTTCCGATGATGTTGTTTGTATAAGTTCCTGCTTTTTTCTGCTTCGGATCCTGAGTACTCAGACCAGTTACAGTGTAAGTGTTTCCATCCAAAACAAACTTGTAGGTTTCAACACCAATTGCGCTGTGCTCGATTCCGTCATACGTTGCAGTTGCGCTGTTTGCTTTTATTGTTACTGTATACTTCGTACCACGATCTGTTACCGTCAGGGTTCCTTCGTTCTTGCTGATTGTGTAGTTGGATTCCTTCGTGTTGTCATTCAGAGTATAGCTGAATGCATTCACGCTGCTTCCTACAATCGTCTGGCTTCCGGTAAAGGTATAAGTTGCTCCCTCTCCCTTTACAAAGCCGGTTTCAATTTCCAGAGCAGTCTCACCATTTACAAGTGCTCTGCCATCATACTCCTTGCTCAGGTCCGCACTCTTTAAGGTTACTTCTGCCTTATTAATTGTCAGGCTTCCGTTCTCTGTTTTTACAGTGAACTCGCTGCTTACATCATGGCCCTCTGCATCAAGCACTACCGGGGTTCCGGTGATGTTGTTTGTGTAGATTCCTGCATCTTTCTTGCTCGGATCCTGGGTGCTCAGGCCGGTTACCGTATACTTGTTGCCGCCTATGGTAAACTCGTAAGTTTCAACACCGGTTGCACTATGATCAGTTCCGTCATACGTTGCGGTTGTGCTGTTTGCTTTTACGGTTACCTCATACTTCGTACCACGGTTCGTTACACTCAGGGTTCCTTCACTCTTTGTGATGGTGTAGTTGGATTCCTTCGTGTTTGCTTTCAGGGTATAGCTGAATGCGTTTGCGCTGCTTCCTACCAGGGTCTGGCTTCCGGTAAAGTTGTAGGTTGCTCCCTCGCCGTCTGCAAATCCTGTCTCAGTCTCCAGTGCGGTCTCTCCGTTTACAAGTGCGGTTCCGTCATACTCCTTGTTCAGATCGGCACTCTTTAAGGTTACTTCTGCCTTATTAATTGTCAGGCTTCCGTTCTGAGTCTTGACGGTGAACTGACTGGTTACATCATTGCCGTTCTCATCCTGCACTGCCGGAGTTCCGGTGATGTTGTTTGTGTAGGTTCCTGCATCTTTCTGGGTCGGATCCTCTGTGCTCAGACCAGTTACGGTATAAGTGTTTCCGTCTACAACGAACTCATAAGTTTCAACACCAATCGCGCTGTGCTCTTTTCCATCGTAGGTTGCGGTTGCACTCTTTGCTACTACCGTTGCCTCATACTTCGCATCACGGTTTGTTACCGTCAGAGTTCCTTCGCTCTTGTTAATGATGTAGTTATCCGCATTCGTGTTTGCCTTCAGGGTATAGCTGAATGCGTTCGCGCTGCTTCCTACAATCGTCTGGCTTCCGGTGAAGGTATAAGTTGCTCCCTCTCCCTTTGCAAAGCCGGTTTCAGTTTCCAGAGCAGTCTTGCCATTTACAAGTGCCTTGCCATCATACTCCTTGCTCAGGTCTGCACTCTTTAAGGTTACCTGCGCTTTATCAATTACCAGACTTCCATTCTCAACAGCCTGAATAATATATTTCCGCGTCGTATCAACTGTACCAACTAAACCGTCTCGGAATTCTGCCGGATATGTTCCTGCATCTTTACCAGTCGCTCTAACGGAAATATTTTCAAACACTGCTCTATTATCGCTAGAAATGTAACCCTCGACACTCCGCTCATCGCCATTATAAGTGTATCTCTTACTGTTTGCACTCAGTGTTACATTCTTATAATAGTAGAAATTAATAATATTGGCTTCGGAACCAAGCGTTAAAGACTGCGATGTATTGATAGCCGTATAACCGCCAACCTCAACCGGTACTTCATCATTTATGACATCACCAAAATGCTTACCTGTTACTGTTTTTGATTCTGCCACCGAAGTTGTAGTTCCTGCCCAATAATAATTTACTGTATAGGATACTTCTTTTGGTGTCCACTTTGCCGTAAAAGTAACATTATCATTTGGCATCGTGAATCTTTCATTAGCTACATAAACATGAGAATTATCATCCTGGCGATCCCAGCCATTAAAATCATAACCTGTTTTTGTCGGAGTAGTGCCAACTACATACACATTTGAACCTGCATTTTTAAAATATGTATTTGGAATATTCCAACTTCCACCATCCAAATCATAATTCACATTATATCCAGCAACATACTTTGCGTAAAATTCTTTATTCGCATACATTGCATATGGGAAGGATATCACGTTACCTGTAAACTGATCGTTATCATACCAACCTACAAATGTATAAGTAACACCATTTATTTCTTTTGTATGTGGATAAGCTGCCACTGTAGTAGCAGTCGGTTCTGTTGTATCTCCGCCACGATATGGGCCAGACTGCTGTACTGATTGGAAACCAGTCTCACCAGCATCTTCCACATAATAAATTGCATTGTAAAAATCATTAACTTCAATACGAACTCGACAATCAACATGCTTATCTGGAGTAGAACTATTATTTCGTGAAATTTTATATGGTATTAACGTAATTGACTGAATATCATCTTTCGTTAACGTGACACCATCATACTTACTTTCAACACTTGCTTTATATGCATTAAAAATCGCATTCCAATGAGAATCATATTCGTTCTTATCAATAGTCCATGTGGATCCAGTAGATCCATCTGGCCATGTAAGAACTCTATGTGTCGGGCTATACATATTTTTTCCAGAATCTACCCAAGTGCCACCAGTCACTGTAATAGTTCCTTCTCCGATGCACTCTCCCCATTGACTTGTCTCATTAGATGTAGGATCGCTAGTCGGTGTTTTTAAATAATAGAACAACGCCCTATCTGTTGACTGTGTCGCAGGTATTACCGTAATTTCTTTCGTTGCTGTATAAACTTTGGCATCAACAGAAGAAGTTGCATGCACCGTCACAATGGCGGTTCCAGGAGCAACTCCCGTCACATTTCCGGTATTATCCACTGTGAGAATTGCTGTATTCGAAGATTCCCATTCTAATGAAGAAGCAGCCGACCCTACTGGTTCTGTTTTTGCTGTCAACTTGATACTGTCAAATGCTTTCACCGTATCGTCGCCGGTTAAGGTCACTCCGGTAATTGGATCTGCGGTAACGGTAATGGTCACCTTATTATTTCCGCTCATATCGTGACTATGCCATAACCAACTGCTATTAACACAATATTTATAGGTAATTGTAGCCGTTCCCGCTGTTATCGCCTTTATCTGAGCAGTTTTCTTTTTCTGATTTGAGATTTGAACCACATTAGTATTATCGGAATACCATTCATATTCATTGCAATTATCATTAACTGACGGCGTAGTGATTGACTGGGTCTGCCCCACCTTCATGGAAGTTTTGGCAACATTTAATGTACCATTGGCAATAACCATAACACCACTCGACGCTGCCACCGCATAAATCGTAAAGTGCTCTGCCTTGAATCCAACTTCCTCTACAGCCGCATCCTCTACGTTCTGCTCGCTGACAGTCTCAAGCTTCAGCTCGCCTGCCTCAGCCTCTGCTGCATTCTCTGCGCTCAGCTGGGTCTTGCTGGTATCGTCTACTGCTACGATCTCGACCTTATCGGAAGCCTCGGTCATTTCCTGGATCGGAGCACCGGTAAAGGTTACGTCTACATAGCCGCTCTCGGACCAGCTGTTGCTGAGTTTCTTCCCATTATAAAGGAGATTGATATCGTATGCTAATACGCTGTGAACGGTTGTGCCCTCGGCCTCGCTGTCCATCTTCTCTTTGATGGTATCGCCCAGAGCGTCGGTTACTTCGGTTACGGAAAGCTCGGTGCCTTCCGGAAGAATGCCTTCCTCTGCGTGCAGGCTGATGGTCACGCCTTCGCTGCTCACATAGGATGCGCTGAATTCCGGATGTGCCACGCCCACGGTTTCTTCCAGGCTTGCCACGATCTCCAGATCTTCGGTAACGGCTTCTACTGCATAGACATGCTCATGCTGCTCCAGATCGGATGCGCTTGCCACATCTGCTGCGTCTGCCTCTTCAAGAGGTTCGCCGTTGGCGGTTACTTCGGTGATCTCGTAGCCTACCTGCGGGTCTACTGCAAAGTACAGGGTCTCGCCTTCGTTTACGGTGTGTGCGCCTTTGATCGTTGCTGCGCCTACCGGATCTACGGAGTAATCTACGCTGTACTGGCCCTCTACTGCTGCCTCACCGGTCAGGTCCTCGGCCTTTACCACATACGCTCTTGCGTTTGCGCTGCCCCAGATGGTTACGGTGTTGTATGCCTTACCATTCAGCTCGCCTGCCAGTTCAATGGAGTCATCCTCCAGGAACTGCTCGTCGCTGTCAAAACCAATATTCTCGCTGCCGCCGTTGTCTGCCGGCTGCTCTCCGGTTGTTTCGTCCGGAGTGGTAACGTCTTCAGTCGGAGCCTCAGTCTCATCGGTGAGCTCGCCGTCTGTCTCATCGGCTGCGGTGGTCTCGTCTGCCTGAGTCTCGTCTGCAATGGTTTCCTCCGTGCTGTCATCAGCAACGGTTTCTTCTGTGGTAGTCTCTGCAGGAGCCTCGGTTTCTTTTTCCGGCTCCTCAGCTTCGGTTTCAGTCTCTGCTTCGGTCTCTTCCTCAGCGTCTGCTGCCGGAGCTTCCACTGCTGCTTCTGCACTGGTGCTTACACGGAATACCTTCTTTGCGGAGATGGATGCGCTTGCGCTTCCCTCTTCCGGAGTAAGCTCAATTTCTGCCTCGGTTTCCGGCTCAGTCTCTGCTTCGGTCTCTTCTGCTGCGGAGGTTTCTGTCTCAGCAGTTCCCTCTGCGCCGGTGGTCTCCTCTGCCTCTCCGTTCTCGGAAGCGTTCTCGCTCTCGGTTACGTCTGCTTCGGTCTCGGCTGCTTCGGTTTCGTCAGAAGCGCTCTCGGATTCAGAGGTCTCGCCTTCCGGTTTTACAACCTCTGCCTGCGGCTTCTTTTCATCGTCCACCATGGTGGTGCCGCTGTAGTCTTCCGCGTTCTCCACGCCCTCTGCATCTTCGATGTTGGTGGTGTTCGGATTTACGGTGACACGTGCAGTTTCATATCCGCTTACGTTTGCGCGGAAGGTTACTGCCATGTCGCTCTCGTTGATGAACAGAAATACCACATCGTCGGTACCTGCGTTGTAGAATACCTGCAGATCTGTATGCTCTGTTGCATAACTGCTGTCGATATCTACATCGAGCTGATACACCTTTCCGGCCTTGCTTCCTATCAGCTTTTCATAGGAAGTCTTAAGGCTCTTTTGTTTTGCTTTCAGCTCCAGGGATGAAAAATCGAACACATCTCCACTTTCCAGAGCTGCGCTGATCGCATCCTCAAGTTCGCTGCTGTTAAGCAGGAACAGAGAGCTTTCTTCTTCGCCTGCCGCGAACGCCACGGTCAGGTTGGTGCCAAAGTTGGTCACAACCATGGCTACCGTCAGCATAAACGCCACGATGCGTTTATACTCGTGCCTGATGACTTTTCTCAGGCCCAGTGTTTTCGCTTCGAGTCCCTTCATACTTCTCTCTCCTTTTCCCTTTATTTTTTGCTATCTAAATGTAAGGATAACGTTTTTCAGACAACTGTTTCATTGTCATCTTCAGTATACTCTTTTAAGCGTTACAAGAACTGTTATTTTCCATATTTTTCCTTAATTTTTTCTGATCCTTCCGCAATTTCCAGCTCCTTGACGTTCTTTCCCATATTTCTTTTCAGGCTGTCTCCACTCACTGCCAGTGCCGGTCTACATGCGTAATATACATCGATTTTCCGGCGCCGGTTCACCGCCCGGAAGTTCCTGCATACACGGTCTGCCGCAATCTTGCAGCCGTCCTGGTCTGTGCTGGTGACCAGCACCAGGAACTGGTTCTTGCCGTAGCGGGTGTACAGATCTGATCTGCGCACCGAGCGGATAATGGAGCGTTCCAGTCTCTGCCGTACCTCCTCCAGCTGCTCGGAGGATTCCAGAGGCTCGCCGTCCCGGTCAAGCAGGGTAAAGAGCACCAGATGTGCCCTGGTATCTTCCCGTCCCAGCACCCAGACGATATACCGGTAAATATCAATGAAGGTCAGGTAATCGCACCGGGTTGCGCCGAACACATTGGGATCCGGTCTCAGGTGCTGCTGGATTTCTTCTATATTATTCATCTCGTACTGGATCATATTGCGGATTGCCCGGTAATGCTCCATCATCTCCTCCGACATGCGGATGCCGTATTCCTGCTGGGATTCCTTGGCGATCTGCTCATAATACTCCACAGCCAGCTTATATTCCTTCATGGCCGTCAGACACTCCAGCTTGACCAGCTGCCATTCCTCGTAGGGGTAGCGGCTGAGTGCCTGCTCACAATACGGAAGCAGCTCTGCATAGCGGTTCTGCTTTTTCAAAAGCCTGCTCAGCTCTCTCAGCACCTTAAAGTAAAGCTCCTGATACTTCCAGTTCGCAGCTGCCACCCAGTCATCCGCGATCATCAACGGAAGAAATTCGCCTTTATAGATCCTGCATGCCTCCTCCAGGAGCTCTACCTCTTTCAAAGGTTCTTTTTCTTCCAGTGCTGCCATGACCTGCTTCTGGAACACCTCTACATCAAGCTCCACATCTACATGCTCCGCTGCCCACATGTATATGCCGCCTTTGGTGGAAATATACTCGCCATCGGGAAGACCGGCTGCCACCAGGCTTTTTCTCAGTCGGAAGATCATGGCACGCAGGGAATTGGCTGCCTGCTCTATGTCGCTGTCCCCGTAGAGCTGCTCCAGCAACTGGGTTCTCCGGATGCCTTCTCCGCGGCTGTAGATGAGAAGCATCAAAAGGTGCAGCATCTTACTGCTGAGACTCTTTCCCAGAAGAAGCGGCTGCCCCTGATAGGTCATGCTGAATCCTCCAAGCATCTGTATGTAAATGACATTCGGATCATACTGTAAGTTCTTTTCGGATACTTCTGCCCGTTTTGCTTCTGTTATTTCCCCCATTTTTAAAGCTCCTGTTTCCGTTATATTTTTTATCGCATTATCATGCACTTTTTCCTTTTTCATAACGCACGCCTCCCTTTGTACTCACTATAACAAGTAAAAGTTCCGGATGCAAGTACTTCGCCCCAATCGGTCAAACTTCGGCAGAATTGGTCTTTTTTCAGGTGAAAAAGAATGTGACTTGGGGACGCAATTTCCTATCATACAAAAAAACACCCGCAGAGATGATATCCCGCGAGTGCCTTTCTGACTTTTTATATATTTGTGCGTTATTTGCAGACGTTATTTATGCCAGCTCTTCCTGCTGCTCCTCCAGTGCCGCTGTCGCGTACTTTTCAAGGATCACAGACTGGATCATATCGCGGGTTCCCGAATTGATCGGATGTGCGATATCACGGTACTCGCCATCTGCTGCCTTGCGGCTCGGCATAGCGATAAACAATCCCTTCTCACCTTCAATGACTTTGATATCATGGACAACAAATTCGTTATCTATGGTAATGGAAACGATTGCTTTCATTTTCCCTTCTTTTTCGATTTTCCTCACTCTCACATCTGTTATCTGCATGTGGAACCCCTCCCCCGTTTTGATGAAGCCGTCCGGGAAAAGCCCGAAGGCCTGTCCCGGTCAGCTCTGCCTGTTTTCATGATGTCGAAACGATGCCGCCCTGCCGGCTGTCCTGCCGGACCCATTACAGGGTATAGCGCTCGTTTTTCTCGATAACGATCTTAATATCATCCGGCGTACCGATATAGGTCGTGTTGGCACGGATGGTATCGCGGCTCTCTACGATGCAGTTCTCGATAACAGTGTTGTCGCCAATATAAACATCGTTCAGGATGATGGAATTCTTGATCACGCAGTTGTTTCCAACATATGCTTTCTTGAAGAGAATGGAGTTTTCTACGGTTCCGTTGATGATAGATCCGCTGGAAATCAGGCTGTTCTTCACCAGTGCGCCCGGATTGTATTTTGCCGGCGGAAGGTCATCCACCTTGGAGTATACATCCGGATATTCCTTGAAGAAATAGTTGCGTACCTCCGGCTTTAAGAAGTCCATATTGGTCTTGTAGTAGGACTCTACAGAAGCGATATTGCTCCAGTAGGAATTCAGCTTGTATGCATAGATACGTTTTAAGTTTTTGTAACGCACCAGGATATCGCGGACAAAGTCTACGCGGTCTTCTGCCGCGCAGCGCTCAATGAGCTCGATCAGCTGGCGTCTGCGGATCACATAAATACCGCAGGAAATGGTGCTGGAGGTGGAAACCATAGGCTTCTCGTCGAAGTCGATGATGCGGCCGTCATCGTTTAACTTCACCTGGCCAAAGCGGGTGATATCCTCTGTCTCCGGCATATCCTTGCAGACTACGGTAATGTCTGCCTTCTTTTCAATGTGATATTCCAGAACCTTGTTGTAGTCCAGCTTGTAGATACCGTCGCCGGCAGCAATGACCACATATGGCTCATGGCTGTTCTTTAAAAAGGTGAGATTCTGATAAAGGGCATCTGCGGTGCCGCGGTACCAGTCACTGTTCTCTGCGGTGATGGTCGGGGTGAATACATAAAGTCCGCCCTGTTTTCTTCCGAAATCCCACCACTTGGATGAGCTTAAATGCTCGTTTAAGGAACGGGAGTTGTACTGGGTAAATACCGCCACGTTCTGGATATGGGAGTTGCTCATGTTGCTGAGCGCAAAGTCAATGCTGCGGTAGCTGCCTGCAACCGGCATTGCGGAAATCGCGCGCTTGTTGGATAATTCCCGCATTCTCTTACTGTTTCCGCCTGCTAATACAATACCAATCGCTTTCATCGTACGCCACCTGCCTTTATAATGTAGTCTCCGCTTGCCAGTGCTCCGTCGGTATAGTCCTCCGGAGTGGTGACGCCGGAAATTGCGGTATTCTTACCAATTTTTACATGATCCGGGATCACGCTGTGCTCACCAATGGTAACCAGGTCGAACTGGTAAACCTTCGGGTCGTATTTGCTCGGTGCGTACTCGCCCACACCAAGCTCGGAGCCCTCGCCCACTGTGGTATCTTCTGCCACGATCGCTTTGTTTACTTTTGCGCCTGCTTTGATATGGCAGTCGCGCATGATGATGGAATCGTGTACCTCTGCTCCCGGCTCAATGGTAACGCCCGCGCCAATGACCGAATTGGTAATGGTTCCATGCACCTCGGTACCCTCACCGATGATGCTCCGGTCGATGACTGCATCTGCTGCCACATACTGTGGCGGGATGATATCGCTCTTGGTATAAATCTTCCAGTATTCCTCGTAAAGGTTGAACTCCGGAATGATATCGATGAGCTCCATGTTTGCCTCCCAGTAGGAGCCGAGGGTTCCGACATCCTTCCAGTAGCCGTTGTACTCGTAGGCAAAGATACGTTCCTGCTTCTCATGGCAGTACGGAATGACATGCTTACCAAAGTCACAGCCAGGCTCTTCCGACATGGCAATGAGCGCTTCCTTCAGCGCCTTCCAGCTGAATATGTAGATTCCCATGGAAGCCAGGTTACTGCGCGGATTTGCCGGCTTCTCCTCAAACTCGGTGATACGGTTATTCTCATCGGTGATCACGATACCGAAGCGGCTTGCCTCTTCGATCGGCACCGGCATACATGCGATGGTGACATCTGCGTTGTTTGCTTTGTGATATTCCAGCATAACCTCATAATCCATCTTATAGATGTGGTCGCCGGAAAGAATCAGAACGTAGTCCGGATTGTAGCTTTCCATGTACTCCAGGTTCTGATAAATGGCGTTCGCAGTACCGGTATACCAGTCACTGCCCTTGCTTCGCTCGTACGGCGGAAGAATGGTAACTCCTCCGACATTACGGTCCAAGTCCCACGGAATGCCAATTCCGATGTGACTGTTCAGACGTAATGGCTGATACTGTGTTAAAACGCCAACTGTGTCAACGCCAGAATTGATACAGTTGCTGAGCGGAAAATCGATAATTCTGTATTTGCCGCCAAACGATACTGCCGGTTTTGCGACTTTTTGTGTTAATACTCCAAGGCGGCTGCCCTGTCCCCCTGCCAAAAGCATGGCAATCATTTCCTTTTTAATCACGTTATCACCTCGCTGTAGTTTTCTTGTGCCTATTATTATACCACGCATTTCAGAGAAAGTGAACAAATAATTGTATTATTTTCAATAATTTTTGTACATTTTCCGACACTTTTTGCGTATTTTTTGCATTTGTCAATATATGGTATATTGAGAATTGGGTAACACAATTTATCCGATTTTGTACTGCCGTTTCCGGATAGAGCCGAAAATACGCGTATTTCGATATTTTTCTTGAATCACCTTATAAAATGAAGTATAATCTTGTTTAAGTATGCAAATAATAATATATTCTGTTAAAAGATTGAAAAGAATGCAGATCAAAGGAGAAGTATTATGGATTTAGTTACTGTAAGAGAACTGTATAAAAACCGGGAAGCTTACCTGGATAAAGAGGTTTCTGTCGGCGGCTGGGTGCGCAGCGTGCGTGCTTCCAAGGCCTTTGGCTTTATCGTAGTCAGCGACGGAACCTATTTTGAGACCCTTCAGGTCGTTTATCATGACAACATGGCAAACTTTGCCGAGATCAGCAAATTAAACGTAGGCGCTGCCATCATCGTAAAGGGTACCCTGGTTGCTACCCCGGATGCAAAACAGCCGTTTGAGATCCAGGCTGTAGAGGTTGCTGTAGAGGGTCCGTCTGCTCCGGATTACCCGCTGCAGAAAAAGCGCCACACCCTGGAATATCTGCGTACCATCACACATCTGCGTCCGCGCACCAACACCTTCCAGGCTGTATTCCGCGTACGTTCCCTGATCGCATACGCAATCCATCAGTATTTCCAGGAGCGTGATTTCGTTTATGTTCACACTCCGCTCATCACCGGAAGTGACTGCGAGGGTGCCGGTGAGATGTTCCAGGTAACCACCATGGATTTAAACAACATCCCGAAGACTGAGGACGGTGCTGTTGATTTCACCAAAGATTTCTTTGCAAAACCGACCAACTTAACCGTAAGCGGTCAGTTAAACGGCGAAACCTACGCCATGGCATTCCGCAACATCTACACCTTCGGACCAACCTTCCGCGCTGAGAATTCCAACACGACCCGCCACGCTGCCGAATTCTGGATGATCGAGCCGGAGATTCTTTTTCTGCCGGAAG
>OGYH01002976.1_pt1 | contig 12351 bp, 7 predicted proteins | sample 1576511 | NCBI WGS metagenome assembly OGYH01 (sample SAMEA3541522, study PRJEB24748) | human gut metagenome | biome: human gut; feature: human-associated habitat; material: faeces | place: China | collected 2012 | reverse complement strand
AAGGCCTCTATGGAAGTGCCAGCGCCGTTCGCGGGTATCGTGAAAGAGATCAAAATCAACACCGGCGATAAAGTGTCCACCGGCTCCCTGATCATGATCTTCGAAGTCGCGGGCGCTGCGCCTGCGGCCGCTCCGGCACAGGCTGCCGCTCCGGCTGCCGCGGCACCGGCTGCTGCTGCCGGCGCGAAAGACGTTAACGTCCCGGATATCGGCGGCGACGAAGTTGAAGTCACCGAAGTGATGGTTAAAGTCGGCGATAAAGTCGCGGCGGAACAGTCCCTGATCACCGTAGAGGGCGACAAAGCCTCTATGGAAGTTCCGGCGCCGTTCGCGGGTACCGTTAAAGAGATCAAAATCAGCACCGGCGATAAAGTCAAAACCGGTTCCCTGATCATGGTCTTCGAAGTGGAAGGCGCTGCGCCTGCCGCCGCTCCGGCTCAGGCTGCTGCACCGGCACCGGCTGCTGCACCGGCTCAGGCCGCTAAGCCTGCCGCTGCGCCGGCTGCGAAAGCAGAAGGTAAAAGCGAATTCGCTGAAAACGATGCCTACGTTCACGCGACCCCGCTGATTCGCCGCCTGGCGCGCGAGTTCGGTGTTAACCTGGCGAAAGTGAAAGGCACCGGCCGTAAAGGTCGTATCCTGCGCGAAGACGTTCAGGCCTACGTGAAAGACGCGGTTAAACGCGCTGAATCCGCACCGGCGGCTGCCGCTGGCGGCGGTATCCCGGGCATGCTGCCGTGGCCGAAGGTTGACTTCAGCAAGTTTGGCGAAGTCGAAGAAGTGGAGCTGGGTCGTATCCAGAAAATCTCTGGCGCCAACCTGAGCCGTAACTGGGTGATGATCCCGCACGTTACCCACTTCGACAAAACCGATATCACCGATCTGGAAGCGTTCCGCAAGCAGCAGAATGCCGAAGCTGAGAAGCGTAAACTGGACGTGAAATTCACTCCAGTGGTCTTCATCATGAAAGCGGTTGCCGCTGCGCTTGAGCAGATGCCGCGCTTCAACAGCTCGCTCTCCGAAGATGGTCAGCGCCTGACGCTGAAGAAATACATCAACATCGGTGTGGCGGTGGATACCCCGAACGGTCTGGTGGTTCCGGTCTTCAAAGACGTGAACAAGAAGAGCATCACCGAGCTGTCTCGTGAATTGACCACCATCTCGAAGAAAGCGCGCGATGGCAAACTGACGGCTGGCGAAATGCAGGGCGGTTGCTTCACCATCTCCAGCATCGGCGGCCTGGGTACCACCCACTTCGCGCCGATTGTTAACGCGCCGGAAGTGGCCATCCTCGGCGTGTCTAAGTCCGCGATGGAGCCGGTATGGAATGGTAAAGAGTTTGTGCCGCGCCTGATGCTGCCGATCTCTCTGTCCTTCGACCACCGCGTCATCGACGGTGCTGATGGTGCCCGCTTCATTACCATCATTAACAACACCCTGAGCGACATTCGCCGCCTGGTGATGTAATCGAAAAAGCCGGCCTGACGGCCGGCTTTTTTCTGATAACCTCAGGCTGTTGGGGATTATCAGCAACAAAGGACAAAATCGTTTGCCGTTTGTTGTTTAAAAATTGTTAACAATTTTGTAAAATACACGCGGATAGAACGTCCCGGTGGACTTGGGCGTAAGAATAATAGCGTCAGACCCGCCGGATATAAATTACAGAGGTCATGATGAGTACTGAAATCAAAACTCAGGTCGTGGTACTTGGGGCAGGCCCCGCAGGTTACTCTGCAGCCTTCCGTTGCGCTGATTTAGGTCTGGAAACCGTCATCGTAGAACGTTACAGCACCCTCGGTGGTGTTTGTCTGAACGTGGGTTGTATCCCTTCTAAAGCGCTGCTGCACGTGGCAAAAGTTATCGAAGAAGCGAAAGCGCTGGCCGAACACGGCATCGTTTTCGGCGAACCGAAAACTGACATTGACAAGATCCGCACCTGGAAAGAAAAAGTCATCACTCAGCTGACCGGTGGTCTGGCTGGCATGGCCAAAGGTCGTAAAGTGAAGGTGGTTAACGGTCTGGGTAAATTTACCGGCGCTAACACCCTGGAAGTGGAAGGCGAAAACGGCAAAACCGTGATCAACTTCGACAACGCTATCATCGCGGCGGGTTCCCGTCCGATTCAGCTGCCGTTTATCCCGCATGAAGATCCGCGCGTATGGGACTCCACCGACGCGCTGGAACTGAAATCTGTACCGAAACGCATGCTGGTGATGGGCGGCGGTATCATCGGTCTGGAAATGGGTACCGTATACCATGCGCTGGGTTCAGAGATTGACGTGGTGGAAATGTTCGACCAGGTTATCCCGGCTGCCGACAAAGACGTGGTGAAAGTCTTCACCAAACGCATCAGCAAGAAATTCAACCTGATGCTGGAAACCAAAGTGACTGCTGTTGAAGCGAAAGAAGACGGTATTTACGTTTCCATGGAAGGCAAAAAAGCGCCGGCGGAAGCACAGCGTTACGACGCCGTACTGGTGGCTATCGGTCGCGTACCGAACGGCAAAAACCTCGACGCAGGCAAAGCGGGCGTGGAAGTGGACGATCGTGGCTTCATCCGCGTTGACAAACAAATGCGCACCAACGTGCCGCACATCTTTGCTATCGGCGATATCGTCGGTCAGCCGATGCTGGCGCACAAAGGTGTCCATGAAGGCCACGTTGCCGCAGAAGTTATCTCCGGTCTGAAACACTACTTCGATCCGAAAGTGATCCCATCCATCGCCTACACTGAACCAGAAGTGGCATGGGTCGGTCTGACCGAGAAAGAAGCGAAAGAGAAAGGCATCAGCTACGAAACCGCCACCTTCCCGTGGGCTGCTTCCGGCCGTGCTATCGCTTCTGACTGCGCAGATGGTATGACCAAACTGATCTTCGACAAAGAGACCCACCGTGTTATCGGCGGCGCGATTGTCGGCACCAACGGCGGCGAGCTGCTGGGTGAGATCGGCCTGGCTATCGAGATGGGCTGTGACGCTGAAGACATCGCCCTGACCATCCACGCTCACCCGACTCTGCACGAGTCCGTTGGCCTGGCGGCGGAAGTGTTCGAAGGCAGCATCACCGACCTGCCAAACGCCAAAGCGAAGAAAAAGTAACTTTTTCTTTCAGGAAAAAAGCATAAGCGGCTCCGGGAGCCGCTTTTTTTATGCCTGATGTTTAGAACTATGTCACTGTTCATAAACCGCTACACCTCATACATACTTTGAAAATAGTCACTCAGTAAACTTATAGGTAGTTAATGATATCGATGAGGTGTGAGATGAAACGCTTTTTAACCACAGCGCTGGTCGCTGCAACGTTTTTTACCGGTGTGGCTTACGCCGCTGACGCCAACATTCCCTGGGCGGACAACAGCGGCGGTACGGAAACGACCCACATTGCGGCGATGGGCCAGGATCTGAATGCCCAGCATCAGCAGGTGACGAAGACCAGTGAAGGGGTATGGGCGGCGAATTCCGGCAGCATCAGCGCTGACGAAGCGGCATTGTCCAGTACGAAACCAGCCTTTGCCGGCGATCCGTCTCTGATGCCCCACCAGGGCTAAGTGAATGAAAACGCCCGGTTGCGTATTCGTAACCGGGCGTTTTTTTATGGATTGACTACCTGCCAGCCGGCGTCAGCGTCGGGGGCAAAGCGCGTTATCGCCTGGGCCTTTGCCGCGCTCTCTTCACCGAGATTGGCCTGATAGACCCTATCCTGCTGATCGATCATAAAGCTCATCACGCCGGTTTCACCCCAGGCTATCGGCCAGGCCAGCAAGGCGACGCTCTGGTCATCGCGACCGGCGATAATTCGAAAGCGATAGCCATGGTAGCCGCTACCGGGCACCGTCGGGCTAAAGGCCGGACCGAGCGGGCTTGGCGCTTCGCCCGGCGAAGTTGGCCAGTACAAGCCATCTTTTTTGCCTTCGCTACTGATGATTTTCTGCGCCCAGCGGTGGTTCAGATGATAATAATCCTGCTGGGCATCAACATAGGCATGCATGGCGGCGATCGCCGACAGCTCATTGCGGCCGATGGCGCGGGTGAGGATCTCCTCTTCGCCAGCGGCCATATCAAAGCGCCATCCCTCAGACGCTTTTACGATAGGCACGGGCAGACGCCATGCCTCGCTACCGACATCGAGCCAGGCTTTGTCACCCTGCTGGATGATGACATGTTTCACCTGCCAGTCGCGTTGAAAGCGATCGACGGCGGCAGGGTCGATCCCGTCCGTGGGTAAAAACTGCTGCCAGTTATCGCCGAGTACTTCGCTCAGCGCGGCTTCATTAGGCTGGCTGATCGCTTCGGCCAGCGCAGTTGCGGCCTGTTCCGGCGTGGCAAACTGCTGTTGGGCGAAGGCGGCAAGCGGCGACAGCATTAACGTAAACAGGGCAACGGATAATGGGTTTCTCATTCTGCTCATCCTTAGCGGCGACGCAGTTCATGGTGTTCGGAAAGACGTTCTCTGGCGCCCTCGCGTAACTCGCGGTTTACGCCGGAAAACTGGCGGCTCTGCAGTCCTCGTTCCTGCTGCGCTTGCCAGGAGGGGGCGCGGCTTTCGTTGCCGCTAAGGGCGTTGGCGCGCAGATGGCTGAGCGTCTGCTGACGCTGGGCTGGCGTGGCGGACTGGAACTGCTGCCGGCGCTGCTGCTGCTGAGGTGTGCGGTTCTGCTCGTGGCTCCTGGCGGCTTCTCGACGCTGCTGTTGCTGCGGCGTGGGGGTTTTCAGCTGCGTTTTTGCCGCCTCGCGACGCTGCTGTTGGGTCGGCGTACTGTCGTAACCGCGGTAATTACTGCGTTGGGTGGCTTGCTTCAGCTGCGCTGAGGCCGCCTGACGCTGGGCGTCGCGTGAGGTGTTGTTTGCCGCCAGGTTGCCCGCTGTGGCCGTCGGTACGTTATGCTGCAGCTGGGTCATCGCTGCCTGGCGCTGCGCTTCGCGATCGACTGGCGCATGTTGGGTCGCGCTCAGTCCGCCGGAAACGTTGGTCTGATGGAAGCGCTGAGCTACCGTATTATCGGGATACGGTGTGTGTCCGCGATAGGCAGGATTGTGCTGCCAGTTAACGTGGTTTCCCGGCAGGTTTTCTCCTGTTATGTGATTGAAATTATTTACATTAATATTGATGTTATCGCCATTATGCGAGTAATCGCCGTGGTGGTAGTCGTCATCGTGATGGTGATGGTCATCATCATCCCAGTCGATACTGCTGAACAGCGCCCAGGTGGTGGCCACGCCGAGGCTGTACCCGAAGCCTTTGACGAAGCTATCGGTAAACTGCTCCCCGGGAGGGGGCGGCAGATAGACCGGCGGATAGGCGCTGTTCGGCCAGGTACCATAGACGGTGGAGGGGTTATAGCTGGGAACATAGACCACCTGTGGATTGGTCGGCTCTATTTTAATGACCTGCGTGGGCGCAGGCGCCGCTGTGTGGGCGGTTGCGGTTGCTGCCGTGCTGCTGCTGGCTGAAACCGGTGCGGCAGGGGTGACAATCACTTTCTGCTGCGGTGTGGATTTCAGCGTCCCGGTTTGTTGGGCAATGGCGCGCAGGCGCTGCACTGAATCCATCACATCATGCGGCTGGGCCAAAAACGCATTGCCAAGATTTTCCACCCAGGGCGGATTCTCGCCCATCATCGCCAGCAGGGCAGGGAAAGCGACAAGAGATTTGACGCTAGGGTCCCACGGCTGGCTGGCAACCGCCTGCACGGCCGCATCCCCTTTCATCGCGGGGTTATCCTGGGACCACTGGACCGCCTGCAGGACGTTGTCGGGATAAGTGGAGGCCATCAACACCTGCGACAGCAGACTGTCCGGGTAGAGCGCGATAGGGGCGACCCACTGATCAATTTGCGCCTGGGTGTAAGTGGCGGCCACCGGCTGTGTCGTCGACGCTGCGGGCGCTGGCGCTTGCTGCGCAGGCGGTTCAGCGATCGTCGCTGGGGTTCGGCTTTGCACATAGAGTGTTCCTGCCGCCGCGAGTAAGCCAGCGCTACAGAGCAGGGCGATAATATGGGGTTTGAACGGCAGTGACATGGAAACTCCTGACCCAAAAAGTAACCCATCTCGCTAAAGTATCTGCGAAAACGGCGCGTTTGCTGAGTATAAGTAAGCGGTATGGCTTTTTATTGATTATTGTTGGGATCGGCCCGTGGCGTTGTACGCGGAAAGGAATTTTTGTCGCGGGATTTGAACAGAAAGCCTGCAATATCCTGCCCTTAACGATTCAGCTAAATTTTAATGTTGCTTTTTTGTAAACAGATTAACACCTTTCAAAAATCCTGCTATGCTGCCGACGCGGTATCGGGCATTTACCCTACAAACTGCTGTCTCACAGGAGCGTGAAGAAAATCGCCCAGCCACTAAATCCTTCAAGATGCGTCACGCGGCAAGCTAAGCCAGGACAGAGGCAGATTGATTGAAGACGTGTAGGCCGCATTATGACAATGAGAGCGAGGAGAACCGTCGTGCTAGAAGAATACCGTAAGCACGTAGCTGAGCGTGCCGCCATGGGGATTGTTGCCAAACCCTTAGATGCAACCCAAATGGCCGCGCTGGTAGAACTGCTGAAAAACCCGCCTGCGGGCGAAGAAGAATTCCTGTTAGACCTGCTGATTAACCGTGTACCGCCGGGCGTCGACGAAGCCGCCTATGTTAAAGCTGGATTCCTTGCCGCGATCGCCAAAGGCGAAGCGACCTCCCCCCTGGTTACCCCTGAAAAAGCCGTTGAACTGCTGGGCACCATGCAGGGCGGTTACAATATCCATCCGCTGATCGATGCGCTGGACGACGCGAAACTGGCGCCGATTGCCGCGAAAGCGCTCTCCCATACCCTGCTGATGTTCGATAACTTCTACGACGTGGAAGAGAAAGCCAAAGCGGGTAACGAGCATGCTAAACAGGTTATGCAATCCTGGGCTGACGCCGAGTGGTTCCTGAACCGTCCGCAGCTGGCAGAGAAAATCACTGTTACCGTCTTCAAGGTCACCGGCGAAACGAACACCGATGATCTCTCTCCGGCGCCGGATGCGTGGTCGCGCCCGGATATCCCGCTGCATGCGCTGGCAATGCTCAAAAACCCCCGCGAAGGCATTGAGCCGGATCAGCCGGGCGTGGTTGGCCCAATCAAACAGATCGAAGCCCTGCAGCAGAAAGGCTACCCGCTGGCCTACGTCGGCGACGTGGTCGGGACCGGTTCTTCACGTAAATCCGCCACCAACTCGGTGCTGTGGTTTATGGGCGACGATATCCCGAACGTGCCGAACAAGCGCGGCGGCGGCCTGTGTCTGGGCGGTAAAATCGCGCCAATTTTCTTCAACACCATGGAAGATGCGGGCGCGCTGCCTATCGAAGTTGATGTGTCTAACCTGAACATGGGCGACGTAATCGACGTTTACCCGTTCAAAGGCGAAGTGCGTAACCACGAGACCAACGAACTGCTGGCCAGCTTCGAGCTGAAAACCGATGTGCTGATCGACGAAGTTCGTGCCGGCGGCCGTATCCCGCTGATCATCGGTCGCGGCCTGACCACCAAAGCCCGTGAAGCGCTGGGTCTGCCGCACAGCGATGTCTTCCGTCAGGCGAAAGACGTGGCGGAAAGCACCCGCGGCTTCTCGCTGGCGCAGAAAATGGTTGGCCGCGCCTGCGGCGTTGCCGGTATCCGTCCGGGCGCTTATTGCGAACCGAAAATGACCTCCGTCGGTTCTCAGGACACCACCGGTCCAATGACCCGTGATGAGCTGAAAGACCTGGCGTGCCTGGGCTTCTCTGCAGACCTGGTGATGCAGTCCTTCTGCCACACCGCGGCCTACCCGAAGCCGGTTGACGTTACCACGCACCACACTCTGCCGGACTTCATCATGAACCGCGGCGGTGTTTCTCTGCGTCCGGGCGATGGCGTGATTCACTCCTGGCTGAACCGCATGCTGCTGCCGGATACCGTGGGTACCGGCGGTGACTCCCACACCCGTTTCCCAATCGGCATCTCCTTCCCGGCAGGCTCTGGTCTGGTGGCCTTCGCCGCCGCGACCGGCGTGATGCCGCTGGATATGCCGGAATCGGTGCTGGTGCGTTTCAAAGGTAAAATGCAGCCGGGGATCACCCTGCGTGACCTGGTCCACGCCATCCCGCTGTACGCCATCAAGCAGGGCCTGCTGACCGTGGAGAAGAAAGGTAAGAAAAACATCTTCTCTGGTCGCATCCTCGAGATCGAAGGTCTGCCGGATCTGAAAGTCGAGCAGGCGTTCGAGTTGACCGATGCCTCGGCTGAGCGTTCTGCCGCCGGCTGCACCATCAAGCTGAATAAAGAGCCGATCGTTGAGTATCTGAACTCCAACATCGTTCTGCTGAAGTGGATGATCGCCGAAGGCTACGGCGACCGCCGTACCCTGGAGCGTCGTATCCAGGGCATGGAAAAATGGCTGGCGGATCCGCAGCTGCTGGAAGCCGATGCTGACGCGGAATACGCGGCAGTGATCGACATCGATCTGGCGGATATTAAAGAGCCGATTCTGTGCGCGCCGAACGATCCGGACGATGCCCGCCTGCTGTCTGATGTGCAGGGCGAGAAGATCGACGAAGTGTTCATCGGCTCCTGCATGACCAACATCGGCCACTTCCGTGCCGCCGGTAAGCTGCTGGACAGCCACAAAGGCCAGTTGCCGACTCGCCTGTGGGTGGCGCCGCCAACCCGTATGGACGCCGCGCAGCTGACCGAAGAAGGTTACTACAGCGTATTTGGTAAGAGCGGGGCGCGTATCGAAATCCCTGGCTGTTCCCTGTGTATGGGTAACCAGGCGCGCGTGGCCGACGGCGCGACGGTGGTTTCCACCTCTACCCGTAACTTCCCGAACCGTTTAGGTACCGGCGCTAACGTCTATCTGGCCTCTGCCGAACTGGCAGCGGTGGCTTCGCTGCTCGGCAAACTGCCGACGCCGGAAGAGTACCAGACCTTCGTGGCGCAGGTGGATAAGACGGCGGAAGATACCTACCGTTATCTGAACTTCAACCAGCTGGATCAGTACACTGAAAAAGCTGACGGCGTGATCTTCCAGACCGCGGTGTAAACCATTCGGTCAGCCCGGCTGACCGTTTGGCGATAAACTCTCCAATGCCCGGTGAACATTGCATCACCGGGCATTTTTATTTCCAAACCTCCCGCCCGCTACGCTTTTTTTCTTTCTGTCTGCTGCGATAATTACTGCATGGGTACAGTGCAGCGGTGACGCATTGCCCTTGCAGAGGAAAAGACTATGGATTACGAATTTCTGCGCGATATTACCGGAGTGGTAAAGGTGCGAATGTCGATGGATCACGAGGCGATCGGCCACTGGTTCAACGAGGAGGTGAAAGGCAATCTTGCTCTGCTGGACGAAGTGGAGCAGGCTGCGCGCACCGTGAAGGGCAGCGAGCGTTCCTGGCAGCGTGCCGGGCATGAATATACGCTGTGGCTGGATGGCGAAGAGGTGATGATCCGCGCCAATCAGCTGGAGTTTTCCGGCGACGAAATCGAGGAGGGGATGAGCTACTACGACGAAGAAAGTCTCTCTCTGTGCGGTGTTGAGGATTTCCTGCAGGTGGTCGCCGCCTATCGTGAGTTTATGCAGCAGCGTTAATGACGCCTTTTATGTCGGGTGGCGCAGAACCGTAGCCCTGCAAAGTGTAGCGTGAGCAGGGGAAATCCCGGGAGCGGCTAGCGCCTGACCTGGTCTACCAGGCGGCGCAGAACTACAGGCCCGGCAAGCAAAAGCGCCGCCGGGCATTTCATAGATTACACGGCAGGAATATTGCGGCCGTAGTAAATCTCGCGCATCTCTTTCCATAGCAGGTCGGTAATGACCTTGCGCTCTTCGGCAGTCAACTCTTCCGGTCGGGTATGGAACATGTAGTGCTTAAGGTCGAACTCCTTGAGCAACATTTTGGTATGGAAGATATTTTCCTGATAAACGTTGACGTCGACCATGTCATACAGCGACTTCATATCGTCAGACATAAAGTTCTGAATTGAGTTGATTTCATGATCGATAAAATGCTTCATCCCATTGATATCGCGGGTAAAGCCGCGCACGCGGTAGTCAATGGTCACAATGTCCGATTCCAGCTGGTGAATCAGATAGTTCAGCGCTTTAAGCGGGGAAATGACGCCGCACGTTGAAACTTCGATATCGGCGCGGAAGGTGCACAGGCCGCCTTCCGGGTGGCTCTCCGGATAGGTATGCACGCAGATATGGCTCTTATCGAGATGGGCGACCACGGTTTCCGGTAGCGGGCCAGGATGTTCGGTCTGGTCAATCAGCTTGGGATCGACAGGCTCTTCGCTGACCAGAATGGTCACGCTGGCGCCCTGGGGTTCATAATCCTGACGGGCGATATTCAGGATATTGGCGCCAATAATAGAACAGGTTTCTGTCAGGATCTCCGTCAGGCGATTGGCATTATAGAGTTCGTCGATATAGGCGATGTAGCCGTCGCGCTCTTCTGCCGTTTTGGCGTAACAGATATCGTAGATACAAAAACTCAGGCTTTTGGTCAGGTTGTTAAAGCCGTGCAGCTTCAATTTTTTCAATTTAGTTCACCCCCTTATTTCGCGTCACGGTGCGGACAGAGCATCATGCAGATATTGTGGTAAGGCGAAGGCCGCCGTATGGATTGCCGGATTGTAGTAACGGCAGGTCAGGTTGGCTTTGTGAAAGCGCGCCTGAATGATTTCGCTGGAAAGATGGCGCAGCGCCTCGTTGTCGCTCGCCCAGGCAAAGGTCATAATCCCGCCGTAATAGGTCGGAATCGCCGCCTGGTAGAAGCTGACGTCGCGAAAATAGTGGCTTAGCTTGCGATGGCTGCCTACCGCTTCATCCTGTTGCAGGAAGCAGACGCCATTCTGGGCAACAAAGATCCCACCCGGGTTCAGGCAGCGTTTGCAGCCTTCATAAAAAGCCGAGGTGAAGAGGCTTTCCCCCGGGCCAATAGGGTCGGTACAGTCTGAAATGATCACATCAAACGTTTGCGTCGTCTGGTTAACAAAATTGACGCCGTCATCAATCACCAGCGTAAAGCGCGGATCGTCATAGGCGCCGGCGTTATGGTTCGGCAGGTACTGGCGGCAGAATGAAACTACCCCGGCGTCGATTTCCACCATGGTGATGGTTTCGATGCTACGGTGACGAGAGACTTCGCGCAGCATCGCGCCATCGCCGCCGCCAATGATTAACACATGCTTCGCGTTGCCGTGAGCCAGCAGCGGCACATGGGTCATCATTTCGTGATAGATGAACTCGTCGCGTTCGGTGGTTTGTACGACGCCATCCAGCGCCATCACCCGGCCAAAGGCGCGGTTATCAAAGATGATCAGATCCTGATGATCGGTTTTTTCGTGGTACAGCACGTTATCAACGCTAAAATACTGACCAAAATGGTCATGCAGCGTTTCATGCCACAGTGGATTATCGGCCACGATAAGGCTCCTCCTTCGTTAACATCTGTTACACCCGTAAAACGAGTGCAACATCATAGACAACTATAGATGAGGATGCACGGCGGTTATTGCAGCAATGAGGCAGGAATAACAGCCACCGCCCCGGAAGGGCGGTGGAGAGGATGAGGCTATTTTGCCGGCTCGGGTTGGCTATCTACTATCCGCACGGAATAAACCATGGTGGCGCCTGGCGGGATTTTTGGCGGTAATCCTTTACTGCCATAGGCCTTTTCAGGCGGGACGACGAGCGTCACAGAGCCGTGGTTCTGTAGACGCTTCAGCGGTTCGCGAAACACCGGGGGATAGGCATCCAGCTTTTGCGTAAGCGCCTGATCTTTCGCTTCCATATCGTTGATCACCGTCCCGTCCGTCAGCATCTCTTTGATCACCACGGTAACCAGGTCGTTACCGCTTATTTTTCCTTTACCCGGGTAATCGACGCGGCTGTAGACGCCCTCTTTAAAGACCACATCTTTTTTGCGCGCAAACGCCTGCTGGTATTTCTGACCGGCGCTGATGTTTTTCTGCTCGATTTTATTCAGGTTCTGGAAAACCTGCTGTGAAATGTCAAACAGCGCTTTATTACGCGCCTGTTCGCCGAGGCGAAGCTGGCCGCTGAAAGCATCTTCGATGCCCTGCAGCACCAGGCCAGCGTCGACGTTAACTCCCTGAGTGCGACGAGTCGTGAGGACGTTAAGCGCCTCTGTACCCATCGAGGCGCCGATGGCGTAAGCCTGCTGTTCACCTGGCGCGCTGAGTTTGGCGGCGGTTTTGCCGGTGGTATTTCTCGGCGTGACCGTCAGCTGCGTCCGCAGCAGCTGGATTTCATCCTCTTTCATCCGCAGCTGGGCGTTATCTTTGTCCGCCTGCAGGCGATAGGCCGCCACTATGGCCGCCATC
>OGYH01002974.1_pt1 | contig 12363 bp, 9 predicted proteins | sample 1576511 | NCBI WGS metagenome assembly OGYH01 (sample SAMEA3541522, study PRJEB24748) | human gut metagenome | biome: human gut; feature: human-associated habitat; material: faeces | place: China | collected 2012 | reverse complement strand
AAAAATATGCCGCCGATGAAGAAAAGCGAACGGATGACGGAATAGGGCAGCATCGGCGTCAAATAATAGGGCCCGATAAGTATGACGATGAGGGCACCGAGCGAGGAGACCGCCCCCGCCCAAAGGCACGCCGTCGGGCGCTCGAGCCACGAGCGCACCCGGGGCACCGCAAACGTGGACAGGAGCATGAGGCCGCCGGCCGACAGGCTCGTGGTCACCGTCAGCACCGAAAGGTTTCCGCCGTTGGTATCAGACAGCCACGCCGTTCCCGAGCTGGCTATATAGACCGAAGCCAGCAGGGCCCCCAAGGCCATGTACGGCAATGCCGGCCAAGCTCGCACGAGCTTCGCCATGAAATTTTTCGTCTCGGCCATCACTGCCCTCCCTAGCGCAAGGAGCGCCCAGCAACAGCCGAGCGCTCCTCGATGTGATCCGATTGGCCTACGATACCATTTCCGGTTCGTCGGAGATGGCGGGAGTCAGGTCGTTGGACGCGGACACGGCATCCTCGGCGCGCTTGTCCGCCAAGGCGCGGCCCACGCGGCAGAGGGCGTAGCCGACGAACACCACCGAGTACACGGCCACCGAGGCCTGGGCGGCGAGGCCGCCGTGCAGGGCCGAGGGCAGAAGCATCAGCAGCAGGTGCACGTACACCAGCCCGAAAAACGGGTAGGCCAGCTTCTGCACCTTCTTCCACGAGGCCGTGGACATCTGCCGCTTCACGAAGGCGAAGGAGGTCACGCCGAGCACGACGAGCAGCACCAGCAGCACGACCGCCAAAACGAAGGCGCCCATGACGTTGCCCCCGATCTCGCCGCCGCCGAGAAGGCGCGGCAGGTAGCTCTCCAGGTACACGGCCATGTGCCCGAGCGAGAGGAACCACGCCACGATGGACAGCTCGCTGCGCACGGGCTTCAGCCAGTGATAGGCGCGGCCGCCCCGGTTCAGGCATCCGATGAACATGACGACCACGAACAGGGCCAGCGACAGCTCGCACTTCTGAATGAGGACGAACAGCGGGCTCCAGATGGCGCGCGGCAGGCCGAAGAACACTCCGTACACGTAGACGACGTCGATGGCGATGGCGGCGGCGTAGAACGCGACCGGAAGCGCCTTCAGAGGATTGCGCAGGGCGAAGCAGCCGACGATGGTGGCAATGAGAATGACCGCGAAGTCCATGTTACCTCTCCTCTCGCGCCTCGAGGCGCTGCTCGAGCTCGACGGCGATGGCATCCAGAAGCTCGGCGTCCTCGAGGAAGAAGCCCTTGGAGATCTTCAAGACGCCCCGATAGAAGCGCGTCTCCAAAAGGAGGAGCGCCAAATCCTGGAACGTGTCGAACCACGAGAGGATGTGGTCGGCGAGAAACGCGCGGGAGACGCGCACCTGGCGCAGAGCCTCCGCGTCGTCGCCAGCCTCGAGGGCGGCAACGATGCGGTCGGAGAGCACCACGAGGAACTCGCACATGAACGACAAGTGATCGTGCGGGAAGTCGTACCCCTCGGCCTTGGCCACATGATTGGCCTTGTACAGCTGGAACACCTCGTGGTAGGCGTCCTGGAAAAAGAGCCCCTCCTCGCTCGTGTGCACGCTCTCGTAGGGCACCGCGTAGCGGCCCTTCCACGAGGAGGTTCCGGCGAAGGCGGAAGTGAAGTCCACGGCCAGCGCCTGGCGCGTACCGGAGTTCCGCTTGCGCAGATAGCGCGCGATGTCGTTCACGCCATCGGCGAACAGCTCGTTCACATCGGCGTACTCCGACCAGTCCATCTCGGCGATGTTGTCGATCTGCTCGGCCGTCAGCGGCCGGAAGTAGATGGCGGCCAAAAGATCGTAGAATGCCGCGCGACCCTTGAGGGCCGCGATCATGTCGGCCGTCACCGCAGCCGCCTCCGTCGCGAGATCCTTCTTCACATCTTCCATAAAACCCCTCTCTCCTCTCGGGCACGTCTCGCGCCTCATCGGGGACGCCCCCTTCGGGCCTCCCGCATTTCGTTGCCAAACCAGAATCGGCACCGACGCTCACCGTCTCCGTAGGGGGCGACCTTGGTCGCCCGTGGGTCCCGAGCATGTCCGATATCGGGACATCAGGGCGGCGCAAGCACCGCCCCTACGGAATTATGACAACTCTGGCCTGGCAGCGCATCCCGCGCTCTCCGGCCGCCGGATAGGGAGGGAGGGGCGGCCGGAAGGCACGGGCGAAACGAGGGGCGCACCTACGGGCTGGCGCAAGCGCACCCCTCACGCAAAATGGCTACTTCTTCTCGTAGCGGGTGACCTCGACGGGCTCCTCCTGCCACTTGGCGGTCTTCTCCGAGAGGATGTAGACCGTCGTGGGATGCAGGTCGGCCGGATCGAACAGGTAGTGCGCGTTCTCGCCGGCGGCGGCCACGACCTTCGCGGCCTCGGAGTTCGGATCGTCCAAGTCTCCGAAGGTGCGAGCGCCGCAGCAGCAGTTGTGCACACAGGCCGGCACCCAGTTCTCGTCGTTTTTGCGCTGGAAGCACAGCGTGCACTTCTCGATGGTGTTGGTCTTCGGGTTCAGCTGGCGCACGCCGTAGGGGCAGCCCGTCAGACAGCTCTCGCAGCCGATGCAGTCCTCGGCGTTGACGAGCACGATGCCGGTCTCCTCATCGCGGTAGGAGGCACCGGTGGGGCACACCTCGATGCAGCCGGGGTTCTCGCACTGCTGGCACTGCATGGGCAGCCAGTACATCTCGATATCGGGGAAGGTGCCCACGGGGCCCACGGCCGACACGTGATTGCGCACCACGCCCAGGTTCATCTGGTTCTCCATCTTGCAGGCGGCCACGCAGGAGTCGCAGCCCGAGCAACGGTCCAGGTCGATGACAAGCGTATTTTTCATTAGAACACATCCTTCGTCTGGGCTTCAGCGAGCATTTCCTGAGTGGGCATGAAGGGCTCGAACTCCTCGGCCTCCACCCAAATGTTGGCAGGACGCTCGGACTTCTCGATCTTCACCGTGAAGCCGCGGTTGGTATAGGAACCGTACACCTCGTTGAAGGGGGCGTCGTTCTTGGTGAGCACGTTGACGTTGCACTCGCGCCAGCCACCAGTGGGGTTGGCCTGGGAGGCGTCGTAGCACTCGGGGTTCCAGAAGCGCTCCATCCACACGGTCTTGGGGTTGACGCCCTCGGTCAGATAGGCGCGGGCATGCACCTCGCCGCGGCGGCTGGTGACCTTGACCCAGTCCATGTGCTCGATGCCCAGCTCCTTGGCCGAGGCCGGGTTGATGCGGATCTCGGCGCAGGGGAACAGCTCGCGGCTGAAGGGAGCATGGCGCATGGTGCCGTGGTGGAAGTAGGGCACACGTCCGCTCGTGAGCACGAACGGGTACTCGGGATCGTAGCCCGCCATGCCCTCGTAGGGGGACTCGGCCGGCTCGATGGGCACGCAGATGGGGCTGTAGTCCTCGCAGGCCTCCTGGGGCTCCGGATAGCAGTACGGGTACCCGTTGCGAGCCATGCGGATGAGCATCTGGCAGTAGGTCTCCACCTTGCGGGACTCGGTGGCGAAGCCGGAGGGCAGGCCGTCGTCGGCGATCTGCTCGTGCTGGTTGTAGTTCCAGTAATCGGGGGTCACGAACGGCACGTACTCGTCGGTGTTCGCCTGCAGGGTCTCCCAATCGGGAGCGCCGAGCGTGTCGGCAACGCCCTGCTTGACCTCGGCCTCGGTGGCGCTGCCCAGATAAGCCGTGCCATCGCCCAGCTCCAGGCCGTTCGGGATGTGGCCGCCCCACATCTCGCGGCACTTGGCCACCACCTGGGCCGCCGGGATGGAGTGCGACACCGTCTCGCCGATGTGCACGCACTCGTTCTGCAGCCACTGGGTGTTGAGCTGGGTCATGTTCACCATGGGCTCTTCCAGCCACTCGCGCACGGGGAACACGAGGTCGGCGGCCTCGATGTGGAAGGAGGTGAGCATCGGGTACTGACCGATGATGTAGTCCACCTCGGGGAACACGTCGTACCAGGACTTCGCGTTGCCGAGCATGGCCAGCTTGTTGCCGGACATGTCGAACCACACGCGCGGCTTGAACGGCTCGCCGGTGGCGATGGCGTTGCGCACCGTGGGGATGTGGGAGTGGCACCAGGCGTAGAGGCCCTTGTGATCCTTCATGCCCAGACGATCCTGCAGAAGCTTGTTCAGGATGCGCTGGGAGTCGGGCATGGCCTCGCCGAGCTGCTTGATGCGCGCCTCGTTCTCGGCATCGGACATGCCGATGACCGCGCCGACGCCGTACATGTCGGAGAACATGCCGCCGAAGCCGTTGTTGTAGGTGACCGGGCGCACCAGCTTGGTCTCGCCGGCGTCGGTCATGGTGGCGAAGTAGCCGCCGCCCTTTTGGGTCATGGTGACGCCGGGCTTGTTGATGCGGCCCATGATGGAGTCGAGGCCCATGCAGCCGAGCGGCACCTGGGAGGCGGACTCGGTCATGTCCGACGCCACGCCGTTGGCGATGCCGCCGTTGTTCTCAACGTAGAGCTTGATGGCCTCCTCGATCTTGTCGGCCTGAAGCCAGCACTCCTCGGCCGTCTTCTCGAGCGTCCAGGGGTCGGCCTCTTCCTTGTAGATCTGACCGGCGGTCTTGTACTGCTTGCCATTGAATTCGCCAGCCCAGAAGATCTCGGGATCCACGGCCGAATCGGCGGGAGCGGAGTACTCGAAGGGCGCCACAGCGTTCGTCTTCAGATCGAAGCACACGTAGGCCGGAGTGTTCTCGGGCGTCGTCTGCTGGAAGTCCGGGAACAGCTCCTGGGCGCGCACCGGCAGCTTCGTGTCGGGGTCGATGAGGAACGGCAGGTTCGTCCAGTACTTCGTGAACTGCTCGTCGTAGAGCTTGTTCTCGAAGATGTAGCGGAACCAGCACAGCAGAAGCCCCGTGTCGGTGGCCGGACGCACCGGCAGCCACACATCGGCCTTCACCGCGTCGGGCGAGAAGTTGGGGTCGACCACGATGGTCTTCACGCCCTTGGCGCGCAGCTCGGCCATGCCGCGGCCCGATTCCGCCGTCTGGCTGACGGAGGGCTGGGCGCCCCACAGCACCACGACCTCGGCCTTGTTGTCCGGATCGGGACGGAATATCTCCTGCACGGCGTTGTCGGCGATGGACTGGTCGTTGCCGCCGTAGAACAGCTTCGACATGCTCCAGCGCGGCAGATAGCACTGGGCGCAGCCGGGCTCGAACACCGTCGGCGAGCCGAACGCCATGGGCAGCGTCATGGCCTCCATGAACGAGTAGGATCCGCCGCCGCCCACGCTGGCGAAGAAGGCGTAGTTACCGTACTGGTCGATGGCGTCCTTGATATGGGTCGCGGCCTCGGTGATGGCCTCGTCCCAGGAGATGACCTCCCACTTGTTTTCTCCGCGCTCGCCGGCACGACGCAGCGGATGCAGGATGCGGCGGGGGCTGTACATGGTGTGCAGCTGGTTCAGGCCCTTGATGCAGAGGCTGCCACGGGACACCGGAGCCTCCGGATCGCCCTCGAGCCGCACGACCACGCCGTCCTTCAGGTAGGCGATGGCCGGGCACATCTGAATGCAGCCATGGCAGCTCGTGCGCATCTTCGTCAGGCCCTCGGTGCTCGAGACGCCCGCCTCGCCGGTACCGGCGAGCTCCTCTTCCGGCGCAGCTTCCTGCATGCAGCCGGCCATGGAGGCGCCCACCGCAGCGGCCGCGCCCGCGAGAGCGGACACTTTGACGAAGCTGCGACGTGTCAAATTCGTTTTTGACATATTGTCTTCCTCTCCTCTTGCTTACACGTGATTACGCTTGTCCGTTCACCTTCAGATCTTCCAGAAACTCCCTTCCCTCCTCGGTCAACGTCCAACCTTCTTTCCAAACCAGAGCGCCAGCGCGCTCGAGCTTGTCCACAAACACCGACGGCTGCATGGTCTCGACGCGACCGTCGATCACCGTCTGAAGAGCGGACCTGCCCAAGAGCAGCTCCTCGATCTGCCCGTAGGGGCGCGGTGCCGCCTCGACGAATTCCAAAAGTTCGATGTAGGTATCGGTGCGCTCGGGCACAAGATGGAGCAGATCCACGAGGCGCGCGGACGGCTTGTTGTAATCGACGAACCAGTCGCCCACATCCGTGCTCTTGAACGAGATCTCGGCCACGAGATCGTCGACCTCGTCTTCGGAGAGCCCCTCCTTCTGCTCGGGCAAAACGCAGTTGCCTTCCTCGTCGCGCTCGATCATGTCGAGGCCGTAGGAGCGAACGAGGGACATCAGCATATAGAACTGGTTCTGGGTGGCGCGCTCGAACTGGGGGAGCGCCGCGATGAAGTCCTCTGCCTCGCGAAGCGGGCGCTCCTCGGCGCAGAAGGCGAGGGTCTTGTACAGGATCTCGCGGTTCAAGGGATGACGCATCACCGTGCGGTTCAGCTCCGCGAGCTTCTCCTCGAAAGTGAGTTCGGCGGCGTCGGGCAAATCGTCGGCAACAAGCGCGGCAACATCCATCGCCGCCTCGGCGGCTGCCTCGTCGTGCTCCTGGGAATCGTCTCGCGGCATTTCGCGGGTTTCAAAATCAGCCATGCATGCTTCGCATCGCAGCGGATGCGACCCTCCCCTCTTACCTATTTGGTTCTCCTCCTTGCCGCTTCGCCTCCTCGCACCAACTATGTCTCGGAGGCCTTCGAAGCGGTTCCACGGGTCGGAACTATAGGGGATGGAAGCCGAAAACGACTACCCGCAGACTGCCTGAAATTGAGAAAATGGGCGCAAAAATCTCACGCAGGCTGGGTGAGTGACCCGTTTTACCTGCGCTTTTGCTCGCACTTTTTGATGAATAGAGTTATCGACTCACCAGATACACCTTGTCCGGAGGGATGCGCACCCACAGCTTCTCCCCCACCTCCGGCAACGCAACGCCTTCGCGCATGCTCACGCGCCAGAACATGTGCTGGTGCAGGTAGCTCATCTCGTTCGCCTCGAAGGCGACGGCGGCGCCATCCGCGTCGTCGCGATCGAGAAAGCCCAGAAGCGCCATACGCTCGAAGCGGGCATCGCTCACGCGATCGACGCGGACGCGATAGCAGTTCTCGCCGGGGCCCTCCGCCCGCTCGACATAGAAGGCGCGAAGGCCCAGGCACTTCATGTCTCGCGGCACTTCCTGGGCCGTATGCACGTCAATGCCCCACGGGGGGACGTGAACCGCGTGCGGTCCGGCGTACACGGCCGCGGGCGCGTTCTTGCAGCCCGACAGCTTCAGCCCCGCCACCGACTGCGGACGGTTCACCAGCTCCCGTCCGCGATCCATCTCCACGATGCGGCCGGCATCCACCACGGCGATTCGGTCGCAGAACCGCAGCGACTCGTCGATGTCGTGACTGACGTACAGAATCGTTCCCTCGAAGGCGTCGAACAGGCTCACGAGGTTCTGCTCCAACACTCCCTTCAAATGAGAGTCCAGAGCGCTGAAAGGCTCGTCCAGCATGAGGATGCCCGGGCGGGCCGCCAGCATGCGGGCGAGCGCGACGCGCTGCTGCTGGCCACCGGAGAGCTGGGCCGGATAGCGCTGCCCGAAACCGCGCAGACCGAAACGCTCCAGCTCCTCGGAGATAATGCGCTCCCGCTCCGCCTTCGGCACCTCGCGCCCGATGCCCGCGCCGATGTTGTCCGCCACTGTCAGGTTGGGAAACAGCATGTAGTTCTGGAACAGAAGCGCCGTCTTGCGCTGCTGCGGCGTTAGGTTGATCTTCTGCTCGGAATCGAAGAACACCTTGCCGTTCACGACGATCCGGCCCTCATCCGGCGTCTCGATACCCGCGATGCAGCGCAGCGTGAGGCTCTTGCCGCAGCCCGAGGCCCCCAGAAAGCCCAGGGTCTCGTCTCCGGCCGCAAAAGCCACGTCCAGAGTGTAGTCGCCGAAGCTCTTCTTGATGCGCACGTCCAGGCTCATCTAGGCCACCCCCTCTCCCAGAACGTCGGCACTTCCGGCGCCATCCTCCCGAAGGCCCTTCGCGCTCCTCCTTCGACCGCCGCCCCGCGTGCCGTTTCTCCGCGGCTTGGGCGAGCGCCCCTCGTGGCTGCTCTTCTGGCGATAGCGCGTGGTATGCCGGCTCCATAGGTTGATGAACAAAATGACGAGGAAGCTGAACACCAAAAGCACGATCGTCCAGAACCAGGTGGCCTCGGTGTTACCGTTCATCCACTCGAAGTAGATGGCGATGGGGATGGTGCGGGTGCTGCCCAGTTGGTTGCCCGCCAGAAACAGCGTGCACCCGAACTCGCCCAAGGCCCGGGCGAAGGCGAGCACCGTGCCCGAGGCGATGGACGACCAGGCCAAGGGCAGCATGAGGCGCATGAAGATGCGCCCGTTGGACCAGCCCAGGGTGCGGGCCGCGTCGAGCATGTTCGGATCCAAGCTCTCGAAGGCGCCTCGGGCGCTGCGGTACATGAGCGGGAAGGCCACCACCACCGCAGCGATGACCGTGGCCTGCCAGCTGAACACGAGCGGAAACCCGATCTCCTGGAAGAAACGTCCGAAGGCCGTGTTGCGCCCGAGCGCCGACAGCAAAAGGAAGCCGCAGACCGTCGGCGGCAGCACCATGGGAATGGTGAAGATGGTATCGAAGATGTCCTGGGCGCGCTTCGAGATGCGCAGCGTGAAATATGCGGCGGCCAGCCCCAGGAAGAACACGAACACAATGGCCACGCCGCAGGTCTTGAGCGTCACCCATAAAGGCGAGTAGTCCATGGTGGCGAGAAATTCTCCCAACTGCTCAAGCGGACCGCCCTTCTGGGCGATGACGGCGCCCTCCGCCGGCACAAGGCGCCCACTGTCCATCTGCGCCGGACGCACCTCGCTCTTCACGTCGAAAGCATCGTCGGGGCCCTCGACGGTCACGTAGAAGCGGTCTTCCGAGATCTCGCGCCCGAAGGTGAAGGTTGCGTCGCCCACGGCGAGCGATGCTCCCTCAGCGCCTTCCACATCGGCAATGAGCACCTTCCATTCCTCTTGGCTCGCCAGCGGGTTCACCCCCGTGGAGAAGTTCTCATCCAGGGCCGCCAAGTAGGTCTTTATTTCCTGAACCTGAGAGCTGCCCTCGTCCTCGATGCCGAACTCGTCGGCCACCGTCCGCGGAATGAAGAGCACGGCGTAGTCGGCTGTGTTGACGACGGCCACGCGGTCGGTGCCTGAAAGCCGATAGGTGTAGCCGTAGCTGAGGCCGTCAATGTCGCGCGCGGATCCCGTGCGCGAGCATTCGAAGCCTTCCACAGCGAAGTCGCAGCCCTCCATGCGGGCCGCATCGCCGTCAGCGGAGATGTCTATCTCGGCATCTTGGACAGCCTGCTCTGCATCGGCAGCCCAAGCCGAAGAGGGCGCCACGATCCCACTGCAGATCCACAGCACCGCACCGGCGAGGATCGCAGCTGCGACCGTCCTGAGCACCGAAGCCGCGAGCCCCGTCGCAGATCGCCTTGCACCGACCGCTTTCGCTGTTTCCATAGCCACCACTCTCATTGCCGTCCTACACACCGGACGGGCGAGGCTTTGCGCCCCGCCCGCCCGACGAGATGCCCTTGCGTACCAAGATGCGCTTTGCAGCTCGTAGTTATTCTACCGCGAATGCCTTAGTTCTGGGCGAGCTCGAAGCCCCACTTCTCCCAAATCTGGTTGGCGTCCTCGTCGGTCATGCACCACTCGAGAAAGGCCTGAGCAGCCTTGGCGTTCTTGCTGTCGGTGCACACCGCGCCCGGATAGGTGATGGCCTTGTGGGTGTCGTTGGGAACCACCGAGCAGATGGCGACACCGCCCATGCGGTACACGTCCGAGGTGTAGACCATGGCGATATCGACCTCGCCGGACTCGGCGTACTTGCACACGTCGCCCACCTTGCCGCCGAGGGTCACCTTCGGCTGCAGGGTCGCGGAAAACTCGCCGCCCTTGCCCGTGGCATCGGCACCGGTGGCCCCGTCGGGCTCGATGTAGCCGCCGACCGTCGTCAGGGACTGGCAGGCATAGTTGCCAGCCGGCACATTCTCATCGCCTACGGCCAGCGTGTACTTGCCGGCGGCGATGTCCTCGAGGGAGATGTCCCGACCGGCCAGGTCACCACCCTCCTTGGTGACGATGACCAGGTCGTTGTTGAACATGGTCTGGCGGGTGTCCTCCTTGATATACCCGTTCTCCGCGGCATCGTCCATCGTGCCCTTGGAGGCTGTGATGAGGATGTCAGCGTACTGCCCGGCGCCGAGCATCTCGTTCAAGGTACCGGAGGCTTCGTACTGCGTATCAGCGAAGGTGACGTTGGGATTCTGCTGAGTGTAGAGTTCCTCGGCCTCGGCCATGGCCTTGGTCAGGGAGTTGGCGGCGAAAATTTGCAGCTCCACGGCCTCGCTCTCAGGCTCGGCCGCCTCGGGGGTCTGGGTTTTCGTCTGGGGGACAGCCGGCTCATCGGCCTTCTGCTCTGTGGTATCGCCACCAGAGCAGCCGAACAAGCCCAGAGCGGCTACAAGGGCCACCGAGACGGCACCAAGTTTCCAACTTTTACGCATCGAGGCAATCCTCCCTAATAGGTTATACTTCCACGCGAATAAATCGCTTGGAATATATTATCCTTGTTCTCATATATTCGCAAGCCCTATTATTCTCATTCGTGTATATGGTTTGGAATCCTTCGATATACCGCTCAGAGGCGAACCCGTAGGAGCTGACCTTGGTCAGTCCTCCCCGCCACCGTATCCTCCATAGCAACTGGCCTTGGCCAGCCCTCGCGAGAAAGACGCCCTCGCATGACAAAAACAGGGGCGACCAAGGTCGCCCCCTACGGGAATTCCCCCATGCCTCTTCTGTGGCTTCTCTACAAACTCGCTCCTACAGCTTGAAGCCCAGTGAGTCCAACACGTACTTGGGCACCATGAAGCGGATCGTCTTCTCCGGATCCACCATCTGGCACACCTGCACATCGCCGACAAGCGACAGCAGCATGACAACCTTGTCGGGGTCCTCGGCCGTACGGTCGCAGATGAGATCCAGCATCTCGTGCACAGCCCGATCTGCCGCCGCATCCAATGTCTCGGCCGAGGCGATGACCCCGAAATGCGTCGCATTCTCGATCAGCGGATCGACAAGCTTCAGCTCGGGCATCGCCGTCAGCGTAACCGTAGCCCACCCAGCTGCCTCGGCGCCAGAGACGCTGATCTCGCCATCGCCCATAACGGCATGCATATCCCCGCATCCAAAAAGCGCCCCATCGGCGAAGACGGGGAAGTAAAGGGTAGCCCCTGCCGTGATAGCCGTGTTGTCCATATTGCCGCCATGGCTGCCCGGCGTGCCGCAATTGATCGGATCGCCCTCGGGAGCCACGCCGATAACGCCGATCATCGGCCGCAACGGAATGCGCAGGCGCTCGTCCCAAACAAGCTCATCGCCGTCGATTTCACACACCTGAGTGCTCCAAGCATTGAAACGATCGCCGCAAACGCCCTCGTTTTCGCCCGTACAGGAAACCGACTTGTTGTCGAACTCGATGGCATCGATGCTCACCATGAGCGCGCCGCCCGGAACCGCCCCCTCCACGAAGATGGGGCCCGTAGCCGGATTGGTATGATCCCAGTCGATTCCATCGAGCTCGTCTTCGGGCTTTTGAATCTGGTTGCCGAAGCAGTCCTTCGTGCGAACGCGCACCGTCGTCCCGGAGGGTACGACCATGGCAGGCTCCAGCGTTTTATCGAAAGCGTAAAAAACCTTCTCGTCATCTAGCTCGACCATACACTCCTCCTAAAATAAAAAAGACACCCTTCCAGGTGTCCAAATTATAATATAAAAAGCGCCCCCTGCGAGCGGAACGACCTGTCCTCCCGCGGCCTGGCGCCGCAGTACTTTCGGCGAGGTGGGGCTTAACTGCCGAGTTCGGAATGGGATCGGGTGATCCCCCACTCCATGGTTCCGCTCGCGGGAGGCGCTCCCGCGGCAATCGTCTTGCCGTCCGAGGGGCCCGGGGATCCCCCGCGCCACCCTGGCGGTTGCATGCGCGCGACACGTCCATCTCTCGATCTCGATCGTAGTCTTGGCAATGAAGAAGAGCTCGGGCTATTAGTAGCGCTCGCCTGAGCAGGTCGCCCTGCTTGCAGCTGCGCCCTATCGACCAGATAGTCTATCTGGGCCCTTACCGGAAAGGGAGCTCATCTCGGAGGCGGCTTCCCACTTAGATGCCTTCAGCGGTTATCCGTGCCGGACGTAGCTAGGCGGCGGTGCCGTTGGTCGACAACCGCGTCACCAGAGGTCCGTCCACCCCGGTCCTCTCGTACTAGGGGCAGATCTCCTCAACTCCCTTGCGCCCGCGGAGGATAGGGACCGAACTGTCTCACGACGTTCTGAACCCAGCTCGCGTACCGC
>OGYH01002972.1_pt1 | contig 12377 bp, 6 predicted proteins | sample 1576511 | NCBI WGS metagenome assembly OGYH01 (sample SAMEA3541522, study PRJEB24748) | human gut metagenome | biome: human gut; feature: human-associated habitat; material: faeces | place: China | collected 2012 | reverse complement strand
ATCCGGGATGCTTCTATGCATTACCACAGTCTCCACAGTTATGACCAATAAGACTAGCCATGAAATCAGGCCGATATACATCAATTAATCTCCTCTCCTGGCCAACTCGCATATGGAGCTCGTAATTATCCTGACGTGGAATGACATAGATGTCTTGAGCCCCACAACTATCAGCATTTTTGATCATTTCCTTAGCAAATTCTGTTACCATAAGGACCTCCTCATAGACCTATTCGTAAAAAGTTTAAGAAAATGAAAAAAAGCTCGAGAATTTCGAGCTTCTGCATTATTTAACGTTTAATTTTACAGTGGGCATGATTTGGAAGGTCATTTCGCTTTTCATATCCCGGACGGTATTTTTCCTCAGGAATTTCCTGCCAATCATCCAAAAGAGCAATCGATTGATAGACCTGCAGGTATTCGTCACACTCCTCACACCAGTGCTTATCCTCTTGATTCCAAAAAGCAGTCATGACACTACTGCGGCTGATATAACTTGGCAAGGTTTCTTCCATCGCAAACCAAAGTTTTTTATAGTACTTGAGGGCATCGTAAAAATTTTCAAATTCCTTAGTACTGATGATATCCTCTTGCCAGCCTTCTAGGAACCACCACGGTTCCAAATCCCCTTTCATTTCAACTACTTGGTACATTTTTCTTTCTCACTTCATCTTTGGTGTTCTTATTATACAAAATTTTCTGGAAAAGATAAAAAAAATGGTCTTATATTTTATATTTATCAAAAATAGAAGAGATTCTAGTCATATAAATACGAAAAGAACCCACAATTCATTGTGAGCTCTTTTGCTTTCGTTTTAGTCTTCAGATGATTCCACAATTGCTTCATCAACAGCAATGTTTTCAATAACTTCAACTTCGTTAACTGAAAGTGGTTCAATGTTACGGTAACGGGCCATACCTGTACCAGCAGGGATAGTCTTACCAATGATAACATTTTCTTTAAGACCAAGGAGATGGTCTTTCTTACCACGGATAGCTGCATCTGTAAGGACACGTGTTGTTTCTTGGAAGGAAGCCGCTGACAAGAATGAATTTGTTTCAAGTGAGGCTTTCGTAATACCAAGAAGGACTGGACGAGATGTTGCAGGAACACCACCAGAGATAACAATATCCTTGTTAGCATCTGTGAAGTCAGAAATGTCCATAAGTGTACCTGGAAGGAGATCTGTATCACCTGGATCCATAACACGTACTTTACGAAGCATTTGACGAACCATTACTTCGACGTGTTTGTCACCGATTTCTACCCCTTGGCTACGGTAAACTTTTTGTACTTCTGCAAGAAGATAAGTTTCAACTGACAAGGTATCACGTACTTCAAGGAGACGTTTAGGTTGGATTGAACCTTCTGTCAAGGCCGCACCACGGTGTACTTCGTCACCCACTTCAACTTTCATACGAGCTGTAAATGGCACAACGTATTCACCCATTCCAGTCTTACCTTGAACGAAGACTTTCTTAGTACGTGTTGCAGCATCTTCTTCGATTTCAATAACAGTACCCTTAACTTCAGTGATAACCGCTTCCCCTTTAGGATTACGTGCTTCAAAGATTTCCTGGATACGTGGAAGACCCTGTGTGATATCGGTATTTGAGGCTACCCCACCGGTGTGGAAGGTACGCATAGTAAGCTGTGTACCAGGTTCCCCGATAGATTGAGCGGCGATAGTACCAACTGCTTCACCAACTTCAACCGCATCACCTGTTGCCAAGTTGATACCGTAACAGTGACGGCAGACACCGTGACGTGTATTACATGTAAAGACTGAACGGATAGTTACTTCTTCAACACCAGCATTGACAATAGCAGCAGCCATATCTTCAGTAATCAAAGTATCTGGACCTACGATTACTTCACCTGTTGTAGGATTCTTAACTGATTTCTTAGTGTAACGTCCTTGAAGACGTTCTTCAAGTGTTTCCGTAACTTCTTTACCATCAGTAATCGCACGGATGAGAAGACCACGGTCTGTTCCACAGTCGTCTTCACGGATGATAACATCTTGGGCAACGTCAACCAAACGACGAGTAAGGTAACCTGAGTCGGCTGTCTTAAGGGCCGTATCGGTCATACCTTTACGCGCACCGTGAGTAGAGAAGAACATTTCCAAAACGCTCAAACCTTCACGGAAGTTTGAAAGGATAGGCAATTCCATGATACGTCCGTTAGGAGCGGCCATCAAACCACGCATACCGGCAAGTTGAGAGAAGTTAGAGATGTTACCACGAGCTCCTGAGTCCATCATCATAACGATTGGGTTCTTAGGATCTTGTGTTTCAATCAGACGTTTTTCAAGGGCTTCTTTCGCTTCACGCCATGTTGTTGTAACAGCAACATAACGGTCATCATCTGTCATCAAACCACGACGGAAGGCCTTGTTAATTTCTTCAACACGGTGGTGAGCAGCATCGATAATTTCTTGTTTGTTATCGATAACTGGGATATCGGCGATACCCACTGTCAAACCAGCAAGAGTTGAGTGGTAGTAACCAAGGTCTTTCAAACGGTCAAGGAAGGCTGATGTTTCAGTCGTACGAAGACGTTTGAAGGTTTCAGCGATGATGTTACCAAGATTTTTCTTCTTGAACGGTGCATTAATTTCCAAACTATCAATTACTGTTTGGATATCTTGACCTGGTTCAAGGAAGTACTTATCTGGTGTACTATCTGTCAAGTTCTCATTTGTTGTTTCTTGAAGATATGGAATTTCTGCTGGGATGATAGAGTTAAAGAGAATCTTACCAACAGTTGTAACCAAAATCTTGTGAAGTTGGTTTTCTTTCCAAGGTTTATCAGGCATGCTGTCTACTGCGATACCGACACGGCTATGCAAGTGAACATAACCATTACGATAAGCCATAACTGCCTCATCAATATCCTTGAAGACCATACCTTCACCCTCACGGCCTTCTTCTTCCATAGTCAAGTAGTAGTTACCAAGAACCATATCCTGAGATGGCGTTACGACCGGTTTACCGTCTTTAGGGTTAAGGATGTGTTCAGCCGCAAGAAGGAGCAAACGTGCTTCAGCTTGAGCTTCTTCAGACAATGGAACGTGGATGGCCATTTGGTCACCGTCAAAGTCGGCATTGTAGGCCTCACATACCAATGGGTGAAGACGAAGGGCCTTACCATCAATCAAGACTGGTTCAAAGGCCTGGATACCCAAACGGTGGAGGGTAGGTGCGCGGTTAAGAAGTACTGGGTGTTCCTTGATAACATCTTCAAGAATATCCCAAATACGTTCATCACCACGTTCAACCATACGTTTAGCGGCTTTCACGTTACCTGCGTATTCACGCGCAACGATTTCACGCATCACAAATGGTTTGAAAAGTTCGATGGCCATCAAACGTGGCACACCACATTGGTACATTTTAAGTGTTGGACCAACGGCGATAACGGAACGTCCAGAGAAGTCAACACGTTTACCAAGCAAGTTTTGACGGAAACGACCTTGTTTACCTTTAAGCATGTGGCTCAAAGATTTAAGTGGACGACTACCTGGTCCAGTGATTGGACGACCACGACGTCCATTATCGATAAGGGCATCTACCGCTTCTTGCAACATACGTTTTTCATTTTGCACGATGATACCTGGAGCATTCAATTCAAGCAAACGAGCCAAACGGTTGTTACGGTTGATAACACGACGATAAAGATCGTTCAAGTCAGATGCCGCAAAACGTCCACCATCCAATTGAACCATTGGGCGAAGGTCTGGTGGCAATACTGGCAAAATGTTAAGAACCATCCATTCTGGTTTGTTACCAGACTTATAGAAGGCATCAAGAACGTCCAAACGACGAACAGCTTTAACACGTTTTTGACCAGTTGCTGTCTTCAACTCTTCTTTGAGTTCAGCAATTTCAGCTTCCAAATCCACTTGTTTCAAGAGATCTTGGATAGCTTCTGCACCCATTTTAGCGACAAATGAACCATGTCCATACTCTTGCAATTTTTCACGATATTCACGTTCTGTCAAGAGAGATTTTGGTTCAAGTGGTGTTTCCTTTGGATCGATAACCACGTAAGCTGCGAAGTAGATAACTTCTTCAAGCGCACGAGGGCTCATGTCCAAAGTCAATCCCATACGAGAAGGGATTCCCTTGAAGTACCAGATGTGTGATACTGGTGCTTTCAACTCGATGTGACCCATACGTTCACGACGAACCTTAGCACGTGTTACTTCAACACCACAGCGGTCACAAACGATACCTTTATAACGGATACGTTTGTATTTTCCACACGCACATTCCCAGTCTTTAGTAGGACCAAAGATTACTTCGTCGAAGAGACCTTCGCGTTCTGGTTTGAGCGTACGGTAGTTGATTGTTTCAGGTTTCTTAACTTCACCATAAGACCATGAACGGACCTTAGTTGGTGAAGCTAGTGTGATTTGCATACTTTTAAATCGATTTACGTCAACCACTAGTATTACCTTTCTTTTGTTCTATTGACAATAGCAGCGCTATTCTCACCTTTATCAGCTACCTTAGCAGAGAGAGTGGACTCCCTCTCTAAAGCTTATTTTATTCTGTTTTATCTGAAGCTTCTTCTTTAGCTTTTTCTAATTCAGCAGCTTCTTTGGCTTGTTGTACACGTGCTTTTTCAAGATCATCGACGTGCATGACATCGTCATCTTCACCTTCATCAAGATCACGTAATTCAACTTCGTAGTCATCCTCATCAAGGACACGCATATCAAGACCAAGTGATTGCAATTCTTTAACAAGTACTCGGAATGATTCTGGTACACCTGGTTTTGGAATTGGTTTACCTTTAGTGATAGCTTCATAGGCTTTCAAACGTCCGTTAACATCATCAGACTTGTAAGTCAAGATTTCTTGAAGAATGTTTGAAGCACCGTAAGCTTCAAGGGCCCAAACCTCCATCTCACCGAAACGTTGTCCACCAAATTGTGCTTTACCACCAAGAGGTTGTTGAGTAACAAGTGAGTAAGGACCAACTGAACGGGCGTGAAGTTTATCATCAACCATGTGGTGAAGTTTGATCATGTACATGACACCAACTGACACACGGTTATCAAATGGTTCACCTGTACGTCCATCGTAAAGGATTGTCTTAGCATCACTATCCATACCTGCTTCACGAACAGTATCCCAAAGGTCTTCTGAGCTTGCTCCATCAAAGACTGGTGTTGCGATGTGGATACCCAAGTTACGAGCAGCCATACCAAGGTGAAGTTCCATAACCTGACCGATGTTCATACGTGATGGCACCCCAAGAGGGTTCAACATGATATCAACTGGTGTACCGTCTGGAAGGTAAGGCATGTCTTCAACAGGAACAATACGAGAAACAACCCCTTTGTTACCGTGACGACCGGCCATTTTATCTCCGACCTTGATCTTACGTTTTTGTGCGATATAAACACGAACAAGCATGTTAACACCTGATTGCAATTCATCACCATTTGCACGTGTGAAGATTTTAACATCACGAACGACACCATCACCACCGTGAGGAACACGAAGTGACGTATCACGTACTTCACGAGATTTATCACCAAAGATAGCGTGGAGAAGACGTTCTTCAGCTGAAAGGTCTTTTTCACCCTTAGGTGTTACCTTACCAACAAGAATATCACCTTCTTTAACCTCAGCACCGATACGGATAATACCCATTTCGTCAAGGTCTTTGAGGGCTTCTTCACCAACGTTTGGCAATTCACGTGTAATTTCTTCAGGCCCAAGCTTTGTATCACGTGTTTCTGATTCGAATTCTTCCAAGTGAACAGATGTATAAACGTCATCTTTCACAAGACGCTCACTCATGATAACGGCATCCTCGAAGTTGTAACCTTCCCATGTCATGTATGCGACGATAGGGTTTTGACCGAGGGCCATTTCTCCACCTTCCATAGATGGACCGTCAGCGATAAAGTCACCTTTTTCAACAATATCGCCAACCTTAACCAAAGTACGTTGGTTATAGGCAGTACCTGAGTTTGAACGACGGAATTTTTGAATAGTATAAACATCAAGAGAACCATCTTCACGACGAACTTCAACTTTATCAGCATCAGAGTAGACAACTTTACCGTCGTGTTGAGCGATAACTGCAGCTCCTGAATCGTGGGCAGCTTGATATTCCATACCAGTACCAACATAAGGTGCTTTAGGGTCAATCAAAGGCACAGCCTGACGTTGCATGTTGGCACCCATGAGGGCACGGTTAGAGTCATCGTTTTCCAAGAAAGGAATACATGCTGTCGCAACGGCAACTACCTGTTTAGGAGAAACATCCACGAAATCTACAAGGTGTGATGGGTACTCTTGGTTATTACCTTGATGACGCCCCATAACGATCTCTTCTGCAAATGTTCCATCTTCGTTCAATTTAGAGTTAGCCTGAGCAACTGTGTACTCATCTTCTTCGTCGGCAGTCAACCAAACTACTTCGTTGGTTACTTTACCAGTTGCACGGTCAACCTTACGATATGGTGTTTGAATGAAACCATACTTGTTAAGGTGTCCGTATGAAGACAAGTTATTGATCAAACCGATGTTAGGTCCTTCAGGTGTTTCAATTGGACACATACGACCGTAGTGCGTGTAGTGCACATCACGAACTTCATATCCGGCACGGTCACGTGTCAAACCACCAGGTCCCAAGGCTGACAAACGACGTTTGTGTGACAACTCTGACAATGGGTTGTGTTGGTCCATGAACTGTGACAACTGTGAAGAACCAAAGAATTCTTTAACAGCTGCAGTTACAGGGCGAATATTGATGATTTGTTGTGGTGTCAAGACTTCGTTATCTTGAACTGACATACGCTCACGTACGTTACGTTCCATACGAGCCAAACCAATACGGAATTGGTTAGCAAGCAATTCACCAACAGCACGGATACGACGGTTACCAAGGTGGTCGATATCGTCTACTTTACCGATACCTTCAGCAAGGTTGAGGAAGTAGCTCATTTCAGCCAAGATATCCGCTGTTGTCAAAGCACGAACTTTGTCATCTGGGTTGGCATTACCAACAATTGTAACCACACGGTCTGGATCATTTGGTGCAACAACCTTGAATTTTTGAAGAACAACAGGTTCTGTAACCACTGCATAATCGTTTGGTGTGTATACAAATTTGTTCAAATCACCATCCAAGTATTCTGCGATTGAATCAATCACATCACGTGTCATTTCAGTACCAGCTTCAACAAGGATTTCACCTGTTTCAGGATCTACCAAGTTTTCAGCAATTGTTTGTCCCAAAAGACGTGTCTTGATGTTAAGTTTTTTGTTGACTTTGTAACGGCCAACAGCAGCTAAGTCATAACGACGTGGATCAAAGAAACGAGCTACAAGCAAGCTACGTGAGCTATCGGCAGTTTTTGGTTCACCTGGACGAAGACGTTCATAAATTTCTTTAAGCGCTTCATCAGTACGTGAATCTGCTGGGTTTTTGTGGATATCTTTTTCAATGGTGTTACGAACCAACTCGCTATCACCAAAGATATCAACAATTTCGTCATCACCTGAGAATCCAAGCGCACGCACAAGCGTTGTGAATGGAATCTTACGTGTACGGTCGATACGAGTGTAGGCGATGTCTTTTGAATCTGTTTCGAGCTCAAGCCATGCCCCACGGTTAGGGATAACTGTTGATCCATAACCCACTTTACCGTTTTTATCAACCTTATCGTTAAAGTAAACACCAGGTGAGCGCACCAACTGAGAAACAATAATACGTTCACCACCATTGATGATGAAAGTACCCATCTCAGTCATAATAGGGAAATCTCCGAAGAAGACTTCCTGAGTTTTGATTTCACCAGTTTCTTTGTTAATAAGACGGAAAGTCACAAAGATAGGTGCTGAGTATGATGCATCGTGGATACGAGCTTCTTCAAGTGTATACTTAGGCTCTTTCAATTCGTAACCAACGAATTCCAATTCCATAGTGTCTGTGAAGTTTGAGATAGGAAGTACATCCTCAAAAACCTCTTTAAGACCAGTATCCAAGAATTCTTTGAATGAATCCGTTTGGATTTCAATCAAGTTTGGTAAATCAAGAACTTCTTTGATTCTTGAAAAACTACGACGGGTACGATGTTTCCCGTATTGAACGTCATGTCCTGCCAAGTCTTCTACTCCTTTTCTACATTCGAGACCTGCTTTGCAAGTCGTGCACTTTAAATATTTGTCTTCTGCCTTTTTCAGTTGCTTGTCCCATTGACAAGTGATTAAACACTAAGATCCACTTAACTGATTAATGATAAGCGAAAACTTAATCTGTGAATTTTTAGAACTTTTAAATATGCGTTACAACACTTGGAAATCCTAAAAATAAGCACAAAAATAGCAGCTAAATCTGACCGAAAAAACGTTGATTTAACTGCTGTATCTCTTGATTGGACAATATTTCAACCAAGTAAGACGACAAATAGTTGTCTATATTATACCTAATTTTTTACTTTTTTGCAAGTTTTCTTGGCAATTCCTAATGCCCTCCAAGAATGCTAGACCAGGCTTTTTGATAGTCACTGTCGGTTCCACCAATAGCAAACTTGTAAGTCGTATCTCCAGGTCCATTTTTAGCCCAGTAAGTATCAACCATTTCACCACTTACAGAAACATTACGACCATTGACAGACACTGTTGCTGGTTTAAGACCTGTTGATTTGAGCACACTTGCCTTAATGGCACTTGAATCGATATTAAACTTATCTCCCGTTTTAAAAATACCTGGATTGGCATTGTAGATGGCGGAAGTTAAACGAGCCATTTATTGCGCATTGTAGGTGTAACCCGTTTTAGAATTGGTTGGTGTATTATTATCATATCCGGCCCAACCACCAAGAGTAATACCAGGCGTTGACACAATCAGCCAAGCATCCGCAAAGTTATCTGTCGTTCCTGTTTTACCCATCCAGTCCGCTGAGGCTGCTGCACCATTGACATTTTTCAATTCAGAATGAAATTGCGTCGTCGCTCCCTTAACTACCACTTCTTTGAGTAAGTTATCCATGATACTAGCCGTAGCTCTTGAAAAGACTTGAACCCCTTCAGATTTATGCTGATAGATGACTTCGCCAGTCCGGTCAGTAATACTATCAATCATATGGCCCTTCTCATAGACGCCACCATTGGAAAGCATTTGATAGGCATTTACTTGCTGGGCAACCGTGGTTTCAATTCCCCCGCCAAGAGGTAAACTCTCGATATTGTAGTTAGCAATCTTATAACCCATCTTGGTCATATAACCCTCAACATCAACATCATGACGTTGAAGCATTTGGTAAGTCCAAAAGGCTGGAATGTTCCATGAGGTATTGAGTGCCTCTTGTAGGTTCATCATAGCTGTACCTTTATCACCATCATGGAGAATAGGCATTCCACCCGTAAAATTAGTTGGGTAGTTAGAAAGGATACTTGAGCTACCCATCAAACCTTGATCAATAGCAATTCCATAAGCAATAATAGGCTTAATAGATGAGCCTGGGGAGCGTGCCGTATCAAAGGCATGGTTATTTTGGTTATTTTCGTAACTACGACCACCAACAAATCCTAGAATTGCTCCGGTCGCATTATCCATGAGTACATTTCCGACTTCAACTCCACTGTTGCCACCCTGGTCGAGGAGGCCACCATATTGACTCGCAGCATCTTGCATCGCATTATAAACTGCATTATCAATAGTTGTCTTAACGCTGTAGCCACCTGTTTGGAGCTCTTGAAGAGCCCTCTCGCGATAGCTTTCCTTTGTCTTATCATTTTTCAACTCTTGACTCGATACCTTGTCACGTTTAACGAGGTAATCATACATGACATCCTGAGCCTCAGACATGACAGAATAGTACAAATAGTCATGACTTACGGCATCGGACTTCTCACCGGCCTTGAAATCTTTAGTGATGTCATAACTCTTATAGCTTTCGTACTGCGACTTATCTAGATAGCCGCCGCGATAAAGATTGTAGAGTACATCTTGTTGACGTGCCAAGCCATAAGAAAGATCCTCTGCGTTTTTTAATTGACCGTCAGCTGTATAAGGTGAGTAGACAATCGGGCTCTGTGGCAATCCTGCCAGATAGGCCGCCTGAGGAACTGTCAAATCCGTCGCAGATACCCCAAAGATACCTTGAGCAGCCTCCTCAATTCCAGCAATATTTTTCCCCTTGTTATTACGTCCAAAAGGAGAAACGTTCAGATAATCGGTTAAAATTTCATTTTTAGAAACACGACGCTCCAATTGTAAGGCATAGATAATCTCTGCCGCCTTACGTTTAAAGGTTGGCGCATCGCCTGTTACCTGTTGCTTGATTAACTGCTGCGTTAGCGTCGAACCACCACTTGAAGAACCAACACCCAAAACTGATGACACCAAAGCCCTAAATACTGCCTTTGGCACAACACCCTTATGCTTCTTAAAATTTTCATCCTCAGTCGCAATGATGGCATTTTTGACATTGTTAGAAATCGCATCACTCTCAATAGGTGTTCTCAGCAAGTCAGTGTCAATATCCGCAATCTTCTTGGAATCGGAATAGCTCATCGAAGATACCAAACTAACCTCACTAATCTGATTCAACAAGGTTTTGTCCTTAATCGATGGAACAGACTCAATTTGACTCCCCAAGTAACCCAAACCAATTCCTGCACCGAACAAGGTAAGGACGATAATAACCACATAAAAGAAATCAGACAAGAGCTTTAAGGTTTTTAAGAAAACATCACCCATGTCTAAGAGTGTCATCCGGTCTTCAGACGACTTCCGCGCTTGCTTACGATTCCACTTAGAATCAATCGTAGCTTTCCTTTCATTAAAAGATTTATCCCCTCTTTTAGACCTAGGACCAGCAGACTTTGTGCGAATAGCCTGCCCTAGTCGTCTAAAATAATTTATTATTTTTTCAAAATTCATAGAAATACCTCAAAGCCTATTATAACAAACTTTGACAAAGCTTGCATAGGCCTACTTTCTTTTGGTATAATAGTTCAGAATATACTTTACTGGAGAATATCATGACAATTTTTGAAGAACTAAAAGCACGTGGCTTGATTTTTCAAACCACAGATGAAGAAGCCCTTGTAAAAGCCTTTGAAGAGGGACCAGTCTCATACTACACTGGTTATGACCCAACCGCAGACAGTCTCCACCTTGGACACCTTGTAGCTATCCTTACAAGTCGCCGACTTCAATTGGCTGGACACAAACCTTACGCCCTCGTTGGTGGTGCAACAGGTTTGATTGGTGACCCATCATTTAAAGATGCTGAACGTAGCCTCCAAACCAAAGAAACCGTTGAAGGTTGGGTTGAAAAAATCCAAGGTCAACTCTCTCGTTTCCTTGATTTTGAAAATGGTGACAACAAGGCCGTTATGGTCAACAACTATGACTGGTTTGGTTCAGTCAGCTTCATCGATTTCTTGCGTGACGTGGGTAAATACTTCACAGTTAACTACATGATGAGTAAGGAATCTGTTAAGAAACGTATCGAAACAGGTATCTCTTACACTGAGTTTGCCTACCAAATCATGCAAGGTTACGATTTCTATGAACTCAACGATAAGTACGGCGTAACCCTCCAAATTGGTGGTTCTGACCAATGGGGTAACATGACAGCAGGTACTGAGCTCTTGCGTCGTAAAGCAGATAAATCTGGACACGTCATCACTGTACCACTTATCACAGATTCAACTGGTAAAAAATTCGGTAAATCTGAAGGTAACGCTGTCTGGCTTGATGCTACTAAAACAACACCTTACGAAATGTACCAATTCTGGCTCAATGTTATGGATGACGATGCTGTTCGCTTCTTGAAGATTTTCACTTTCTTGTCACTTGAAGAAATCGAAGAAATCGGTAAAGAATTTGACCAAGCTCGTCACCAACGTTTAGCACAAAAGGTTTTGGCTCGTGAAGTTGTTACCTTGGTTCACGGTAAAGATGCCTACGAACAAGCTGTTCACATCACTGAACAACTCTTCGCTGGTAATCTTAAAGCTCTCTCAGCACGCGACCTTAAAGTTGCCCTTAACGGTGTCCCAACTTATGAGATCTCAGGAGATGAAAATCTGAACATCGTTGAACTTCTCGTCAACGCTAAGATTTCACCTTCTAAACGCCAAGCACGTGAAGATGTCCAAAACGGTGCTATCTACATCAATGGTGAACGTGTACAAGACTTGGATTACACCCTCTCAGATGCAGATAAAATTGATAATGAAATTACTGTTATCCGTCGCGGTAAGAAGAAAAACTTTGTCTTGACTTACTAATTTTATGGCTATTCTCACTCCTTAATGGAGTGAGTTTTTTTTTACCCTTGAATTGTCAAATTAAGTGCATACTTTCCCCATAGAATACTTCATAAGGTGTT
>OGYH01002971.1_pt1 | contig 12384 bp, 7 predicted proteins | sample 1576511 | NCBI WGS metagenome assembly OGYH01 (sample SAMEA3541522, study PRJEB24748) | human gut metagenome | biome: human gut; feature: human-associated habitat; material: faeces | place: China | collected 2012 | reverse complement strand
GAAGCATCGCGCCTACCTCGCCCGCGCGGCAGCGCGCGCCGCGGCGCAGTTTTCCGTCCAGGCGCACCGCGCCGCCGCAGCCCGAGCCGATGGACAGATAAAGCATATTGGCCGCTCCGCCCGCGCCGCGCCGCAGGAATGCCTCGCCCTCGCAGGCGAGGTTCGCATCGTTTTCCAGATAGACGGGCAGCTCCACTTCCCGCCAGAACGCGGGGAATACCTGCGCAAAGGAGGTGGGCTGCTGGATGTCCATGGCCGCGTAGCTGACGATGGCCGCCGCGTCCGGGTCCAGGTTGGCGGGAAAGCCGATGCACACGCCCAGAACAGGAGCGCCGTTTGCCGCAGCGCACATGCGCCGGATGGCCGCCGCAAGGGGGGAAAGGTCCCGCGTGCGTGCGAAATCGCCCAGCTCGATGGTTTCCCGCGCCTGCACGCCGCCCGCCATATCCGCCAGCCCCACGCGGGCAAAGCGTCCCTCGCATTCCACGCCCACAGCGCGGTAAGCTCCCGGCTCAAAGCGCAGCAGGCGCCCTTTCCGCCCGGCGCCGGCCGCGGGGCCGGTTTCATCCAGCTCCACCAGCAGGCCCTTTTCCAGAAAGGCGTCCACTACCTTCATTGCGGTGGGGAAGCTCATGCCCGTGTCCCGGGTGATCTCCGCGCGGCTCATCTGGCCGCGCTCACGCAGCAGGTCGAACACGAGGCGGCGGTTTTTTCCCTTGAGATAATTCGGAAGATATGGTTCCATACGGCCCTCCCGCGCGCTGCAGCGCGCACAGATATCCAAAAGTTATGATAATCATACCATCCCTGTGCCCGGCGGTCAAAGGGGAAAGCGGCCGCCGCGGGGTGGAGAATAAATTTTTTTGCAGGAGGGCTTGCGCTCCCGGCCGCGTTATGCTATAGTGAAAACAAATTACTAAACAAACTTTAGTAATTGAAGTGCAAATGCAGATACGGACAAAATCAAAAAGCAAGGGAGCAGAGGAACGATGCATGAAGAAAAGATCGCACTGGTGGACGGCCAGGTAAAAGCAGTGCAGCAGGCTGTGGCGGCCCGCGCTGTGGAAAACGTCTATTTTGTGGCCTGCGGCGGTTCGCTGGCCACGCTGTACCCGGGCAAGTATATCCTTGAGCGCGAAACGGCGGCGGTGAGCACCGGGGCCTATACGGCGGCGGAGTTTTTGAACGATCCCCCCGCGCGCCTGGGCGAAAAGAGCCTGGTGGTGCTCAATTCCCAAAGCGGCGGCACGCCGGAGACCGCCGCGGCGGCACGGCTGGCCACCGGGCGCGGCGCGCTGACGGCGGCGTTCACCACCACGCCCGGTTCGGCTCTGGAGCAGGCGGCGGACCATATCGTTTATTACTTCGACGACCCGGCGTCCCCGTATCCCGCGGTGCTGACGATCTTTCCCGAGGTATACAAGCTGACCTACGCGCTGCTGGATGTGTGGAACGGCACGGGCCGCCTGCCGGAAGTGAACGCGGCCATGCTGCGCCTGCAGGATACCTTCGACGAAGCGTGCGCGGCCTACCGCCCCGCGGCGCGGGCGTTCGGCGCAAAATACGCTGGGGAACCCATCCTCTATTCCATTGCGGCGGGCCTGGACGCCTGCGTAGGCTATGTGCTGACGAACTGCCTGGTGATGGAATCCCTGTGGAAGCACTCCTCGCCGCTGCACGCGGGCGAGTTTTTCCACGGTGCGTTTGAGGCTGTGGATGATACGGCCGCGGTGTTTGCGCTGCTGGGTCTGGGCAAAACGCGGGCCCTGGAGGAACGCGCGGTGAAGTTTTTACAGCGCAAGACCGGGAAGCTGACTGTGCTGGACGCGGCCGCGCTGGATCTCGAGGCTTATCCCGGCTGGCTGCGTGCGCCGGTATCCGCACTGGTGCTCAACCGTCTGGCCGCGCTGTATTGCGACGAGATGTCCTATGCGATGGGACACCCTATTTCCTCGCGCCGGTACATGGGGGTGGAAAAATACTGATGAAGCTGCTTGGCATAGGAGACAACGTGCTGGACGATTACCGCTGGCGGCAGGAGCTGTACCCGGGGGGCAACAGCGTCAATGTGCCCGTGCTGGCCCGCCGCTACGACGGAAGCACAGCAGCCTATATCGGCGTGCTGGCCGATGACGGCGCGGGGCTGCATTTTGCCTCCGCCCTGCGGGAGGAAGGCGTGGATATCAGCCGCGTGCGTGTGATGCACGGCATCAGCGCGCGCAATTACATCGAGCTGGACGAGGCGGGCGACCGCCACTTTGTGGGCAACAACGGCCGGGAGACCGCGCAGTACCAGGCGCTGCTGTGCCTGACGCCCGGCGACTACGCCATGATGGAGCAGTACGACCTGGCGCACACCAGCATCCACAGCTGGCTGGATGCCTACCACCCGGCCATCAGCCGCCGGGTGCCGCTCTCTCTGGACTTTTCCGGCGAGTACGACCGGGTGAACATCGCCCAGCTCTGCCCGCTGCTGCGGTTTGCTTTCTTTTCCGGCGGCGCCGCCAGCGAGGAAGAGGTGCGGGCGCTGGCCCGCACTGCGCTGGACGCCGGAGCGCGCACGGTCGTGGTGACGATGGGCGTGCGCGGTTCTTATCTGCTGGAGCAGGGGCGTGAGCACAGGCAGGAGTGTGTGCGTGCAGACGTGGTGGACGCGCTGGGCGCGGGCGATGCGTTCATTGCGGCATTTCTTGCGGAATACCACGCGGGCGGCGGGGATCTGGCGGACGCAGCGCAGAAGGCGAGCGTATTTGCCGCGCAGTGCTGCGGCCATTACGGCGCGTTCGGCCACGCCATGCCGCATCCGGACAGGTGCGCCGGGGAGCAGGCGGATCTCTGTTTATAATATAACTTACTTTATATAAAAAACACAAAAGACGCAGAAGAGGGCCTGCCGCGGCTCCGCTTTTGCGTCTTTTATCTGTAGGGACATAGAAAGGTTACGAAATTATGACAATGCGATATTGCATTTTTTTCTTTGCCTTTTCCCGTGGAACGGGCTTTGGCAGGCGCTTTGCTGCAAAACGCACACAGATTTGATAGATTTTGATTGGGATTATTACCAATTTTGAACAAAATGCTTGATGCATTTTGCCTAAGATGAAAAATGCAAAGCAAAAAATGCAATACAATCTGAAGCAACACAGCAAAATAGGAGTAGTTTCCGCGAAAGGGCGAATGCTATACTTAAGGCACAGAAAAACGGCGGCGGCACATGCTTCCCGGGAGATGCGCGTCCCGCTGTTTTGAGGAAGAAACCTGCGCCCGCAGGGCGCAGCGGTAATCTTTAGGAGGTTTAACGTATGAAAAAGGTACTTTCCCTGCTTCTTGTTGCCGCCATGGCGCTCATGCTCGTCGCATGCGGCGGCAGCTCCAGCAGCACGCCTGCGGCTTCCGGTTCCACGGCGGCGTCCGGCTCTGCCGAGGCGCCTACGGGCCAGACGCTGAAGGTCATGCTTTCCGAGGAGCCCAGCAGCGGCGATTCCTTCACCACGACACTGAATAAATGGGCCGAGGAGACCGGCAACAGCGTGGAGCTCATGGTCATTCCCTACGACGACCAGCTCACCAAGTTCCCCCTCATGGCCAAGAACAAGGACCTGCCCGACCTCGTTTCCACCACGCGTCTGAGCCGTCTGTATCCGGATGAGTTTGTGGACCTGGGCCAGGTCGTCGACACCTCGATCTTCGAGCCGATGGCACTGGAGATCATCAGCCAGGAATATAACTCCGACAAGCTCTCCTGCCTGCCCCTGCAGTTCACCATCACCAACGTGTTCTACAACAAGGACGCTTTCGAGGCCGCCGGCCTGGAGGTTCCCACTGTGGACGACCGCTGGACGATGGATGAAGTGTACGAGGCCGCTGCGAAGCTGATGGCCGACGGCGGTGTGAAGTACGGCATGGCCGTGGATTTCTCCCGCGCCCGTTATGACAACCTGATGTATATGAACGGCGGCTCCATGGTGGAAAAGGATGGCGATTCCTTCAAGGTCGCCATCAACAGCCAGGCCAATATCGACACCCTGCAGACCTTCGTGGACAAGAACAACGAGGGCATTATGCCCAAGGCCATCTGGGCCGGCGGCTCCACCGACAACCCCGGCGATTACTTCAAGAACGGCGACGTGGGCATGTACTTCTCCGGTTCCTGGAACTACAATGCATTCACCACGGACATCACCGGCTTTGAATGGGGCGTTATGCCTTCTCCGGTCGGCTCTGTGAGCGGTTCCGCGATTCTGGGCGGCTCCGGTCTGGCCGTGCCCGAGAACTCCGCCAACAAAGATCTGGCGCTCTCCTTCATCAAGTGGTTCTATGAGGAGGAAAACTTCTCTTACTACCTCGATCTGGACAAGGGCCTGTCCTCTCTGACGGGCGTGACGTACCAGCCCGCCGACGAGAAGGCTGCCGCGGACTACACGGTCCTGCAGGCGGAAGTCGGCCAGACGACTACCCTGTTCAGCGTGGACGAATCCTCCATGTGGAGAAACTATCTGGACAATGAGTACCGCGATGCTCTGAAGCAGGCGGTGAACGGCGACATGACAGCTGAGGAAGCCCTCAATGATTTCGCCGCCGCTCTGGCCGAGAAATCCGGCTGGGCCCAATAAGCAGAAAAGAAGCGGTCATACCGCAGCGTGTTTGAAAACGCCCCGCCCGGATGGGCGGGGCGTTTTCGCACGGCAAACGGGAAGGGAGACATGCGGAATGGAAAAGCCGCAGTACACCGCTGCGCACCTGAAGGGCATGAACCGCCATGTCGTATATGATTTTATTCGGGAACGGGGAGCAACTTCCAAAGCGCAGATCGTCAAGGAAACGGGCATCAGCCCGCCCACCGTCATCAAGATCGTGTCGTACCTTGTGGAGCGGGGCCTTGTGGTGGAGGCCGGCGAGGGTGCGGCCGGCGTGGGACGCCGGCCGCAGCTGCTGGCCATCAACGGGCCGGGCCGATTTTCGGCGGTGTTCGCGCTGGAAGGTTCGTTTCTCTCCATGGGGCTGGTGGACATCTCCGGCCGTGTGCTCCACAGGCAGAAAACACGCACGGCGCAGGATTTCGGCGCGTTTCTGGCCGAGGTGCGCGACGGGCTGGTGAGCAGCCTGCTGCACGCTGCCGGAGCAGACCCTGCACGGCTGATCGGCGTGGGCGTCACGCTGCCCGGGACGTATGACCCCGCGCGCCGCGTGCTGGATTACGCGCCCGCCATCGGTGTGTTCGGGCCGGTGGAGATCGGCCCGTGGATGGACGGGATGACGCAGAAGTTCGGCGTGCCCGTTTATGTGGAAAACGACACCAACGCCCAGTGCATGGGCGAGCATGAGCTTTGCCGTGCGCGGGACCTTGTGTATGTTTCGGCGGGAACGGGCGTGGGTGCGGGGGTCATGCTGGACGGCCGCCTGCGACGGGGCGAAACGAACAAATGCGGCGAGATCGGCTACAATGTGTTTTTCGAGGATTATAAGCGCACGGCCCGCGCAGCGGGCTGCCTGGAGCAGCGCATCGGTTACCATGTGCTGGAGCAGCAGTTCGCCCTGGACCGTTTTTCCCGCCGCAGCCAGATCCCGCCCGCGCTTCTGGCGCAGATGGCGGCCCAGGTGACGAAGCCCCTGGCGCTTTGCATCGCCAACCTGACGCATGTGCTGGACTGCAGCACCGTGGTGCTGGGCGGCGAGGTAGCCGAGCTGCTGGGCGACGAGCTTCTGGACGCGCTGAACGCCAGGCTGGAGGAGCTGTGCCTCTCGCCGGTGCGGGTGCGCCGTCCGGCCAGCGCGGACGACGGCCTCATCGGCATGGCGGCCCATATCACGCGCATGGAAGTGGATGCGCTTTTGGAGGAGGAATAGGCTGTGGCATATTTAAAGTTTCCGCTGTTTCTGGGGCGATACGTCAACCGCTGGCTCGTCAGCGGCATTGCCCAGACGCCCGTGCATTTCACACCGGTGACGCTGCACGGGGATATCAACCTGTGGCTGAAAAAGGGATTTTCCGTTCATGAAAATCCCTGCAAGACAGAATTCGTACGCGCGCGCCGGGCATGCCCCGCCGCGCTGCCCGCTGTATGCGAGCCGGTGCCCGGCGGCCGCGTTGGAGACGGCGCGTCGCCCCAGACGTTTGCCGTGTACTGGCCCTTCGACGACATCAGCCTTGACATCTCCGGCGGATGGGACGCGCCCACGCATATCCGCGCCTGGGCGTATACCGAGCTTTGGGCGGACGAGGACGGCCCCGCGCCGTTCCTCTTTACGACCTGCGGCGGAGCAGCCGTGTGGCTGAACGGCGAGAAGGTGCTGGAATTTACGCCCTTCACCCGCAACATCCCCGCGGATACGCCGCTGGAGCTGACGCTGCGCAAGGGCAGAAACAGCGTGCTGGTGTTTTTTGATGACCTGGCCGAGCGGGACGCGGCGTTCCTGCTGCGTTTGTGCTGGCAGGGAACGGATGCGCCGCCGGAGCAGCGCGTGCCGGTGGGCGCGGCGAACCCCACGCTGCTGGAGCAGGGCGAGCAGGCCATGCGCAGCCTTTGCTTCAGCCGCAACCATTATGCGGCGGGCCCCGTCAGTCTGCGGTGTGAAAATCCTTTCGCCCAGCAGACGCTGCATGTAACGCTGGAGGGCGCTACGGAGGAAAACGAGCAGGCGGGCGTGCTGTTCACGCGCACAGCGGATTTTGCCCCCGGGCAGACACGGGCGTCCCTGGGGGACTGCGCCGAGTTCCCGTTCGGATTTCTTCTGCTGCAGGCCACCGCTGTGGTGGAGGGAATAGCCATCACCCGCCCCATCACCGTGGAAACGCACGCCTCGGCTCTGCTGCCCCATGCGGCGGACACCGTGGCCGGGCGCAAGCGGCAGGCGCTGGAATTCCTGGCGCACTTCGGCGAGCAGAACACCAACCGGGCCGTGGCGCTGCTGGCAACGGGCGGCAGCCCGGACGAGGCGCAGCGCCTCATTGCCGCGCAGGTGCGCTTTGTAGACCGCCGGTGCGACTGCAGTGATTTTTACCTCGTTTATTTTCCGCATATCCTGCGGGCCTGGGGCGCACAGGGCGCCGGCCTGCTCTCGCCGGAGCTGGAGCGCGCCATGCGGGCGTGCATCCTGAACTTCCGTTACTGGATGGATGAACCGGGCGACGACGTGATGTGGTTTTACAGTGAGAACCACGCGCTGATGTTTCATACCTGTCAGCTGCTGGCCGGGGAGCTGTATCCGTCGGAGACCTTTTCCAACAGCGGCATGACGGGCGTACAGATGCAGCAGAAAGCGAAGGGCCTGCTGCTGGAATGGTTCCGGGGATTTTTAAACGAGGGCTTTACGGAATGGAACTCCAGCGCTTACCTGCCCATCGACCTGCTGGGCCTGGCCAGCCTCTATGCCTGGACGCAGGACGGAGAGCTGCGGGCACTGGCAAAACGGGGCATGGACTATGTGTTTTATCTGCTGGCCGTACACAGCCGCAAAGGCTTTTTCGCAGGGTCCTCCGGACGCACGTACCTCAAGGAGCAGTTCGGAAACTGGTCCAACTGCACATCGTTCATGAGCTGGATCGGCTATGGCTGCGGCACTCCGGGCCACGCGGGCAAGGGCGTGGTTTCCCTTTGCCTGTCGGATTACGAGCCGCCGCGGGACTATGCGGCCTATTTCAATGTAGAGCCGGGTTTTGAACTTGTGTGCCGCTCCACGCATGGTTATCAGAAGCACGTAGATCTTTATACCTATAAAACGTCGGGCTATCTGATGACAAGCGCGGCGGATTTCCGGCCCGGAAATCCGGGCTATCAGGAAAATCCGCTGCAGCTCACATTCACACCCACGGCGCAGCTCTGGATCAGCCATCCGGGTGAGCGGGCGCTGTACGGCAAGGGGCGTCCGTCCTATTGGGCGGGCAACGGCACGCTGCCCCGTGTCAACCAGTACAAAGGCTTCGCCACGGTGTTTTATGATATCGCGCCGGAACACCCGGTGGATTTCACGCATCTGTATCTGCCCACAATGGAATTTTATCTGTGCCGCGTACAGGGTCCCTGGGTGTTTGCGCAGGAGGGAGACGCCTACTGTGCGGTCTATTGCTCGGCCGGGCTCACGGCCCAGCGCTTCGGCCCGAACGCCGAGCGTGAGTTCATTGCGCCCGGCCGCCGCTGCGTGTGGCTGGTGCGCGCCGCGCAGACGGATGAATTCCCCAGCTTTGCGGCGTTCATCACGGCCATGCTGGCCGCGCCGCTGGAGGTGGACGCCCAGCGGCTTGCCTGCCGCTTTGAGGACCCGGTATACGGAGTGCTGCGCAGCGGCTGGAACGAACGCCTTTCGGTGAACGGCGCGGCAATGGAATATGGCGGCAGCGACCAGTACGGCGTGCTGGAGCTGCGGGAAAAACAACAGCCTGCCGCGGATGCGCAGGCATAGGAGGAAAGAATATGCTGGACCAGAAGACCCTGCACGCGGCGCTCAAAAAGGTATCGGCCGCGATGATGCATCTGGAAAATACGGGCTTTGAGGAAAAGTACCCCATCGGCCTCATCGACATCAACCTGTGGGAATGGCCGCAGGGCGTGGGCCTGTACGGCCTTTACAATTATTATAAGCTGACGGGAGACCGCGGGACGTTCGATTTCCTGTGCGGCTGGTATGACGCGCGCATGGCCGAGGGCCTGCCCGAGCGCAACGTCAACACGACCTGCCCCATGCTCACGCTGCTGTGCGTGTACGAGGACACACAGGACGAACGCTACGGCGCGCTGTGCCGGGATTGGGCCGAGTGGGTGATGCACGGGCTCATCCGCACGGGCGACGGCGCGTTTCAGCACATGATCACCGGCGACGCCAACGACAGCCAGATGCTTATCGACACACTGTTCATGACGGTGCTGTTCCTGGCCAAAGCAGGCGTGGTGTTCGGCCGCAAGGACTATGTGGAGGAAGCAAAGCGCCAGTGCCTGGTCCACATCAAGTATCTGTATGACACAAGCTGCGGGCTGTATTTCCATGGATACGACTTCAAGGGACGCCACAACTACGGCCGTGTGCATTGGGCACGCGGAAACTCCTGGTACACCTGCGGCATCATGGAGCTGATCGGCCTTATCCCCATCGAGCCGGGGCTGCGGCAGTATTTCCTCGACACCTTCCGCGCCCAGGTGGACGCGCTGTGCGCCTGCCAGGCGGAGGACGGCATGTGGCATACGATCTTGGACGACCCGGCGTCTTATAAGGAAAGCTCGGCCACGGCGGCGTTTGCCTACGGAATGCTCAAGGGCGTCCGTCTGGGCTTTTTGCCCGCGCAGTATGAGGCACCGGCCCTGCGCGCCGTGCAGGCCGTGCTGGCCCGCGTGGATGCCGCGGGCATCGTGGGCGGCGTTTCCTACGGCACGCCTGTGGGCAATGACGCACAGTTTTATAAGGATATCCCCGTCTGTCCCATGACATACGGGCAGGCCATGGCCATCCTGATGCTGGCCGAGGCGCTGTACCACACCGGGGAGGACGCGTGATGGAAACAGGCGCGAACGTCCCTCTGTATGGGCCGTATTCCAAAAAATATCTGGGCCTTTCCAAAATCGTTCCGCGGGCGCAGGTGCCGGGCGCGCGGTTCGACCTTGTCGTTCACCCCACCTGCGTGAACGGTGCGGCGCCCGTTCCCAACACCACGTTTCCCTGTGGGTATCATCCGTGGCAGGCCGCGCCGGACGGCTCGTTTTACAGCTACCGCTGCGAGCTGCTGCCCAAGGACAGGCTGTACGCGAGCATTGCGTTTTTTCGCCTGGATGAAAACGCGTGGGGCGTGCGCACGCGGTTCCACAACCGGACAGAGCTGCCCCGAAATTGTATGCTCAACTATTTCTGCGCGCTGGAATACCCGGCTGCGCGGCGGACGCTGCCCGTTCTGCCGGAGGGCGCGGTCCGCTGGCATGCGCTGGACTATGCTTCCTATACTTACGCGCAGCCGCGTCCGTGGGACGGCCTTGCGCCCGACGCGCTCCAAAAAGGTGAGTTCCGCGACGAGGCGTTCACAGACGGCCACGGCCTGGGCGACCGCGTGCCTCACGCCCACATGCCGCGCCTTGCGGGCCTGCGTCCCTTTGGCGCGCAGGCCGGGGATGCTGTGGGCTACCGCGTCGCCGTTCCCGGGTTTGAGGATGCCGCGCTCACGGTGCGATACCGTACCGTACCGCCGCAGGGCGGGCACGGAGAAAGGGGCGCTTCGGCGGAGCCGGTGGTGTTCGATACTGCGTTCGGTCCGCTGTCCTTTCCGCCCAGCGGCGCGCCCGCGTTTGTTTCGTTCCCGCTGGGCGCGGTGCCGCCGGGGGAGCTTGCGCTCACGCTGACGGCGCGCGGTACCGGCGGCGCGGGCGTGGAGCTGGACTTTTTTGCGGTGACGGCCCGCGCCCGGGCGGCTGCCGTCGGTGTGTGCACACAGGAGCCGGATGCCAGGCCCGTATTGGAACGGGAAAGGGACGGGCAGTACCGCCTGCGCTATGCCGGCGTGGACGAAGCGTTCTGTGTGCGCGTATACGGCGAAAGGCGGCGGGAGCGCCTGCTGGAGACCGGCTCTCTGGAGGATGCGCTCATCTCCCGCCTGTCCAACCCGGACCATACCTTCGACGATGTGCTGAACCCGTTTTCCGGTTCGTTCCGGCGCAAGCACAGTGACCCGGGCTGGTATCAAAACCTGCTGGTGAGCGGGCTGTTCCTGCAGCCCGGGGCCTGCCACACAGAATACGCCGTGCTCTCGGCCACGCCCCGGACGGACACGCCGCAGGCACTGGAGCAGGTGTTCCGCGCGGGCAAGCGCCGGGCAAAGCTGCCGGCCTTCAATCCGGCGGGCAGGCGCTACCGGCTGTCGGTGCGGTGCCTGCGCGCCGCCGCGCTGACGAATGTCGTTTATCCTTTGTACCGCAGGGGTGAAATGGTGGCGCATTATACGCCGGGAAAACGGTGGGATTCTTTCTACACATGGGACTCCGGCTTCATCGGCCTGGGCCTGGCACAGGCGGACGCAGAGCTGGGCCGCCGCGTGCTGGAGCAGTATCTTTCCGGCCCGGAAAACAGCGATTTTGCCTTTGTGCACCACGGCTCGCTGGTTCCGGTGCAGTTTTACCTGTACCAGGACCTGCTGGCGCGCGCGCAGGATAAGGCCGGGCTGCTGCGGCTGTATCCGGCGATGCGGCGGTATTACGAATTTTTGGCCGGACGGGGCGAAGGCTCCACGACCGCGCGCTTTGCAAGCGGCCTGCTGACGAATTACGATTATTTCTACAACGCCAGCGGAATGGACGACTATGCGGCACAGGTGCTGATGCATGCGAAGGGCCTTTCGGGCCGCGCCGCACCCGTCCTGTTCACCGCCCATGTCATCCGCGCGGCGAAGATCCTGCGCCAGAGCGCGCGGCGCCTGGGGCTCGTGAAGGACGAGGAGCGCTGCGGGCGGGACATCGAGCGGCTTTCCGCCGCGCTGCAGTGCGCCTGGGACGGGGAATGCGGCTACTTCAGCTATGTGCTGCACGATGACGAAGGAAGGCCGCAGGGCTTTCTGCGTACGGACGCGGGCGAGAACGCAAACAAGGGGCTGGACGGTGTTTATCCGCTGGTGGCGGGCGCATGTACGGCACGGCAGCAAAGCACGGCGCTGGCACATCTGAAAAGCACGAAGGAGCTGTTCTCACCCGTTGGGCTCACAGCCGTGGACATGTCCGCGTCTTATTACCGGGATGACGGCTATTGGAACGGCGCGGTGTGGTTCTCGCACCAGTGGTTTTTCTGGAAAACCATGCTGGACCTGGGCGAGGGCGCGTTCGCATGGGACATCGCGCGCACGGCGCTGGAGGCATGGAAGCGGGAGGTGGACGACAGCTACGACACCTTTGAAATGATCAACATCGCCACGGGGCGCGGGGGCTGGTTCCACCAGTTCGGCGGGCTGTCGTGTCCGGTGTATCTGTGGGCGTGCGCGTATTTCCAGCCCGGCACGGTGAACTGCGGTTTTGACGTGTGGCTGGAGCGCGCATCCTTTACAAAGAACTGTACGGCCTGCACGCTGGAACTTTCCACCCGGGATTGTGCGCGGGATGCGCTGGTGCTGGCGGCGCTGTGCCCCGGCACACGCGTGCGCGCCGTTTTGGGCGGCACAGTGCTGCCCTGCACCGAGCGCGCGCCCGGCGCGTGGGAGGTCACGGTGCCGCACGGGCTGAAAAACGCCGTGGTGGAGCTGCGGCCGGAATGACCCCTGCATACGCGGTGTGAAGCTTCCGTGCAGAACAAGGCCCCGCCCGTCCGCATCTGCTGCGGACGGGCGGGGCCTTCCAGGTCGTCGAAAAAAAGTAAAGAAGTAAAAGAAGAGTCCGGGGAAAAAGCTGGCGGTGGCAAAGCCATGCATCTTTGCGCAGCAAAGTG
>OGYH01002958.1_pt1 | contig 12477 bp, 9 predicted proteins | sample 1576511 | NCBI WGS metagenome assembly OGYH01 (sample SAMEA3541522, study PRJEB24748) | human gut metagenome | biome: human gut; feature: human-associated habitat; material: faeces | place: China | collected 2012 | reverse complement strand
TTTGCATTTTTCCGTTAAATAACGTGATAAAATTCTTGGGTTTGCCAACTTTTTATTATCTTTGCTAGCAATTAACAAATTATTGACGTAGCAATAGTCTGGAAAGCTAGAAACTACATAATAACAGTACTAAGATGAAAAGATATAACTTATTGATGCACAAGGCTTTAGGGGGGTGGTAATTTTGCTCAGGCAAAGTTAGTCCAATATCATCATGTTCTTATCCGCAGGCGAATATTATCTTATTTTTATATGATAATAGTCGCTTTTTTTATGCTTTCTTCCACCGCCTGTTCTAGCGACGATGAAACAGAAAAATCAGAGGTTTTCGATTACGAAACCACATTTTTAGCCCACGAATGGCAGATTTCAGCCCTTTATCAGCGCGTTGGAAGTATCTTTATCGACGTAAAAGAGGCTCCTTTGTTCTGCAGTTTCACCTCAGATGCTATTTCTTTCTCCGAAACGACGGAAGTGAACCACTTCGACGAAGGCGGTAAAATAACCCAAACTACCACCGAAAACGTTGCTTGCGGTCACTACACCTATTTAATAAAGGAGAACAAAATACAGATAGATAATCAGATATTCACTATTACGGACAACAACGGGACCCTCGTTCTGCAGAATGAGGACTGGAAGCTTGTGCTCGTAGAAAAATAAACATATTATGGCTAAGAAACAAGATACAATCAGCATAGGTTTTGAAGAGAAAATATGGAAGGCTGCCGACATTTTGCGAGGCAGTCTCGATGCATCACAGTACAAGGGCGTGGTGCTCGGACTCATCTTCCTGAAATACATCAGCGACCGCTTCGACCAGAAGTTCCAGGAGCTGCAGGGCGACGAATACGCTGACCCGGAAGATAAGGACGAATATACTGCCGAGAACATCTTCTACGTGCCTGCTGAGGCTCGATGGAGTAAGATTAGTGCTGCTGCCCACACACCGCAAATAGGCGTGGTGATAGATGAAGCGCTCATCGCTATTGAGCGTGAGAACGATAGATTGAAGAATGTTCTGCCCGGCAATTTTGCCCGTCCGGAACTGCCTAAAAACAAATTAGGTGAAGTCGTAGATCTCTTTACCAACATAGAAATGCATGATGCTGGCGAGGAGAAAGACCTCTTGGGCAGAGCCTATGAATATTGCTTGCAGAAGTTTGCCTCTCAGGAGGGAAAGAACGCTGGTGAGTTCTATACGCCTTCCTGCATTGTCCGCACACTGGTGGAGATACTGGAACCTTACGAGGGTAGAGTCTTTGACCCTTGCTGCGGTTCGGGCGGTATGTTTGTGCAGAGTGCCAAGTTTATAGATCGCCACAAAGGAAACCTACGTAAAATCAGTATCTACGGACAGGAATCGAACCCTGATACTTGGAAGATTGCGCAAATGAACCTTGCCATCCATGGTTTGGAAGCGAATCTGGGTAGAGTATATGCAGACAGTTTCTTAGATGACCAGCACCCTACGCTGAAGGCAGATTTCATTCTTGCCAATCCTCCTTTCAATCTCAGCGATTGGGGACAGAGTGCGCTTCAGGAAGACGTGCGCTGGCAGTATGGTTTGCCACCAGCTGGCAACGCCAACTTTGCGTGGATGCAGCACATGATTCATCATCTGGCTCCAAACGGCAAGATTGGTTTGGTGCTGGCGAATGGTGCACTTTCGAGTCAGAGTGGCGGCGAGGGACAGATTCGCCAAGCCATCATCGAAGCCGACCTGGTAGAGGGAATCGTGGCTTTGCCTTCGCAGCTGTTCTACAGTACGGGTATTCCTGTAAGTCTTTGGTTTATCAGTCGCAACAAGGCACAGGCGGGCAAGACCGTGTTTATCGACGCTCGCAATCTGGGCACGATGGTTACTCGCAAGCTTCGTGAGCTGATGCCTGATACGGATATTAAGAAAATCTCCGACACCTTCCATGCCTTCCAGCAGGGAACGCTTGAGGATGAGAAGGGCTTCTGTGCCGTATGCTCTACCGAGCAGATTGCCGCCCAAGACTACATCCTGACTCCTGGCAGATACGTAGGAATCGCCGAGGACGAAGGCGACGGAGTGCCATTTGAGGAGAAAATGACGAATCTCACTGGAGAGCTAAAACAGCTCTTTGAGGAAAGCAAGAAGCAGGAAGAGGAGATTAGATTGCAGTTGAAGATAATTGGATGGGAGGTGTAAGAGTATGGAGTGGAAAGAAGATGTTCTAGGGAATGTTCTTGAAGTAAAATATGGAAAAGACCATAAGAAACTTGCAGAAGGACAATATCCCGTTTATGGAAGTGGCGGATTGATGCGCTACGTGGATTCTAAGCTCTATGATGGGCCTTCTATTCTGATTCCAAGAAAGGGTACTCTAAACAATATTATGTTTGTTGAAAGCCCATTTTGGACTGTAGATACAATGTTTTGGTCCATTATAAATACTGACAAAGTAGATCCCCAATTCCTTTTTTATTCTATCTGCAAAAGAGATTTTGCAAGTATGAATGTCGGTTCTGCAGTCCCTAGTATGACGGTAAATATATTGAATGATATTCAGATATCTTATCCGAAGAATATTGAAGACCAACGCCGCATTGCTTCCATCCTTTCTTCTCTCGACCGGAAGATAGAGTTGAACAACAAGATCAATGCTGATTTGGAGGAGATGGCGCAGGCTATTTTCAAGAATTGGTTCGTTGACTTTGAGCCTTTCAAGGATGGTAAATTCGTGGATAGTGAATTGGGAATGATTCCGGAAGGATGGAAAGTAGGAAGGGCTGATGATTATTATCAGATAAATATTGGTAAAACTCCTCCAAGAAAGGAGCATAAATGGTTTTCAACCAACCCTGCAGATAAGATTTGGGTTTCTATTGCCAATATGGGAAATTCTGGTATTTTCATCTCTGATTCAAGCGAATATCTTACGCAAGAAGCTGTAGATAGTCATAATATCATTATGGTGCCTAGAAACACCATATTGCTAAGCTTTAAGCTAACTGTTGGTAGAGTAGCCATCGCAGACAAGGAACTCACAACCAATGAAGCTATTGCACGATTCATTCTTTCAGATGATAAATATATGGAATACCTATATTTGTATCTAAAGAAATATGACTACAATTCTCTAGGAAGCACTTCTTCTATAGCAACTGCTGTAAACTCGAAGACGATAAAGGGAATGCAGATGTTACAACCATCTGATAATGTAATAGATGCTTTTCATATACAGGTTAATCCTATATTTGAAAAAATAAGGAGTTTGACCATGGAGAACTCCCGCCTCTCCCTTCTCCGCGACACCCTTCTCCCTCGCTTAATGTCAGGCGAGCTGGAAATTCCGGAATAAGAAGAGCAACGAAAGAAAATAACGAGAAAAAATATAAAATATTAATAATATGGCAGACGACAAGAAATTCACCGAAGACGCATACGAGCAAACGCTCATTGCCCTGTTCCGCGACGAACTCGGCTATGCGTACGAATGTGGCTACGACGTGGAGCGCGACTATAAGGAGCCTTTCTATCGTGCCGATTTGGTCGCCTCGATGCGACGGCTTAATCCTCAACTGCCAGCCGATGCAATGGATGAAGGAATCAAGCAAATCACCAACATCAGCATCGGTACTTTAGAACAGAACAACGAGCAGTTTACCCTCTGGATGCAAAACGGTCTGGAGGTGGGATTCCTGCAGAATGGCGAAGAACGAACAGTCCTGATGAGACTCATCGACTTCGACCATCCCGAAAGGAATCTCTTTAAGGTGGTGAACCAGTGGCGAGTAGAAGAGTATAAGAACAAGCGCTGCGATATGGTGGTGATGGTCAACGGATTGCCCCTCGTGGTGGTGGAGCTGAAAAGCGCCATCTCCGAAGACGCATCCATCGACGATGCCTACAAGCAGATCAAGAACTATCAGCAGAGCATCCCGAGCCTCTTCAGCTACAACGCCTTCAACGTAATCAGCGACATGAGCGAGACCCGTGCCGGAACCATCACCGCCAAGCTGGAACGCTACATGGAATGGAAGACCATAGACGGCTCATACGAGTCAACCCTCTTTGCCGACTATCGCACCTTCTTCCTCGGCATGTTCCAGCAGCAGCGACTGCTCGACATTCTGCAGAACTTCATCTGCTTCGACAAGAACCAGGGCAAATACGCCAAGATTCTTACCGCCTACCATCAGTACTACGCCGTGGGCAAAGCCCTGCAGCGCACCCGTACCGCAGTGGAAGGCAACGGAAAAATCGGCGTATTCTGGCACACGCAGGGTTCGGGCAAGAGCCTCTCCATGGTGTTCTACGCCCACCAGCTGGTGCAGCGACTGCCGGAAGTAACCATCGTGGTAGTAACCGACCGCAAGGACCTCGACAACCAGCTCTTCGGTCAGTTCTGCCGCTGCCAGGACTTCCTTCGTCAGGAGCCACAGAACGCCCAGAGCCGTGAAGACCTGGGTAATCTGCTCCGTAACCGAAAGAGTGGGGGAATCATCTTCACCACCATTCAGAAGTTTGAAGAAGGCGATTCGGCACTCTCCACCCGCCGCAACATCATCGTGATGACCGATGAGGCGCACCGCTCGCAATACGGCGAGGAGCACTGGGACAACAAGAGTCTGACGATGAAGAAGGGATTCAGCCAGAAGATGAGAGAAGCCCTGCCAGGTGCCTCATTTATCGGCTTCACCGGAACGCCTATCAGCGACCGTGACAGAGACACGGAGGAAGTATTCGGCAACTACATCGACGTTTACGACATGAGTCAGGCGGTAGATGATGGAGCCACCCGTCCGGTCTATTACGAGAGCCGTGTGGTGAACCTGAATCTGGACGAAGACACGATGAAACTGCTGAACGATGAGTTCGACAACCTAGCCGATGAGGGAGCCACCGAGGAGCAGATCAGGCAGGCAAAGCAGGAGCACAGCCGGCTGGAAGTACTCCTGGGCGAAGACGCCACCATCGACACGCTGGTAAAGGACATCATCCAGCACTACGAGCAGAACCGTGCGCAGGAACTCACCGGCAAGGCAATGATTGTAGCGCTGACCCGAAGCATCGCCATCAAAATCTACCGCAAGATGCTGGAACTTCGCCCCCAGTGGACGGAGAAGGTAAAGGTAGTGATGAGCGGTTCGAACCAGGACCCCGAAGACTGGCAGCCAATTATCGGCAACGAAGCCTACAAGAAGGAACTGGCAAGAAAATTCAAGGACAACGACGATGAGATGAAAATCGCCATCGTAAGAGATATGTGGCTCACGGGCTTCGATGTTCCGTCGCTCGCCACCATGTACGTATATAAGCCGATGAGCGGCCATAACCTGATGCAGGCAATAGCCCGAGTGAACCGAGTGTTCCCGGGCAAGGAAGGCGGACTGATAGTGGATTACGTAGGCATTGCGCAGGCGCTGAAGAGTGCCATGCAGCAGTACACCAACCGTGACCGCCGCCGCTTTGGAGACCCCGACATCGCCAAGACCGCCCTGGTGAAATGGAAGGAAGAGATGGAAATCTGCCGAGACCAGCTTCATGGTTTCGACTATTCCGGCTTCTTCGAACAGGACAACTCGAAGCGGGCACTCGCCATTACGAGCGGAGCCAACTTCCTGAGTTCTCCAGCCATGGTTCAGCGCAAGAAGAATTTCATGGAGCACAGCAATCTGCTTCACAACGCCACCACGCTCTGCCGTTCGCTTCTGAATGAGCAGAAGAAGGCAGAGGTGTGCTACATGGATGCGTTGCGCGTGATGATGCTCAAACTCTCGCAGAAGGGCAAGATCAGCCGCCATGAAATCAACGAGCGCATCGGTGAGCTGCTCCGTCAGAGTGTGAAGACCGACGGAGTCATCAATCTCTTCGGCGACCGCCAGATAGAGTTCTCGCTCTTTGACGACGCCTTCATCCAGGAGGTGAAGAACATGAAGGAGCGCAACCTGGCGGTGGAACTGCTCACCCAACTGATGAAAGAAAAAATCAAGCAGCAGCAGAAGACCAACGTGGTTCAGAGCGACCTCTTCTCCGACATGCTCAGCCAGAGTCTCTCCAACTATCTGAAGGGCTTGCTCACCAACGAGGAAGTGATAGAGGAGCTGTTGAAGATGGCTCAGCAGATGAAGCAGGCAGAGGCAGAGGGCAACGACCTGGGACTTTCGCCCGAGGAGAAAGCATTCTATGATGCGCTCTCCACGCCCGAAGGAGTGCGGCAGGCTTACTCCGACGAGGAGTTTGTGGCACTGACCCGGGAACTGACGGAGGTGTTGCACCGCAACCGCACCATAGACTGGAACCGGAAGGAATCGGCGAGGGCGAAGATGCGAGTGATGGTGAAGCGACTGCTCAAGAAGTATAAGTATCCACCAGAGGGTGCAGAAAAGGCGCTGGAAACCGTGATGCGCCAATGCGACCACTGGGCGGATGATGAAGAAAACGTAGTATCAACCCTTTAAAATTTGAAGTAAGAAACAGAAAGTAAACAAGAAAAATAACATATAGATATTGACGCTGATTATCTGCACTTCTACAGTATTTAGAACCTGCAAAATTCAAAAACGACAAGAAGAAGGTGACAGCAAGGCGTCCACTCCTCTACGGCGTGGGCAGTACTTGTTTGTACCTTGTCGTAGGTTCTTGCAGGTACCTTAATACTGGTACTTACAGGGAACCCCATGCCGCTTATTTAAACAACATAACAAACAAACCTAGAAAAGTAATATGCAGACAGAGGAACAAGATGAGCAACTGACATTGCTGGAAGATAAAGCCGCCCGATTCAAATTCAGCTTTCGCCTTTTGGGCAAAGAAGAAGTGGAAACAAACAAAGAGGAAGTAATAAAAGCCTGGAAACTAATCTTGCGTAATTATGTGAGAGATATTTTCGATTTACTGAATTTGTTGAAAGAAAATATTGCATGGTCTTTGCTGGATGATAAGAAAGAGCGATTCTATCAGGTTAAGATAGAATTGGAACCTATGCTTACCAACTATAAAGACTATGAAGGAGAAGAAATGCGCAAAATGATCAATGACATCATCCTCATGCTTGATGAGGGATTTCATGGTTTCAGACAATCCTTCATCAGTGAAACCTATTACGAAGACCTGTTCCGGAAGGTACTGAAACGTTATCGTGAGGAAAATGAGGAGAGATTGGAGCTAATCTACATGCAGGACAGCCAGGATGAAGCGCTTATCTATCCTGATGCTACCCAGCTGAAGAATACCATTGTCGTAGAACGGGCTAATATTCTTTTCGCTTGCCGATTCGGACAGGTATTTCACAACAATGGCAGGAATATCAAACTGGTTGTTGCTTATATTCTGGAACAGAAAGAACAGACCTACAACGATATTTACGATTTTCTCGATAAGTATCTTTCTTATCAGATTGCCAAGGAGCATAGCAGAATGAAGGTTGAAGCCGTATTCAAGAACATCGCATTCAAGGAGAATGTGGATGTAGACAAGCTGATGCTTAAACTTAAAGACTTAATCGAAGACAAAACGCTCAACGCCCAGAAACATTGGTTTATTGTTTATAAGGTTTTCTTCAACAAGAATTGGCTGAAGAAGTCAACTCAGCGTCTTTTCATTGACCAGATCAATTCTGCATTCAGTACCTTACTAAAATGTTCTACGGCCGATTTTCATGAGATAAATTCTTATTTCAAGCAAAATGACTATAATGAATGGACACTTGCTGATTGTGATGCGCCACAATGTTGTGACATTTACAGAGAGATTGCTGACAAGTTGGATGATGAATTTCAAGACGCCAAGTATGCTAAGCCGGGAACGGTGATAAATACAAAAAGAGTGGAAAAGTTCAGATAGTATCCCCCAATAGTATCCCCTAAAAATATAAACTATATCCCCCACATCCCCCAAACGGATTCGTGGAGGATTTTTTTTTGCTTTTACGTTTGGAAATCATTATATCTTTGCAGCGTCGAAGAAACAAGACAACGCTGAAATGGTTTGGTGCTCTTGTAACCTCTTCGTACAATTATATAGTATGTATACTCAGATTATGAGAGTGGTGCAGCAGGGTGAGACCTTCGCTGTGCAGAGTCAGAAAAGTGAGAACGGACAGATGATGAAATGCAACATCATCCTCCAGGAGATGGGCGGCAAGTATGAGAACCAGTACGCTGCGGCAATGTTGGGCAATATGGCGCAATGTAAGTATGCTCCGGGCGAGCTGGTGGCGGTAACGCTCCGGTTCACTACCCATGAACACAATGGTCAGGTTTATCAGGATATTCTGGTTACGGACATTGAAAAGGTAAAAGGGTAAAAAAGTAAAAAGGCTTTTTTAAAGGTAAAAAGGTAAAAGGGTAAAAAGGTAAAAAGAACCTTAACCCCTTTCCGCCCCCGTTTCCCCGTTAAAGGCTAAAAGGAGGCAAAAAAGTAAAAACTGAGTTGAAACTGAGGAGGATTTTCCATGGTAAAGCGCGCAACAATCCGGATGTTTCTTCTCCTAAAATTCAATTCAGATTATGGTTAAGAAAGTAAACAAGGTTCAGAACAATGCTCAGAATAATGTTCAGAACCAGCAGGTGAATAATAATGACTGCCAGCATGTGCAGTTGGGTGGAATGGCTTACTATGATGCTAAGCAGTATTTCCTCTTCAGTCCTCAGGAATCGGGGGTGAATAAGGTTCCTCGATTCCGTTCGATGGGCGTGGCTCAGCAAATGCCTGACGGAACGTTTGATTTCGTAGTGCAGCACCGCCTCAGAACTCAGTCGGAACTGATTAAGAAACTGGCGCACGGTCGTGTGAGCAAGACCAAGGACGGTGCTATTCAGCTCACCTTGAAGGTGTTTTGCCATGAGGGAATCAACATCGCCCAAACGCTGGCTGTTGAGGCAGAAGAAGGGGCTGAGGCGGTATTGGATTACCAACTGAAACATTAGGATTTTTGTATTCAACTTAAAACGATAAGTAGAAACAGATAGATGAGTTGTTATTTAATAAAGGTGGAGAATGGGCACAAGGTTGCCCGCTCCATCACCTCGGAAGAGGAGTATAAGCAGCTGCGTGGAAGCAATGAGCAGAAGGCGAATCTTCGTCTGGCTCGTTCCGGAAACGATGCTGCGAAAAGAAGACTGGTGCAGTTTAATTATTCCGGCCATTATCCGCAAGGGGTGGTGAAGGGAATGAAACTGCCAAGCGGTGCTTTCGGGTTTGATATGGATGAGCCGGAGGCTTTTGCCAAGGCTGCCAAGCTGCTGCTGAAGGAACCGGATAAGTACGGACTGCTGATGCTGGAACGCAGCGCACGACAAGGCGGTCATGCGGTGTTTGAACGCGAAAAGGGCAAGACGGTTCTAGAGAATCAGGTGAGAATTGCTACGATGCTCAAGTGTGAAATGGATACTTCGGCTCACGACATTAACCGGGTTTATTTCACTACGACATCGGATGACGAAGATTTACTCTTCCTTTCGCCACGGCTCTTCAAGGATGAATATGATGAGGCTGCCGTGGCAGCTGAAGGGAAAGTCCTGGAAGAGCGTGAAAGATACGGACAGGAGGAACTGCCGGAAGGGGCGCACAAGGCAAACAAGCATTATGAGCCTTGGAAGGAAGAAATCAAGAAGAATCCTCAGGGGAGCTTTAAGAGTCAAGAATTAAAGAATTCGAGAATTTCTACTTCTGCTGCTTCTGCCTCTGCTGCGTCAACTGCTGCTTCAACTACTTCTGCTGCTCAGGACAATTATCTCGGGATTCCTTATGGGGAAATCATTAAGAAGTGGTGGCAGATGTATAATGATGGGCAGGAGCCGATGCGCTCCAACCGCAATACGCTGACCTTTGAGCTGGCTGTGAACCTGCGCCACATCTGTGGCTTTGACCGCAATCAGCTGGCTCAGATTATTCCCTGCTACGATGGGTTTCCCGAACAGGAAAAGATGGCTTGCATCAACTCGGCATTGAACGAGAAAATCACACAAATGCCTAAGCGACTGAAGGATGTGCTCTCTGCCATCCGTCAGGAACGAATGAAGCAGGGAAATGCGGGTGGTGGTTCGGCGGCTGACAATGAGGCGCTGGTAAATGCGCTGGACGAGGCTAACGCCAAGGATGATCTGTTCTATTATAATGCGCTGCCTAAGTTGCCGCAAGGCATTCGGGATTCCATCAGCGCAGTGGGTCCGGCACTGGCACTGCCTGTAATCACAGCCATCTGTCCTGCCATCGGAATGCTCGCAACGGGCGTGAAGGTTTCCGTTCACGGCAAGATGAACTCGCTGAACCTCATCTCCTACATTGCCGGTGATTTTGCATCTGGCAAGGGTAGTATTGACCCCGTGATTGACGCATGGACTTCGGAAGTGAAGGAAATGGACAAAATGTATCAGCAGAAGGAGGATGAATGGCGAGCCAAGAAACGTGCAGCCAAGAACAAGAAGGAGCAGCCGGAAGAGCCGAAACTGCCTGTAAGATGCTTGACACTGAACAATACGGTGGCGAATCTGGCTGAACGACTGGCGAACACAGAAGGCAAGCACGCCTTCTCGTTTACTCCGGAAGCTGACACCGTAGCACAGAAGTGGAAATCGGCAATGAGCGACTTTTCTGTCATGTTGAGACAGGCTTACGACGGAACAAGCTATGAGCGTGAAGCAAGAAGTGCAGATGCAGTGAATGTTCATATAGACAGACTGTTATGGAACGTGGTGATGTGTGGAACGCCTGATGCGCTCTATCGAGTGGTAAGCAATTATACGGATGGTTTCCAAAGCCGTATCATCGTGGCAAAAACGCCCGATAATACCTTCACTCCACTTTCTGACAACATGTATGTAATGAACGAACGTCAGCGCGACCGCATTATTCAGATTGCTCATCTTCTGCCGCTGATGTCGGGTGAGGTAGTGCTGCCGAAGCTGGAGGAAAAGGGTAGAAAATGGCTGGAACAGATCAGACTGGAAACGATGAAAAATGACGACAAGGTGAAAGCCCGCCAGCGTTTCCGTATCTGTCCAACCACGATGAGAATGATGACCTGCATCATGCTCTGCAAGGTTCTGGAAACGCTGATTCAGAAGCATGGTTTCAATGGAGCCGAGAAACAGCTGAAGGAGTCGCCTGATTTGTGGAAGGGAATGCTCGTAAAGACGCAGACACCAACCATGCTGAATGTCTTTGATGTACTGGCTGACTATCAGCTGGATAATGCACTTTACTTCTTCCGTAATCGTATTGAAGAGGCTTTCTCATCAAAGGATTATTGCTGCCAATCTGCTTGGGACCGTTGTCGTCGGGGTAAGAATGATTCCATCTTCGAACGTTTGGACGTAACCTTCACCTTCGAACAGGCAGAGCAGCAGAGCGTTGCTGTTAAGGGGGCAAGTGCCACTCATGAATCAGTGAAACAGATGCTGAAAAACTGGAAACGCCAGGGCTTAATCAGCGTATTGCCAGACAGACATTATCAGAAAGTTTCGCCTACCATATAATTTTGGGGGGTTATTAAGGGTCAAGGTCACTAAGTGTCATTAAGTTTTCGGTTCTTAAATCAGCCTTAATGGCCGGCCTTGATCCAATTATTCATTATCAATTATTAATTGTAAATTATCATGAACATCAATATATTCCGCCGTCGCTTCACTCCATGGAGTGTGGATGGCACAATGGTTATAGGTGGCAAGATTTTCTGTGACACCTTAGAACGTCCTAACCGTCATTTGCCAGCAGGACGTTATAAGATTTCTCTCATTCCTACCAAGCAAAAGAAGGTGTCGGAGACAAAGAAGAAAAATAAGTATGAAAGAGGAAAATATGAAATTGTTATCAAGCCTGTTATTCTGTTAAGATCCCATTACGTGCCTCGTACTGTTAGGCGCAGAGCTCGCTTCGTGCCTGGCAACGGTCCGCTACGTCTGAGAAACAAGAGTATCATTCTGGGCAAGTCTCATTATACCGGAATCGTTACGCAATCAGAAAAATGCTATAATGAATTTTGCCAGTTGTTGGATGAGGAATTCAAGAGGATGAAGAAAAAGCATCTACCGTGCAGAATCAATCTGTTTATCAGGGATTGGGGTGTTGACGAAATCCCCCTTAATTATCTGCTTATTTTTCAATAATTAATATTCAATATCATGCGTAAGATAAAGGAAATCATCATTCATTGCAGTGCGACTAAGGAAGGTCGCAACTTCACCGTAGCGGATATTGACCGCTGGCACCGGGAGCGCGGACTGCGCTGCATAGGTTATCATTTCGTGATTTATCGTGACGGCAGCATTCATGTAGGTCGTGCGATAGAGGAGGTCGGCGCCCATTGCAAGGGCCATAATTCCATCAGTATAGGCATTTGCTACATCGGCGGCTTATCAAAGAAAGGTAAGCCGAAGGATACAAGAACCCGAGACCAGAAAGCGGCAATGCGTTCGCTCATCGAGCAGCTGAAGGAGGAATATCCATTAGCCACGATTCATGGTCATAATGAATTTGCCAACAAAGCCTGTCCCTGCTTT
>OGYH01002948.1_pt1 | contig 12553 bp, 10 predicted proteins | sample 1576511 | NCBI WGS metagenome assembly OGYH01 (sample SAMEA3541522, study PRJEB24748) | human gut metagenome | biome: human gut; feature: human-associated habitat; material: faeces | place: China | collected 2012 | reverse complement strand
AAGCCCCCGGCTGCGCGGGCGGCGGTGTATTCCAGCCCATCGAACCGCCCGGTCATGTCTTCTTTCGTCAGTTTATTGGATTCCAGATGGTTGTTTATGAGGGTGATAGTGTCCTCGTTAACTTTGAGGGTGTACTGCATCGAACCGTTGTAGGTGCTTTCATACTTGATGGGACGTGCCGAAAGTATGGGGAATTTGGAGAAACAGGCCAACTGACTGCCTCCTTTTTCCGGATTGTGAATGGAACGGTAGGGATATGCTTTCAATGCTTTTCTGATGTCTTCGTCTGTCAGATATTTCTTGTTTTTGGTTGAATTGTACTCCTGAAGACAGATTATGTCAGCTTCACTGTCAGCCAGATAGGATAATATCGGATTCTTTCCTTCCTTTTTCTCCAGATTGTTAAATCCCATCACATTGTAAGAGAGGAATTTGATGCTGCCATCCGGTATCGTTTCTACTGTAGAATTGATGGGAATATAGGTGCGTATCTGTGGAATACATACCAGAAAACCGATGACCGGTAATAAGGCATAGCGGTAGCTGATGATTACCCAGAAGAGGGTGAAACAGATGTTGACAGCAAGGATCGGCCAGCGCGGCGATGCTGCCGCCGTTGGACAGAGCCACCGAGTTGATCTGGTAGTTGGAGGCGGCGTAGGTCTTGCCGTTGGACAGGGTGATCTTTCTGTTCTGAGTGGCCACCAGACTGTTGCGGGGGATCTGCAGCATGTGCAGCGCCCCGTTCTTGATGTCGAACTGGCAGTACAGGATCATATCCGTCATGCCGTCGTTGGAACTGGCATCGCTGTAGTTGCGGCCTTCCTCGTAGTCGATGCCGCAGACCAGGATGTTCACCACATCGCCCTTGTACTCCTCGGCGGTCTTGACCTCTTCCTGAATGGTGGGGGTGCTGTCGTCCGGGCGGAGGCTGTCCTCCACCTTGTTCAACATGCTCACACCGTACACTACGACGCCCGACACCACGGCGATCACCGCCATGACCACCGCAAACGGCAGCCAGAGCGGAGTTTTTTTCTTTTTCTTGCGGCGGCGGGGCGGTTCAACCTGCCGGGCCGGCTGTGCCGAATGGCGCGGCGGCGCGCTGCGTCCGCTGCCGGACGTGCTGCCTGCAGCCGGTCTGCCGGATGTTCCGGTCGTTCCGGCAGCCGGGCGCGGGGCGGCCTTTGCGGCCTGATCCGGCCGGTTCAGCGAGCGGTCTGTGTTAATGCGGCGTGGCGCTTGACTCATGTTTTTAGGCTCCTTCAGCTTTCACGGTACTGCAGAAAAACGCAGTTCTCTGCAAAAACCTGTCATACGTCATAGTATAGCATCGTCCGGCAGAATCTGCAATCGGTTTTGCAGCCCTGTCCCTGCAACGGTTTTTAAGCGTTTTCTCCATTCTGTGCACTGTGGGCCAGAATATCCTCGTAGGCAGCTTTTGACATGGAGTCCAGCGGTTTGCCCTGGGAGAGCACAAAATCGTTGGTCTGCTTCAGGGCCGCCAGCATGGCCGCGTCCAGGTCCTTCAGCTCCAGCTTGCGCAGCTTTTCCACACCGGGCCAGTCCCGCTCGGCGCTGGTCATATCGGCCAGATACAGGATCTTGTCCAGCTGGGTCATGCCCGGCTTGCCCGCCGTATGGCAGGCAATGGCGCTGAGCACGGCTTCGTCGGTCACGCCCCATTCGGTGCGGGCCAGAATGGACGCGCACACGCCGTGCCACACCGGCGTGGGGCGCGCTTCCCCGCCCTCGGCGTATTCCGGGTGCGCCTGCATGATGGCGCGCATCTCGTCCTTGCCGATCTCCTTGGCCGCGTCGTGCAGCAGGGCGGCCAGCGCCGCCTGCTCCTCGTCGGCACCGTAGTGCTTTGCCAGCTTGACGGCCATTTTTTTCACATTGATGGTATGCTCATAGCGCTTGTCGCTCAGGCGGCTGCGCACAAGTTCCTTTGCCTGTTTGAGGTTCATTGCGTGGTACTTCCTTTACGTTTGGTACAGATGCTCCCGCCGGATGACGGCGCGCACCGCTTCCGGCAGTTCCTCCGCGCAGTCCTCCCCGGCGGCAAGGCGCTGGCGGAGGGCACTGGACGCCATGGGCAGGGCCGTGACCGGGGCAAACAAAATGCGCTGCCCCGCCGGGTCCAGCTGCCGGGCCTTGGCGCACAGCTCCGGGGCGTCGCCTGCATTGCGGCTGGTCACCACCAGATGGGCCAGCCGCAGGATGTCCTGCCAGCGGTGCCAGCCGTCAAAGCTGAGCAGCATATCGCTGCCGACGGCCAGATACAATTCCCCTTCCGGGTCCTGCGCGGCCAGCATCTCCACCGTGAGCACCGTGTAGTTACGGCGGCCCGCCTCGGCCTGGGCGATCTCCCAGCTGCTGACTTCCAGCTGCGGGGTCACGGCCTCCTCCCCCTGTGCCAGCTGCCGGAAGCAGCCACACATCTCCAGCCGCAGCGCCGCCGGGGCAGCCGTGTGCTGTTTGAAGGGCGAAAGCCCTGCCGGCATCACCACCACCCGGTCCGGGCGGACACAGGCAGCAGCGGCCCGCAGGTTGTTCAGGTGGCCGTTGTGGGGCGGGTCGAAGCTGCCGCCATAGAGCAGCGTTTTCATCTTACTTTAGCAGGTCGGCGTAGGCGCTGTCCTTTTTCTTCTGCAGGTACAGCACGAACTTGGAGCCGATCACCTGCACGCAGTCCGCACCGGTGGCCTCGGCCAGCAGCTGGGAAGCCTCGCGGGCGTTGTACATGCTGTTTTCCAGCACCTTGAGCTTGATGAGTTCGCGGGCGTCCAGGCAGTCCTTCACGCCCTGGACCATGGTGTCGTCGATCTCACCCTTGCCCACGATAAAAACGGGGTCCATGGTATTGGCTTTGCCACGCAGAATGGCGCGCTGTTTGCTCGTCAGCATAATGTTTCTCCTTTATATTTCAGGTTTACTGTTCGGTCAGGTTACGGTTTGAAATGGCCTCCGCTCACGCTCTGGCCATAATTTAAGGAATTGATTTTTTTATAGGGCGTTTGTCGCGGCCTGCGGGCCGCTCCAAACGCATTTTCACGAGAAGAGCCCCTACCGGAAGATGCAGGAACCGTTCCTTCTGCATTTTCCCGTCACGACCCTCCCGGTGAAAGAGTGAATTTTACCGAAGCTCCACTTTCTGGGACACCTGCCCAAGAACCTCCGGCGCTGCCAGAAACCCCGGCAGCTGCTTTTCCAGCACAGCCAGCGCGTTACCGCGGTGGCTGATGGCGTCCTTTTCGTCCGGGGTCAGCTGGGCATAGCTGCGGTGCTCGGTGTTGGGGCGCTTGTCCCGCTTGCCCACGCCGCAGTCTGCGGGGATGAACAGCGGGTCGTACCCGAAACCGTAGTCCCCGTTCAGCCGCTCGAAGGCGATGCTGCCCGGACACTCGCCCATGCAGGTCAGGTGTCGGCCGTCCGGCAGGATGAAGCACACCGCCGAAACAAACTTTGCCCCGCGCTTTCCCTCCGGGACCTCCTTCATGGCGTCCAGCAGCTTGTCGTTGTTGGCCTCGTCATCGCCGTGGTGGCCGCAGTAACGGGCACTGTAGACGCCGGGTGCACCGCCCAGTGCGTCCACACACAGGCCGGAATCATCGGCGATGGTGGGCAGACCGCTGACCTTGCAGATCGTTTCAGCCTTGATGAGGGCATTCTCTGCAAAGGTGGTGCCCGTCTCGTCCGGCTCGATGGTGATGCCCAGTTCCTTCTGGCTCACCACCTCGTGGCCCTGCGCTTCCAGGATGCGGCGCAGTTCGCGGAGCTTTCCGGCATTGCCGGTGGCTGCACAAATTTTCATTGGTTTCTCCTTTTTTCCAAGCTCCCCGTTCGGGGGGAGTTCCGTCCCCGCGCCGCAGGATGCGGACGGGACGGTGAGAGGGTCAGTGCTTCCACTCACGCGGCAGCAGCTCTTCCACAAAGCCCTCCGGGGTGAAGGGCAGCAGGTCGTCGATGCCCTCGCCCACGCCGATGAAGCGTACCGGCAGACCCAGACGCTGCTTGACCGCCACGACGCAGCCGCCCTTGGCCGTGCCGTCCAGCTTGGTCAGGATGATGCCGGTGGCATCCGCGGCCTTGCAGAACTCCCGCGCCTGGCTGATGGCGTTCTGGCCGGTGATGGCGTCCAGTACCAGCAGGGTCTCCAGGCTGGCCTCCGGGGCCGCCTTTTTGACGCTGCGGCTGATCTTGGACAGCTCGGCCATCAGGTTGGACTTGTTGTGCAGGCGGCCTGCGGTGTCGGCAATGACCATGTCGTAGCCGCGGGCGGTGGCGGACTTGACGGTGTCAAAGATGACCGCCGCCGGGTCGGCACCTTCTCCGGCCTTCACGATGGGCACCCCTGCGCGGTCAGCCCAGATCTCCAGCTGCTCGCTGGCAGCAGCACGGAAGGTATCGCCCGCAGCCAGCATCACCCGCTTGCCCTGCCGGGTGTAGTAATCAGCCAGTTTGGCAATGCTGGTGGTCTTGCCCACGCCGTTGACCCCAATGACCAGAATGACGGCGGGCTTGCCGCTCAGGTCCATCTCAGCTTCCGGCGTCATCTCTTCGGCAATGATGTCGCGCAGGGCATCTGCCGCCTGTTCGCCGGTCTTGAGGCCCTTTTCCTGCACGCGGTCGCGCAGCTTGTCCACCAGATGGACCGCCACATCGCCGCCCACATCGGCCAGGATCAGCTTTTCTTCCAGCTCATCGTACATGTCATCGTCGATCACGCTGCCGGTGAGCGTATTCATAATGCTGCCCCAGAAGCCGGTGCGGGTCTTTTCCAGGCCCGTTTTCATCTTGTCTTTTTCTTTTTTTCCGAATCCGAAGAACCCCATGGTGTCCTCCTTTGTATTTTTCTTTTATTATATATCAGGAAACCAGCGTCGCGTCAACCTGTTCCAGATCCAGTTTGAGCAGCTTGGACACGCCGTCCTCCTGCATGGTCACGCCATAGAGCACGTTGGCAGCTTCCATCGTGCCGCGGCGGTGGGTGATGACGATGAACTGGGTCTTGTCGCTCACCCGGCGAAGATACTGGGCAAACCGCACCACGTTGGCGTCATCCAGTGCGGCCTCGATCTCGTCCAGAATGCAGAACGGAGCCGGGTTGACCGCCAGAATGGCAAAGTAGATGCTGATGGCCACCAGCGCCTGTTCGCCGCCGGAAAGGGCCTCCAGATTCTTGATGACCTTGCCCGGCGGGGCCACCCGGATGCCGATGCCGGAGGAGAGCACATCGCTCTCATCTTCCAGCATCAGGCTGGCTTCGCCGCCGCCGAACAGCTCGGCAAAGACGCGGCCAAAGTTTTCGTTGATGGCACGGAAGCTGTCGGTGAAGATCTCCCGCATCTGAGCTGAGAGTTTCGAGATCATGCGGGACAGCTCATTTCGGCTCTCTTCCACATCGGTCACCTGGGTGACCAGCGCGTCATACCGCGCCTTGACCTCTTTGTATTCCTCAATGGCGCTCACGTTCACGCTGCCCAGCGCACGGATCTTGCCGCGCAGGTCGGCCACCTGTGCCCGCAAAGCGGGCAGGCTGTCGAACTCCACACAAAGCGCCTCGGCCTGACTGACCGAGAGCTGATATTCATCCCACAGCTTTGCCACGGTCTGGTCGTACTCGCTCTCGGCCGCCGCCTTGCGCTCTGCCAGACGGGCCATCTCCCGACTCATTTCCTCGCGGTTGTCGGCCGCTGTGCGGGCACGGGCCAGCGTTTCGGTCTCCGCCTGCTGGCGGGCCAGACGTTTCTGGGTCGCCTCGCGGATCTCGGCTTCCTTCTGTGCAATGGTGGTCTGGCTGTCGGCGCGGGTCTGCCGGATGTCCGCGATCTCGGCACGGCAGGCATCGCTGCGGGCGGCCAGTGCCGCCACGCTCTCTTCCAGTGAGGTTCGGCGGGCGGCGGCATCCCTGGCCCGCTGTTCCAGCGCGGCGATCTGGCTGTAGGCCAGTTCCGCGTCCTTCTGGCGGGTCACCTGTTCCAGCCGTTTGGCGCTCAGGTCCTGTGCCAGCGCATTCTGCCGGGTCAGGAAGCTGTCATCGCCTTCCGCGATGCGGCTCATCTCGGCGGTGCGCCGGTCGATCTTTGCGGTGAGCTCTGCCTGCAGCTTTGCGGCGTCCTCTGCCTTTGCGCGGCTGTCGGCCAGCGCAGCCTGCAGGGTGTCGATCTCCTGTCGGCGGGCGTTCCGTGCCGTTTCCAGCTGGGCGGCAGCGGCTTCCAGCCGCTTCTGCTCTGCCTCGGCACGCACCCGGTCATTGGCTGCGGTGATCTGCTCGCTGGCGGTAGCGGTCAGCTCAGCCTGCAGGGCGTCCACCTGTTCCTTGCACTGGTCGGTCTTTTCCTGCGCGGCAAGGCAGTCCTTCTGCAGCTTTGCGGCCCTGATGCGCAGTTCTTCCATCTCCTGCTTGCGGGTGAACAGCCCGGCGCTGCGCTGCACGCTGCCGCCGGTAAAGCTGCCGCCCGCGTTGATCACCTGACCGTCCATGGTCACCACCCGGCTGCGGAAGCCATTGTCCCGCGCCACGCGGGAGGCCTCGTTGATGTCCTCCACCACGATGATGCGGCCCAACAGGTTCGACACGATGTTGTCATACCGTACATCGGCCTGCACCAGGCTGGAGGCCAGCCGTGCGGTGCCGGACAGCCGCCCCCGGAACACCCCGGGCTGCACCGTGTCCAGCGGCAGGAAGGTGGCCCGGCCCGCATTGTCGCTGCGCAGCAGGGCAATGGCCGCCTTGGCCGCGGCTTCGTTTTCCACCACGATGTTCTGCAGGGCCGCGCCCAGCGCCGTTTCCACGGCCACTTCGCAGCCGGGCTCCACCTTCAGGATGGCCGACACCGGCCCGATGATGCCCCGCAGGCGGCGGGCCCCGGCGGCGCGCATGACGGCCTTGACCGAGTTCTGGTAGCCGTCCATGTTCTTTTCCAGCTCCCGCAGCACCGACAGCCGCTGGCGGGCTGCATCCAGCTCCCGGCCCAGCCGCTGTTCGGCGGTGTCGGCCTCGTCCAGCGCAGCCTTGCGGTTTTTGAGCTTGAGTTCCAGCCCGGAGCGCACATTGGCCAGCTGTTTTTCGTTTTCGGTCAGCATCTCTCGGTAGCGGATGGTGTCGGTCAGGTCCTGCCTGGCCGTCTCCCACTGGTCGGTGCCCTCCTGCACGGCCTGCTCCAGTGCCGGCAGGCGCTGACGGGCCGTTTCCTCGGCGGCTTCGGCGGCAGCCTGTGCCACCTGTGCTTCGGTGCGCTTGGCTGTCAGGTCGGTGATCTCGGCCCGTAGGGTGTCCTTTCGGGCACCGCTGGCATTGCTGGCGTCGGCCAGCTGCTCCAGTTCTGCGTTCAGGGCGTCGATCTCCGCCGCCAGCTTCTCGCCCTCGGCTTCCATTTTGGCGGCCACGGCCCGGTGGCGCTGCAGGGCGGCATCTGCTTCTGCACCGTCCTGCTCTCCGGCTTCGATCTCGCTGCGCAGGGAAGCGATGCTTTCCTCGTTGCGGAGGATGTCGTTTTCCAGCACGGCAATGCGGCTGTCCGAACCGCTGATCTGCTCGGTGATGCTGCGGATATCCCCATTCAGGCGCTCGACCGCAATGGTCAGCTGCTGTGCCTGCATCCGGATCTCCTCAGCCTCCTGTTCGGCGGCCTTTGCCTCGCCGTCAAAGCGCTCGTAGTCCGCCTGTGCCGTCTCGTAATCCCGCACCTGCTGGCGCACGGTATCGCGGGCCCGGTGCACGCTGTCGGTCCACAGGGTCACTTCCAGCGTTTTGCGCTGTTCGCTCAATTCCAGGAATTTCTGTGCCTTGGCGCTCTCTTTTTCCAGCGGGCCGACCCGGCTTTCCAGCTCACCCAGGATGTCCCGCAGGCGCTCCAGATTCTCGCCCGCCGCAGCCAGACGGCGCTCGGCCTCGGTCTTGCGGTAGCGGTATTTGGCAATGCCGCAGGCCTCTTCAAAGATCTCGCGCCGCTCGCTGCTCTTGGCCGCCACGATCTCCGCGATGCGCCCCTGCCCGATGACCGAATAGCCGTCGCGGCCGATGCCGGTATCCAGCAGCAGCTCGTACACGTCGCGCAGGCGGCACACCTGCCCGTTGATGGTATATTCGCTATCGCCGGAGCGGTAATATTTGCGGCCGATGGTCACTTCGTCGGCGTCCACGTCCAGCGTGTGGCCGGTGTTGTCCAGCGTCAGGCGCACACTGGCAAAGCCCATGGCGCTGCGCCGCCGGGTGCCGCCAAAGATCACATCCTCCATCTTGCCCGCCGCACGCAGCTGGCGGGAGCTGGTCTCGCCCAGCACCCAGCGCACTGCGTCCGAAAGGTTCGACTTGCCGGAGCCGTTGGGGCCCACCACGCCGGTGACACCGGCGTCAAAGGTGATCTTTACCTTGTCGGGGAAGCTCTTGAAGCCCTGGATCTCCAGTTCCTTGAATACCATCGTTTTACTTTTCCTTTATCACGCCCAGCAGCTTCAGGGCCTCTTTGGCGGCATGCTGCTCGGCGGCCTTCTTGCTGCGGCCCTCGCCACGGGCCACCCGGTCCGAGTTGAACCGCACGGCCACCACAAAGTGCTTGTCGTGGTCCGGGCCGGACTCGCTCTCCACCACATAGCTCAGCCGCTCTTCGGGGTTCTGCTGCACGATCTCCTGCAGGCGGGTCTTGTAGTCGGCCTCGGCGTGCTTGCCCTCGGTGATGAAGGGCAGGATGAAATTGCGGGCCACATCCATGCCGCCGTCCAGATACAGGGCAGCGATCACCGCCTCAAAGGCGTCCGATACCACACTGGGGCGGGTGCGGCCGCCGCAGCGCTCTTCGCCGCGGCCCAGCCGCAGGTACTCGCCCAGATGGATCTCCTGCGCGAACTGGAACAGGGCACCCTCGCTGACCAGACTGGCGCGGATGCGGGTCAGGTCGCCCTCCGGCCGGTCGGCGTAGGCGTGGAACAGGTAGTCTGCCGAGACGATCTGCAGCACGCTGTCGCCCAGAAACTCCAGCCGCTCGTTGTGCTTCACCGGGGCGCGGCTCTCGTTGGCGTAGCTGGTGTGGGTGAGCGCCGTTTCCAGCAGCTCCGGGTTTTTGAACGTATAACCAATGATTGATTCCAACGGATGGCTCATATGTCATTGCTCCCTTGCATTGTGCTTTTTATTCCTCCGGTTTGTTTGCCGCCGCAAGCTCATCCAGGGCAGACTGCATGGTGCCGCACAGGTCGTTCTCCACGCAGGTCTTGGCCTGCCGGATGGCGTTCTTGATGCCCTTGGCCTTGGAGGAGCCGTGGGCCTTGATGACCGGCTGCTTTGCGCCCAGGAAGGGTGCGCCGCCGTATTCCTCGCTGTCCATCTGGTGCTTCAGGTCCGACACGCCGCCCTTGAGCAGCAGGTAGGCGATCTTGCCGCCGAAGTTTGCCAGGAACATCTGCTTGAGCATGCCCAGCAGCATCTTGGCCACGCCCTCGGTCAGCTTGAGGATCACGTTGCCGGTAAAGCCGTCGCACACCACCACGTCCACTTCGCCGTTCGGCACGTCGCGGGGCTCGATGTTGCCCACAAAGCGGATGCCCGGGGTCGTTTTCAGCAGCTGGTGGGCCTCCTTGAGCATGGGGGTGCCCTTGCTCTCCTCGGCACCGTTGTTGGCCAGCGCCACGCTGGGGCTCTGGCGGCCCTCCACCTTGTTCACATAGCAGCTGCCCATGACGGCAAAGGCGGCCAGCATCTCCGGGCGGCACTCCACGTTGGCACCGCAGTCCAGCAGCAGGTAAGCCTGCTTTTTGGCGGGCACCATGGTGGCCAGAGCCGGACGCTTTACCCCCCGGAGGGTGCGCACGATAAGGCTTGCGCCCACATGCAGTGCACCGGTGCTGCCGGCAGAGACAAAGGCGTCGCCCTTGCCCTCCTTGAGCAGATTCAGACCCACCACGATGGAAGAATCCTTCTTCTGGCGGATGGCGCGGGCAGGTTCATCGCACATCTCGATGACCTCGGTGCAGTTCACCAGCTCGATGCCGTCCAGCGGGATGTTATTGTCCGCCGCCGTCCTGCGCACCAGTTCCTCATTGCCCACGCCGAGGATCTGCACGCCGTATTCCTTCACGGCCTGTGCCGTACCTTCCAGCACGGCCAGCGGGGCGTTGTCGCCGCCCATCATGTCTACAATGATCTTCATAGTTGCGCTCCTTTCTGTTCCGGGAGATCGGCCCTGCGGTTACAGGGCGGTTTCATCCAGCCACTGCTGGAAGCTGGCAACAGCGCGCTCGGCCTGTGCCATGTAACGCAGGCGCTTGTCGCGGGGACGCTTGTCCTCCGGCAGCGGGGGCAGGATGCCCATGTTCGCGCCCATCGGCTGGAAGTTCTTGTTCTCGGTGGTCAGGTACTGCACCAGTGCGCCGCACATGGTGTCCGCCGGCGGGGGCGGCAGCTCCCGGCCTTCCAGCCGGGCATAGAGGTTCCGCGCAGCCAGAAGGCCGCAGGCGGCACTTTCCATGTAGCCCTCAAAGCCGGTGATCTGCCCTGCAAAGAACACATTGGGGTGCTCCTTCAGGCACAGGCCCGCACTCAATACACGAGGTGCATCCAGGAAGGTGTTGCGGTGCATCACACCGTACCGCACGAACTCGGCATGTTCCAGGCCGGGGATCATGCTGAACACCCGCTTCTGCTCCCCCCACTTGAGGTTGGTCTGGAAGCCCACGATGTTGTACAGGGTGCGCTCCTTGTTCTCGGCCCGCAGCTGGACGTTGGCCCAGGGGCGGTGGCCGGTGTTGGGGTCCACCAGGCCCACCGGGCGCAGGGGGCCAAACCGCATGGTATCGGCACCCCGGGCAGCCATGATCTCGATGGGCATGCAGCCCTCGTACACGGTCACGGTATCGGCCTTTTTGCCGTGGGCGTCCGGGTCGGGCCGGGCGTTCTGCTCTGCCCCTGTGTCAAAGTCGTGCAGCGGGGCACGCTCGGCCGCAGCCAGCGCCGCATGGAACGCCTCATACTCGGCCTTGTTGAAGGGGCAGTTCAGGTAGTCGGCATCTCCGCGGCCATAGCGGGAGGCGGCAAACACCTTGTTGTAGTCCAGGCTCTCGGCCGTCACGATGGGCGCCACGGCATCGTAGAAGTGCAGGCGCTCGTCGCCGGTCAGGGCACCGATCTCGTCCGCCAGTTTCCCGTCGGTCAGGGGGCCGGTGGCCACCAGGATGGGGGCGCTTTCGTCGATGTGCTCCACCGGCTGGCGGTGCACGGTGATGTTGGGGCACTCCTCCACCCGGCGGGTGACCTCCGCGCTGAAGGCGTCCCGGTCCACCGCCAGGGCACCGCCGGCGGCCACCCGGGCCACCTCCGCCGCCTGCAGCAGCTGGCTGCCCATGCGGCGCATCTCTTCCTTCAGCAGGCCGGACGCAGAGTCCAGCCGCTCGGCCTTCAGGCTGTTGGAGCAGATCAGCTCCGCAAAGCCCTCGCTCTTGTGTGCGGGCGAGAAGTGCATCGGCTTCTGCTCGTACAGGTCCACCTGCACCCCTTTGCCAGCCAGCCACAGGGCCGCTTCGCAGCCCGCCAGACCGGCGCCCAGAACAGTTACTTTATAATCGCTCATCCGTTTATTTTTCCTTTAATCCTTCTTCGGCACCGGCATCTCAAAGCCGCAGCCCTCTTTGGCGCAATAGAGCTTGGAGCCCTTGCGGAAGAGGGTGGAGCCGCACTTTTCGCACTTGGTGGCCACCGGCATATCCCAGGTCATGAAGTCGCAGTCCGGGTAGCGCTCGCAGCCGTAGTAGATGCGGCCCTTTGCGCTCTTGCGTTCCAGCATGCGGCCCTTGCCGCACTTGGGGCAGATGCCTCCGGTGTCCTTGACCAGACGCTTGGTGCCCCGGCACTCCGGGAAACCGCTGCAAGCCAGGAACTTGCCGTACTTGCCCACCTTGATGACCATGGGGCGGCCGCACAGGTCGCACACCTCGCTGGAAGGCTCGTCCGGCACCTTGACCTTTTTGCCCTCCATGTTCTTTTCGGCCTGCTCCAGGCTGGCCTCAAAGCCCTGGTAGAAGTCATCCACCGTCTTGCGCCAGTCAGCCTTGCCGCTTTCCACCTTATCCAGATTCTTTTCCATCTGGGCGGAGAAGTCCACGTCCACGATGTGGGGGAACTGCTCCAGCATCAGGCCATCTACGGCCCGGCCCAGCAGGGTGGGCTTCAGCTTTTTCTGGTCGCGCTCCACATAGCCGCGGTCGATGATGGTGGTGATGATGGGCGCATAGGTGGAGGGGCGGCCGATGCCGTTTTCTTCCAGCGCCTTGATGAGGGTGGCTTCGGTGTAGCGGGCGGGCGGCTGGGTGAACTTCTGTTCGCTCTTCAGCTCCTTGAGCTTCAGCACCTGGCCCTGTTCCAGCGGGGGAAGGTTGGTTTCCTTCTTTTCCTTCTCGTCGGTGGCTTCCTCGTACAGAGCGGTAAAGCCGTCAAAGGTCACGGTGTAGCCGCTGGCCTTGAAACGATAGTCCGCCGCGCTCACGGTGACGGACACGGTGTCCTGCTGGCAGTCTGCCATCTGGCTGGCCATAAAGCGGCTCCAGATCATGCGGT
>OGYH01002942.1_pt1 | contig 12577 bp, 10 predicted proteins | sample 1576511 | NCBI WGS metagenome assembly OGYH01 (sample SAMEA3541522, study PRJEB24748) | human gut metagenome | biome: human gut; feature: human-associated habitat; material: faeces | place: China | collected 2012 | reverse complement strand
ATTATATGCAGTTGCAATAATAGAAAATAAAAAATTAGCTGATATAAAAAGTGAAAAATATGAAGAGGTATTAAAAGGAACCGATGGAACCATTCTTACAGTGACGGATGCGAGAGGAGTCGAACTTGAGAAAGTAGCAGAAGACAGGATTGAACCTGTGGCCGGGAACACGCTTCAGATCAGTCTGGATCATAATATTCAGAAGTACTGTGAACAGGCAGCAAAAAAGGTTCAGGAGGAAAAACAGGCGGATAGTGTATCTGTATTGCTTATGAATCCGCAGGACGGAGAGATATTTGCAATGGTAAATACACCGGAATTTAATCTGAATACCCCTTTTGAATTGATTGATGTGGATGAAAATACAGAACAGACGGATGAACAGGCTCAGGAGATGTTAAATCAGATGTGGCGAAATCCCTGTATTAATGACACGTATGAGCCGGGATCAACGTTTAAAATCATTACAGCATCAGCATGTCTTGAAGAAGGTGTCGTTTCTTTGTCGGATACATTTTCCTGTCCGGGATACCGGATTGTAGAAGACAGAAAAATCCGGTGTCATAAGGTTGGTGGACATGGACAGGAAACGTTTATCCAGGGGATACAGAATTCCTGTAATCCGGTATTTATTGATATTGGTATTCGGCTTGGAGCAGAGAAATTTTATGCTTATTTTAAACAGTTTGGATTACTTAGTCTGACGAATATTGATCTTCCGGGCGAAGCAGGAACAATTATGCATAACGTGGAAGATATTGGTCTTGTGGAATTGGCAACGATTTCATTTGGACAGTCGTTTCAGGTGACACCGGTTCAAATGGCAACAACAGTAAGTTCACTGGTCAATGGGGGATACCGGGTGACACCGCATTTTGGAGTGGCGGTTTTTGAAAAAGACGGGACAGAGATACAAAAGCTGAAATACAAAAAGAAGAATGGCATTGTATCCGAAAAAACATCAGAGACAATGCAGATGCTTCTGAAGAGCGTGGTAGAAGAAGGATCTGGTAAAAATGGATACATTGAAGGGTATTCAATCGGAGGAAAGACTGCAACATCACAGACCCTTCCAAGAAGTGCAAACAAGTATATTTCATCATTTATCGGGTTTGCACCGGCGGAAGATCCGCAGGTTCTTGGAATTGTAGTGATCCGTAATCCACAGGGGATTTATTATGGAGGAACGATTGCGGCTCCGGTTTTGCGCAGTATCTATGATAATGTGCTTCCGTATCTCGGGATTGAAAAAAAATGACCAATGGAGTATACTGTAAAGTGCATTTTGAGGATCCGATGACAGAAAAGTACATAAGAAGGATTCTCTGTGTAAAACAAAAGAAATGAAGAGGTGTATATATGAACAGTCATGTAGTAACTCCGGTATTGATTGCATTTGTTATAAGCCTTGTGCTTGGACCGGTAGTCATTCCTTTCCTGAGAAGGTTAAAGATGGGCCAGACGGAGCGTGTGGAGGGTGTACAGTCTCATTTGAAGAAGGCAGGAACACCGACAATGGGAGGTATTATCATTCTGGCAGCTGTCGTGATTACGTCCCTGTTTTATGTGAAGGACTATCCAAAGATCATCCCGGTACTTTTCCTTACAGTAGGATTCGGACTGATTGGATTTCTAGATGATTATCTTAAGGTTGTCATGAAACGTTCAGACGGACTTTTTCCAATGCAGAAGATGGCACTCCAGATTGTAGTGACAGCAATTTTTGCATTTTATATCGTAAAAGTAGCGAAGATTCCGCTTACAATGATCGTTCCATTCTCAGGCGGTTATGAATTGAATCTTGGATGGCTTGCAATTCCGGTTCTTTTCTTTGCAGTGATTGGTACAGTTAATGGAACAAACTTTACGGACGGACTGGATGGTCTTGCATCAAGCGTAACCGTTTTGGTGGCAACTTTTTTTACAGTTGTAGCAATAGGAACGAAGAGTGGGATTGAGCCGATCACTTGCGCAGTTGTCGGTGCATTGATGGGATTCCTTCTTTTTAATGTGTATCCGGCCAGTGTGTTCATGGGAGATACAGGTTCTCTTGCATTAGGTGGTTTTGTTGCAGGAACAGCATATATGATGCAGATGCCACTTTATATCATTATTGTTGGATTTATTTATCTTGTAGAAGTTATTTCAGTTATTCTGCAGGTAACATATTTCAAAAAGACGGGAGGAAAGCGTCTCTTTAAGATGGCACCGATTCATCACCATTTCGAGCTTTGTGGATGGTCAGAGACACGAGTAGTAGCAGTATTTTCTATCGTGACGGCAATTCTTTGCCTGATCGCTCTTATGGGGGTATAGAAGAATGATTGTAAAAGATAAAAACGTATTAGTATTTGGTTCTGGAATCAGTGGAGAGGCAGCATGTGCGCTCCTTTTGAAAGAAGAAGCAAAGGTCGTATTGTATGATGGTAACGATAAGCTGAATCCGGAAGAGATCCGTGCAAAGATTGAAGGCGGGGACAGTGAGTCACTGGAAATCATCCTTGGAACACTTGAGGGAGACAGGAAAGGAGAACTTCTTGATAAACTTTCTCTTGTTGTAATGAGTCCGGGGGTTCCGACAGATCTTCCAATCGTAAATGAGATGCGTGAGAAAGGACTTCCAATCTGGGGCGAGATCGAGCTTGCGTATGTCTTCGGAAAAGGTGATGTTCTTGCAATTACTGGAACGAACGGAAAGACAACGACCACTTCTCTGCTTGGAGAAATTATGAAAAACTATGCGCAGAGCAGTTTTGTGGTAGGAAATATCGGTAATCCATATACAAGTATTGCACTCCAGACAAGAGAGGATTCTGTAATTGTTGCTGAGATGAGCAGCTTTCAGCTAGAAACAATTCAGACATTCCGTCCGAGAGTCAGCGCGATCCTGAATATTACTCCGGATCATCTGAATCGTCATCATACGATGGAAGCATACATAGAGGCAAAGGAAAATATTGCGAAGAATCAGACAGAGAAAGATACTTGTGTTCTGAATTACGAAGATGATGTGACAAGGGTGTTTGGAGAAAATGTAAAGTCAAAGGTTCTATATTTCAGCAGTCAGCGTATATTAGAAGAAGGAATCTATCTGGAAAACGGTCAGATCGTTCTTGCAATGAACGGAGAGAAGACACCGGTATGCCATGTAGATGAATTGAATATTCTTGGAACGCACAATCATGAGAATGCGATGGCAGCAACCGGAATGGCAGCAGCATATGGGGTTCCGGTAGATGTGATCCGCAGAACGCTGAAAGAGTTCCAGGGGGTCGAACATCGTATTGAATATGTGGCAGAAAAGAATGGAGTTGTATATTACAATGATTCCAAGGGAACAAACCCAGATGCAGCTATTAAGGGGATTCAGGCGATGAATCGTCCGACAGTTCTGATTGGTGGAGGTTATGATAAGGATTCTGCTTATGATGAATGGATCGATTCCTTTGATGGAAAAGTAAAGAAATTAGTACTTCTTGGTGCGACACGCGACAAGATCGCAGAGACAGCCAGAGCACATGGATTTGAAGAAATTGTGATGGCGGATACATTTGAGGAAGCATTTGCAAAATGTGTAGAGAATGCAAAACCGGGAGATGCAGTACTCCTTTCTCCTGCATGTGCAAGTTGGGGAATGTTTAAGAATTATGAAGAACGTGGGGATAAGTTTAAAGAGCTTGTAAATAATTTGTAAAGGGTGAACTGTATTGAAGCGTCCTGCAAAGAAGCACACGTATGATGATACACTGCTTGTGACGGTGCTGATTCTCGTACTGGTTGGTCTGATCCTTCTGACCAGTACAAGTGCATATAACGGCAGGGTGAAGTTTCATGATTCTTATTATTATCTGAAAAAGCAGGGACTGGCTACAGTTCTTGGAATGGCAGGAATGCTATGGATCGCAGGAATTGATTATCACAGATGGATTCCACTTGCTGTGCCAGGATATTTGGCTGCAATCGGTTTATCCATTGCTGTCATGGCATTCGGAAAAGAATATAACGGATCCAAAAGATGGTTGTCTTTGGGTCCGTTTTCTTTTCAGCCTTCAGAATTTTCTAAAGTAGCAGTGATCTTGTTTCTGGCCTGGCTGATCAACCGAAATGTGAAAAAAATATCCAAACTTCGGATAATGTCCGGAATGATGCTTTCAATCCTGCCGGTTGTCGGTCTGGTAGGGGCAAGTAATCTGAGTACAGCAATCATTATCCTCGGAATCGCAGTTACATTGATTTTTGTTGCAAGTCCAAGATATGCACAGTTTATATGGATGGCCGTATCAGGAGTTGGATTTTTGGGAATTTTCCTCGCCTTGGAAAGCTATCGGCTGGAGCGACTTGCAATCTGGCGCAATCCGGAGAAGTATGAAAAAGGATATCAGACATTGCAAGGACTTTATGCAATTGGAAGTGGAGGAATGTTTGGCCGGGGGCTGGGAAACAGTGTACAAAAACTGGGATTCCTGCCGGAAGCACAGAATGATATGATTTTTTCTATTGTCTGTGAAGAATTAGGGCTTGTTGGTGCGGGGACTATCATTGTACTGTTTCTGATTTTAATCTGGAGATTTTTTGTGATTGCAACACACGCACCGGATCTTTTTGGCGCGTTGATTGCAGTGGGAGCCATGGCACATATGATGATTCAGGTAATATTGAATATTGCTGTCGTCACAAATTCTATACCGAATACAGGAATTACACTTCCGTTTATCAGTTATGGTGGAACGTCAGTTGTTTTTCTGCTTTTGGAAATGGGGCTTGTCCTTAGCATATCACGTTTGGTACAATAGAGTTGCCTGTATTTCATACAGATGGAGTCCGGGTATGGAAAACATGAACAGAGGAAGGAATCTGATCAATGAAAAAAAAGAAGAAAAAGAAGAGAGGGATGTTCCGCTTTATTGTAATATTACTGTTGCTTGTAGTATTTGTTTTACTCTTTCAGACACGCAGTATAAAGGTGAAGGGAAATGAATATTACGGAGAGAATTCAATCATCAGCTGGCTCGAGAAAGATAAACTCTCCATGAATACGGTGTATTTATTCTGGAAATATAATTATACAGATGCAGAAGTTCCGTCCGTTGTGGAAGAAATGAAATTGACATTTGAAAATCCATGGACGCTTGTTGCGCATGTGAAAGAGAAAGGAAAATCCGGTTATGTTTCTTTCAATGATACAAATTTATATTTTGACCGGAAGGGGACAGCACTTTTTGAAAGCAAGAAAACTTTTACAGGAGTACCTTATGTGGAAGGACTTTCTTTCGATGCATCGAAAGTAGAGATCGGAAAAAAGATTCCGGTGGAAGATGACAGTGCATTCACTTTGATCGCAGAGGCTTCAAAGTATCTGGTGAAATATTCACTTACACCGGATAAACTGGTATATGCCAATGAACAGAGTGTGGTATTATATTTTGGATCAGTAGAAGTTTTAATTGGGAATAAAGAATATGAGATCAGAATTGCACAGATCAAACCGATTCTTGAGAAGCTGAAGGAACAGTATCCGGATCAGGCGGGGGTACTTCATCTTGAGAATTATGAAGCAGATTCAGCATCAATTAACTTTACACCGCAGTCTTGAAGCTGAATTGTTGGAAAAAAACCAAAAATAAGAAAAAATCTATTGATTATTTACGGAAAAGACTTTATTATATACTTATTGAATTGTATCGTTCAATTAAAATAAGGGATGTATATAAGAATTAATAAGACGACAAAGGAGGAACTACTCTTGTTAGAAATTAAAACCAACGAATCTGAAGCGGCTGCAAGAATTATTGTTGTCGGAGTCGGCGGAGGCGGTAACAATGCCGTGAACCGAATGATCGACGAACAGATTGCAGGCGTAGAATTCATAGCTGTGAATACAGATAAACAGGCATTACAGCTGTGTAAAGCACCGACACTTATGCAGATCGGTGAAAAACTGACAAAAGGACTTGGTGCTGGTGCACAGCCTGAGATGGGAGAGAAGGCAGCAGAAGAAAGCGCTGAGGAGATCCAGGCTGCATTAAAAGGTGCAGACATGGTATTTGTTACCTGCGGTATGGGAGGCGGAACTGGAACAGGTGCTGCTCCGGTTATCGCAAGAATTGCGAAAGAGCAGGGCGCTCTGACAGTAGGAGTTGTCACAAAGCCTTTCCGTTTCGAATCCAAGACAAGAATGCAGAATGCAATCAATGGTATTGATAAATTAAAGGAGAACGTTGATACAATCATCGTTATCCCGAATGACAAACTGCTTGAAGTTGTAGACAGACGTACTACTATGCCGGAAGCTTTGAAAAAGGCTGACGAGGTTCTTCAGCAGGGTATTCAGGGTATCACAGACCTGATCAATGTACCATCTCTGATCAACCTTGACTTTGCTGATATCCAGACAGTTATGAAGGATAAAGGTATTGCACATATCGGTATTGGTGCAGGACGCGGAGATGACAAGGCACTCGAAGCAGTTAAGCAGGCTGTTGCCAGTCCACTGCTTGAGACAACAATCACAGGTGCATCTAATGTTATCGTTAATGTATCTGGAGACATTACACTTATGGATGCTTCTGATGCAGCTGATTATGTACAGGAGCTTGCAGGCGAAAGTGCAAGTATCATCTTCGGTGCTATGTATGATGATACAAAATCTGATGAATGTACAATCACAGTTATTGCTACGGGCTTACATAATGTAGGCGGAAGTGCATCCAAGCTGAAAGCAAGACTGGAAGGACAGCAGAAGACAAGTTCTATCCTTCCGAATGGTGTAGAAAGTCATACAAGACCATCTTATGACTATACAGCACAAAGAACAGCTCAGACATCAACAGTAAGACCGCAGGGTGGAACAATGCCAACACTGCAGCCAAGATCAACAACTGGTGGAGTAAGAGAGCAGTCTATTAAGATTCCGGATTTCTTTAAGAAATAATTGAATTGAAAAATGATAAAACGGTCTGAAGTATCAGGCCGTTTTTCTTTTATGTCGAAGGATGTCAGAAATTCTTCTATTTTCTTTCTGTTTTACTGTCAGTATCTGACAAAATTTCCAAAGAGCAAATTTTATAATTCTATATGACATCGAGGATGACTCGAAATGAAAAGGAAGGTGGAAGATGCACTATGAGTTGTACATAGATCTTTTTTTCCTGGAAAATTTCATGATGGATAGCCTGTTACTTTTCGTGACAGAACGGATTATGGGTGGAAAATATAGTTTTAAAGGCGTTTTATCCGGAGCATTTCTTGGAAGTGTGTTGACATGTCTGATGGTGATTGTATCCGTTCCCGCCTGGGTGAAAAATATAGCCTTTTATCTGGTGATTCCATTTTGTATGCTTTGGTTAAAAAATAGGAAACAATGTATTATGCGCCAGATACTCAAAGGAATGGGATTGATTTACCTTTTTGGGATGTTCCTGGGGGGCGTGTTGATGATGTTTCGTCCTTATCTGCATTATATCAGTCTGTTTTATGGGATTGCGGTGCTTAGCTCACAGGGGATTCTGATGGCCTGGAAGTTCTTGAAAGTCCTTAAGATGGAGCAGGAACGGTGCTGTGAAGTGATTTTATTTACAGAAGCAGATAGTTATAGGGTTCATGCATTGAGGGATACGGGGAACTGCCTGACAGATCCACTCAGTGGTGAAGGGGTGCATGTACTGGATTGTGATTTTTACCATCAGGTAATGAAAGAAGCAATGGAATTCAGGTATATTCCATATCGGAGTGTTCATGGTAGTGGCATTATGAAAGTTTTCCGGATCAGGAAAATGTGTGTGGAAATAAATGAAAAAGAATGGATAGAATCTCCGTTGATCGGTGTGAGCGAATCACCGATCAGTGGGGAGGGAGATTATCAATTGATATTGAACTGTAAGGTGCAGATGCTGTGAATGAAAAACTGTACCTCAATAGAAGATGCAAGAAAGAAACCGGGAGGAATTTATATGATGGTTAAAGTGGCTGTGCCGGAGAAATTTAAATTAAGGATTGTACCAAATGTCAGGACGATTTTATTTGGTGGTCAACAGGAGATTCATTACATAGGAGGCAGTGAGGTTCTTCCGCCACCATTGGAAAATGAAAAAGAGTGTGAGGTGGTAAGGTGGCTTGGAACAGATCAAGATGAAAAGGCGAGAAAGATACTGATTGAACATAATTTGCGTCTGGTTGTTTATATAGCGAAGAAGTTTGATAATACAGGAGTAGGTGTAGAAGATTTGATTTCTATTGGTACCATCGGTCTGATCAAAGCAATCAATACATTTAATCCATCAAAGAAAATTAAACTGGCAACATATGCTTCACGTTGTATTGAGAATGAGATTTTGATGTATTTGAGACGAAACAGTAAGACGAAGATGGAAGTTTCCATTGACGAGCCTTTAAATGTAGATTGGGATGGAAATGAACTGCTTCTATCTGATATTCTTGGGACAGAAGAGGACACAATTTATCGGGATCTGGAGGATGAGGCAGAAAGAAAGATTCTGTTTCGTGCCTTGAATAAACTGTCAGGAAGAGAGAAATTAATCGTTCGTATGAGGTTTGGACTGGATCATCCGGAGGGAAAAGAAATGACGCAGAAGGAGGTTGCGGATCAACTTGGAATCTCTCAGTCGTATATATCAAGACTGGAAAAGAAAATTATGCACAGACTTCGGATGGAAATGGTCCGGTATGAATAGCAGTTACAAAAATTTAATAAAAAGAAAGATGTACAATTTCCCGTATGGTGTTAAAATAAAAGAAAAAGTATCTGAAGCTTAAAAAGAAAAGATACAGGACAGAAAGGGTTGAGGATGTATGAAATTAACATTTGTAGGTGCAGCCCATGAGGTTACGGGAAGCTGTCATTTTCTGCAAGTAGCAGGAAAGAATGTTTTGGTTGACTGCGGTATGGAACAGGGGCCGGATTTGTATGAGAATCCGGGACTTCCGATCAGTGCAACAGAAGTGGATTATGTATTCCTCACACATGCACATATTGATCATTCCGGAATGTTGCCAAAGCTTGCAAAGGATGGGTTTAAAGGGCAGATTTTCACTACCTATGCGACAGCGGATTTGTGTGATATCATGCTTCGTGACAGTGCGCATATTCAGGAATTTGAGGCAGAGTGGAGGAATCGAAAAGGCAGGAGAGCAGGAAAGCCGGAGTATGAACCGGTTTATGAGATGCAGGATGCACTTAATGCGATTGAATTGCTTGTGCCTTGTCAGTATGGGGAGCGCATTACAATCTGTGAGGGAATCCAGATCCGGTTTACAGATGTAGGACATCTGCTTGGATCAGCAAGTATTGAAGTCTGGGCAACAGAAGACGGAGTGACAAAGAAGATTGTATTTTCCGGAGATATTGGAAATCTGGATCAGCCGATTATTAAAGACCCGGCTTATACAGAGAGTGCGGACTATATTGTGATGGAGTCTACGTATGGCAACCGGCTGCATACGCAGGAAAAACCGGATTATCTGGGAGATTTTACAAGAATCCTGAAAGAGACATTTGATAAAGGGGGAAATGTTGTTATTCCTTCCTTTGCTGTGGGCAGAACTCAGGAACTCCTCTATTTTATACGTGAGATCAAAGAAAAGGAATTATTAAAAGAATATCAGAATTTCGAAGTATATCTGGACAGTCCGCTTGCAATTGAGGCAACGAAGATATTTACAAAAAATATGAGAGAGTGTTTTGATGAGGATGCACTTGCACTTGTTAATGCAGGGATTAATCCACTTATATTTGATGGACTTAAGACTGCAACAACAAGTGATGATTCTAAGATGATCAATTTTATCGAGAAACCAAAGGTGATCATCTCAGCTTCTGGAATGTGCGATGCTGGTCGTATCCGTCACCATCTGAAGCATAATTTGTGGAGAGAAGAGTGTACGATTCTTTTTGTTGGGTATCAGGCAATGGGCACTTTAGGACGCAGACTGATCGAGGGCGAAAAGAATGTGAAGCTGTTCGGTGAGCCGATTGAAGTTAAGGCAAGAATTGAGAGCCTTCATGGAATTAGTGGTCATGCGGATATGAATGGGCTCTTAAAATGGCTGGGAGCGTTTAAAGAGGCGCCACAACGCGTCTTTGTTGTGCATGGTGAAGATACCGTAACAGAAGAGTTTGCAAAGACGGTGGAAGAAAAATTTGGATATCAGGCTTATGCACCGTTTCCGTGCAGTGAAGCAGACCTCCTGACAAATGAGATCTTAAGTGAAGGTGTAAAGATTCCGGTGAAGGCGAAAAAACCGGCACAGCGTAAAGCGGATGCGGCGTTTGAACGTCTTGTTGCAGCAGGAAGGCGTTTACTTGATATTATTTACAAGAACGAAGGTCTCGCGAATAAAGACAAAGCAAAATTCGAGTCGCAGATTAATAATTTGTCGGATAAATGGGATATTTGATTGTCAAGGACTAAAACTTTATAAAATTCAGCACTTCATGGAATATCTTATTCAAAGAGTGAGAATGATTCTAAGTAGAAAAAAACTTAGGAGGTTTCTTACAATGGTTGTGAATAAGGTAGAACTGTGTGGAGTGAATACATCAAAGCTCCCACTTCTCAAGGAAAAGGAGAAGGAGGAGCTTTTTCGCAGGATTCGTCAGGGGGACAAGTTGGCGCGGGAAGAATACATCAAAGGAAATCTTCGGCTGGTGCTTAGTGTGATGAAACGGTTTGACAGCAGTAATGAAAATGCAGATGATTTGTTTCAGATTGGATGTGTGGGGCTTGTAAAGGCCGTAGATAACTTTGATCCAGATCGCCAGGTGAAGTTTTCTACCTACGCAGTTCCTATGATCATAGGAGAAATCCGCCGGTATCTGCGAGATAACAGTTCCCTTCGCGTGAGCCGCTCATTGCGTGATATAGCTTATAAAGTAATTTATACAAGAGAAGGTTATATTCGAAAAAATATGAAAGAACCTAGCATTCAGGAAATCGCAGAAGAGATTGGACTTTCAAAAGAAGAAGTAGTTTATGCACTGGATGCAGTACAGACACCAATGAGTCTTCAGGAACCGGTGTATAATGATGGTGGCGATGCACTGTATGTGATGGATCAGGTCAGTGATAAGAAGAACAGAGAAGAAAACTGGGTGGAAGAGTTGTCTTTAGAGGCTGCGATGGAACGGCTGAATGAAAGAGAGAGACGGCTGATCCGCTTACGATTTTTTGAAGGAAAGACGCAGATGGAAGTTTCGGAACAGATTGGAATTTCGCAGGCACAGGTGAGCCGTTTAGAGAAAAATGCTTTAAAAACAATGAGACAATATCTTCTTGGAAAATAGAGAGAAAGTATTGAAATTTTTATGACTTCATACTATGATAAGTGGGAAGAAAATGTTACGGAAAGTAACAGAAAAGAGCAGATATGGTTATGGTGTAATGTAACCAATGATAAAGTATGGAGGCAGCTATGATAAAGGCTTGTATTTTTGATCTGGATGGAACGTTGACAAACACATTGGATTCACTGGAATATTCAGTCAATGAGACGATGAAAGAGATTGGAATGCCACAGATCACAAAGGAACAGTGCTGCAGAGGAAGGCGACATCGCTGCCCGCATCGAGAAGAACGTAAGCGAGTGCCGGCAGTTCGTTGGAGATGGGGCGAAGGTTCTGCTTGAACGGACATTAAAGGCAGGCGGGGATACACAACTGTGTCATCTTGAAGAGGCGGTGGAAGCGTATGCCAGGATATTTGATGCAAATTGTATGTATAAGGTTGCTCCATACGAAGGAATTCCACAGATGTTGCAGCAGTTGAAAGAGAGTGGTATCAAACTTGCAGTTTTATCAAACAAGCCAGACAGGCAGGCTGTCCATGTGGTTGAAGAAGTATTTGGGAAAGAACTTTTTGACCATGTACAGGGACAGAAGGATGGAGTTCCTAAGAAACCGGATCCGACGGCCGCGTTGACGATTGCCAGTTCATTTGGGGTTTTGCCGGAAGAAGCAGCATACATCGGAGATTCAGAAGTGGATCTTGCAACAGGGCACGCGGCAAGGATGCAGACAATTCTTGTGTCCTGGGGATTCCGTGGAAGAGAAGCTCTTTTAGAGGACGGAGCTGAATGTATTGTTGATTCAGCGGAAGAGATACGAAAGATTGTTAAGAAACAGGAGGAGAAGTAATGGGAGAGTACAATGAAGAGTGTCTGAAGACTTTTTTGGAGAAGCAGGAGCAGCTTTTTGATGAACCGGTAGCAGAGACCCTTGAGGCAGCAGAAGCTTTTCTGGAGGACTGTATGGCAGTTGTTGTAGAATCTCTGGCTGAAGTAAGAGAATACTTTGAAGAGAATGGCATGGATGTAGACGGGATGTCAGAGGAAGAATTGGAAGAGGCTTCTGAAGTGTTTGCACTGCCGGATGGTACTTATCTGATCGTAGAAGGATAAGCAGAATTAAAATAGTAGTGATTGTGAAAAAGCAATTGAAAAGCCACAGATAGGATGGACTGTGGCTTTTTTATATATTAGGAAAGTTCTTTCCTAATATATAAAAATTGCTGTAACTGTTCAGAGCCAACCTCCAAAATGCTACGCATTTCGTCGGTGTGGCGTA
>OGYH01002926.1_pt1 | contig 12624 bp, 14 predicted proteins | sample 1576511 | NCBI WGS metagenome assembly OGYH01 (sample SAMEA3541522, study PRJEB24748) | human gut metagenome | biome: human gut; feature: human-associated habitat; material: faeces | place: China | collected 2012 | reverse complement strand
AGTTCCCTCCCCTTCCCCAAACCCCATCCCCTCCTTCAAAGACTTTCGACTTTATCGAATCCCTTTTCCCCGCTTTCCCCTATGGGCAACAGAAAAGCCCGAATGAAATCATTCGGGCTTCTTATTGAGAAAGACGCTAAACAGACAACAAGACGACCCCCGTTCTATTTTATCAAACTTCGAACGGAACGAACTCCTGTCGCGTAGCCTCCCCACCAGTCAAAAGCCTTTGAAGAGGATGGGGGGGAGCGAGCCGCTCTAGCAGTTTGGAGGGGGAAGGGGAAACGTGGGGGGTGCCCCCCCTTTCCTCTTCCCCCTCCAATTTTTTCACGCCCCTATCTCTATTGCCCAATCGTCGGCAGCGGAGGGATGGACGCGGCGGTGTCTTCGGGATGAACGCGGACGAGTACGGAGGCCGTCGTGCCCGCACGGAGCTCGATTCCCTTTGGAAGCGCGTCGAAATGAAGCCTGACGGGGATGCGCTGCGCCAGCCGTATCCACTCGAACGTAGGGCTGACCGAAGGCAAAAGCTGCTCGCCGGTACTCCCGTTCTCGCGGGCAATCCCCCAGCCGATGCTCTCCACCGTAGCCTCAAGCGGCATATCGGAATAGGTCATAAGCGTGATCAGCGCCCTGTCGCCGGGGCGGAAATCCCGGATCTGCGTCTCGCGGAAAAAGGCGTCCACGCGGAAACTATCCGCATTGATCAGAGCAACCAAAGGGCGATAGGCCGTCGACATGGTCCCCGGCTGCACCGTCAGATTGGTGATGTACCCGTTCACTGGAGCCGTAACGTGCGTGAAGTCCAGATTCAAGCGCGCCTGATCCAATTGGGCTTGCGCAACCGCCACGTCGGCCTCGGCAGATAGCAGCTGATCTTCGGCCTGCTGAAAGGCCTCGGGAGAAATCGCCCCCGGCGCGTTCTGCTGAAGCCGTGCATCGCGCCCCGCCCTGTCACGGGCGGCCTTCGCAATGGCCTGCTTCTGGCGCACGTTGGCTTCGGCCTGCGAAAACGCCACACGGAATGGCCTGTCGTCCAAATCAAAAAGCGGATCGCCCACTTTCACAAATTGATTGTCGCGGACATGCACGGTCTTGACCTCCCCGGACACGCGGGCGGCGACCTGAACGACTTCCGCCTGCACCATCCCGTCACGCGTCCACGGATTCCTGAAATAGGCGTTGTAACGGATGTAGCAGAAAACGCAGGCAACCACGATGATCAGCAGCGTCAGGAACCAGCGAAGCAAACTGTTGATGCTCATAGAACCATCCCAAACGGTAGGAGGAGATACACATAAATGACGATCAACGCCATAAACACCCACGGCGGATTGGCGAACCAGCCGGAAAGCCCGGTACGGTTCAACACAAACGCCGTCGCCAGCGCGCCCAGAATGCCAAACAGCACTATGGGAAGAAGCGGCGAAAAATAGATACCCACCAGGGCAAGTTCATGCGGCATATCCACCTTCCTTCAACATACGGAGAAATCCTAGACGCCCAATCTCACGCTCCCTCTCAAAACCTGTTCCGAGAATCGACCTCCACCGGAAGGGAGCGCATCAAATCAAGCGTATTGGACAACGATTTCATGATGCCCGCACAGGAAACGAGCAAGTCCTGCACAACCTGGCCACCCGCGGGCGCATCCGGCCCTTTCTCGGCGCGGGCGCTTTCCCGCAAGCCGTCAATCATGGAACGGACCACCGCTTCCATGGATTCAAGACGGTCTTTCAAAGGTGCTTCCACAAGCGACACACGCGCCGTACCCGGCTGGGAAGGGCACAGCAGATCGCTATCCACGGAGCGGAGCCGGGCATAGAGCCCCTGCATTGAGGACACCATGTCCTGAACCTCCGTGGAAAAAACGCGGACCAGTTCGGGTTTCACAAAGGTCACGGGGAGTTTTTTTGCCAGGATGCCGATCTCTTCAGCCAAAAAACGCGTCCTGTGCAGACGGAAAAGCATCCTCAGACGGAACAGGGAGCCGCGCCGCTGCTCGCGGCAGGCCCGCAAATGGAGCAGCAACGCTTCCGACGAACGGAAAAAGGCCTTTTGCCTCTGGAGAAACTGGGCTTCCGTATTGGGCATGAACAGCGCGTAATGGACCAGGGAAACGATGGAAATGCCGAACAGCAGCGTAAAGGAGCCAACCAGCAGCTGCCCGAAATCGTATGTCGGGAGGTTCGTAAAATTGCCTATGGACAGCCACGGCAGCATGAAGGCCTGTTTGGTGAAATTCTGTTCCTTGCGCGGAAACGCGAATGTGATGAAAAATCCCGATACCCCCATCATGACGATGAACTCGCCAAGATTGGAAACCAGAGGATAGATGAAGGTATAGGCCAGCCCCGTACAGCCGATGCCGAGCGCAAAGATCAGCACCTGACGCAGCGGTTTGTCTTCACCGGTCATGATGCCGATCAGGCCGAGCACGATGGTCAATTCCAGAAAAGCGATGGATTCCAGCCCCGGAGGGTTGAGGAGTATCCAGCACAGCGTCGCCACCCAGAAAATGACGAACATCTGGGACATGTAGGCGTACTGCTCGGGCTTGATGACGGAAAGGGCCTTTTTTGATGCCGACGGCTTCAGTTCGGGCATGGGCCCGCCATGCAGCAGAAAACCGGCCAGCATCAGCAGCTCGCGGCAGTGCGCCGTCTGTTCCTCGAACAGCTTCACCGCAGAAAACGCCAATCCCTTCCGCGTCGAGCCGAGTTTCTCGAATACGCTTTCATCGAACGCGAGCGGCTGTACGTCTTCGGGCTTCGTGGAATCACCGGGAGAGCCTTCCTTCCCTAGGGCATCCAGACGATCAAAAAGTTTCCCCAGTTCGGCGATCCGCAACTCGAAATGAGGAAAGAGGGATGCCATATCCAAATCCTTCATGGCCACGAGGGTCCCCATCCAGCGCCGCTGGAGCTCCAGCAGTTCGGCGCTGCACCGGACGGCGCGCTCCCAGTGTTCCCGGTAACGGTAAACCTGATACGTCTCCAGTTGCACGGCCGGGACAAGCTGCCCAACTTTATCGAGAAGTTCCCTCATGCCGACATACTGCGTATACATGCGGCTCATCTGCCCTTCCGCTCCGGCCCCCTCGTTCATGACGAAAAGGGCCTTGTGCCCCGCCATGAGATCCTGCACGCCGCGATACAGGGACTTGATGGATGTCCTTGGAGAAAAAACAAGTGTTACAACGGTATACACGCCGATACCGAGCAGTGTTTCCTCAACCCGGTATACGGAGAGATGAAAGGCATCCTGGGGTTCGTGAACCGCCATGAGGCAGATGATCAGCGTGACGATGCAGGAAATGAAGAACGCGTAGCCATAGTAAACGCTTGTCAGCATAAGATAGAGCATCAGGCACAGATAGAGGGACAGCACGGACAGAAGGAGCATACGCTCTTGCGCGAAAAGCCCGAGCAGGACAAGGGCGGCGACAGCCCCGGCGATTGTGCCGAACATCCGCAGCACGCCCTTTTGCAGGGTCTGGCCGATGCTCGGCAGGCTGATCACGAACACGGTGAACCCCGCCCAAAATGGCCTGTCCAGATTCCAATAGAATGCCAGCACATACGTACAGACGAAGGCCAGCGCGGTTACGGCGGAGGTATGGATGCGGGAGGACAGTTCGGCGGTCATGGCAAAGGTGGGTGGAGGTTAAGGATGCCGCCATAGTACCGTGCCTCAGATGTCCGTCAATCCGCTGAGAGCTTTGAGAATACTCCGCGCCCCTTTACTTCGGGCCTGTTTTCCCCTATAAGAGGCGCTGCATACGAACGGGCGGTTAGCTCAGTTGGTAGAGCGCCGCCCTTACAAGGCGGATGCCACAGGTTCAAGTCCTGTACCGCCCACCAAAAATCTCAAGGACTTACGGAATAGACTCCGCAAGTCCCTTTTTCTTTCCCCGCACCATTCCCCGCACGCAGACAAAAAATCACTCCGTCTATGGGAAAGGGATGCGAACAGTATTCGTCCCCCCACGGCAGCCGAACAGTCCCAATACTCCCCGTCCATTCCCACATGCCTCCCGTTCCCGAATTTCCGTCACCCACCAGACACCCGCGAATGCATCCACTCCGGCAAGGTTGAAGCTTTCACTTTTTTTGAGGTCAACGGTGTTGACTATGCCGTTGACTTTGCCAAGTGCATCATCTTTACCCCTCCCTGATAGAAACCGACTTAAACCATATCTCAAAACACTGTCCCAACCGTCCCAACTGTACCATTGCCATATGTACCAACGGTTTTCAGTGGGACAGTTCGGTTTTCCCGCCGAAAATTACCCCCCTAAATTTTCCCGAAACAGCGCGCAAAGGGGCACACCCGGTCACGGGCTATAGCGCTCTGAACATTTGATCCCCTCCATGGGTGAACGATTCGTTCATCCCCCTTCACGCCGCCACATTCGCCGTTTAAGCCACGTTATCCCCCATTCCAACATGGGACACCCGCCGCGCCAAATAGTCCCAGAAGCCCCGCTAGGCGCAATTCTGAGCTCAGCTATCGGCAACAGTGGAAGGACTCCATTCCTTGGCTCAAGTGTGGAAAGTTATCAACATGACTGTGGATAACAAAAGTCTAGAAAATACATCCATAACATATTGATATTATTAATTCCTAGTAAAATAGTAGGAATTACTGTCTGATCTCAATTCAGGCTTCATTTTTGCCGAAATTGACCACGTATTGACTCTTTTCAACAAGGTGCCTCAACATCATCACTACTGACGTTGGGAGATGAGCCTTGAAATTTGAAGGCTCTGAACAGTGCCCACAAGGGATAACCGCCTCGATCCCGTTCAGCTCAAATCTGATCCCTCTTCCAGCTTGTTATTTCAGAGTGTTAATGAGATACTTACACACATGAGATATAGACCTCTTCCCCATATGCCCGGTGGTGAGTACGTCCTTTTTCAAGACTACTCGAGCATTCCGAGTCCTCTCATCTTGTGCCGTGTGTTGGCCCGTTGTTCCCACGTCAGGGAAACACTCGACCATATCCGCAAAAGAGCCATTGCGGAACGTTGGCACTACCTGCAACAGGGATTCGCCGAATGTTCCGTCAACAAGAACGTCGTCTGCTCTCTCGACCTTGCCGGGCTCACAGGCCGCCGCCACCAGAGCGTTACCAGAGCCATTGAACGGCGCATGACGCAACGTAGCTACTTCCTGCCTACCAAGAGCCGCTACGTTGCGCCTACAGGCTTGCGCTCCGGCATGTACATCATGAAGCCGGAAGACGCATTTCATGTTCTGGACTTCATGAAGGGAGAAACGGCAAAGGATGCCTACGCTGAATTGCAGGATGCGCTTGTCAGTTGCGGCGTGCTCTGGTTCAAGCCCGACCCGTGGACGCCCGGCAAGCAATGGCCTCAATACGACTTCAAGGCGTTCCGGTGGCCGCAATGGGCTGTCGACTACCTAAACAGCCTGTAGCCAATCCGGTGCCCTCAAAAACGAGGGCATTGAATACCTATTATTAAGCATGGTTACATAGATACTTACACACATTGTAAGCAAGCATGCTGGACGGTTAGAGCTGGTTGCGGCGGATTGCCGTAGCTGGAATCATTGAGGAATTGCTTGTCTCTGAATCAGGGTAGCCAGAATCGTTGAGCCTTCAACCTTGCCGGGAAGGTCACAGGGTACAGGCCCCGGCAACAAAAAGGGGTACACTTCCCCAAAAGTGAACCCCGATTTTATACCTTTCCAGCAGTAACACTATTTTTATATTCGTACTATCATAAATAATACTACAATGTTACAAATGCTATGCTCATGACTTTTTCCACATTGCCGGTAAAAAAAGGCCGCCCGCTCTATGAAGGGTAGACGGCCTTTTTTTGGGGTTGCACCCTGCCACCACACCTGCAACCTTGCCTGCCACCTACGCCGCGCCCTGTGCTGTTGCAATGGCCTTCCACCGCTTCCGGGCCCCTTCAAGGTACTGCCTAAGGAATCCCCACGTGATGTATTCCGCCGCCGCTCTTCCCCCGGCAAACAGGAAGGGGACTCGATACCGTGCCGTAAACGCTAAAACGCTCTGACAAGCCGCATGAGGCTTCAACTGGCTCCGGTACTCGCCACGGGCAAGTTCCAGCCAAGAGCCTTCACAGACCACGCAAAAGGCATCCAGCGCCGCGCCGCGCATCAATTCCCGTTCAAACCGTTCCCGTTCCCTGCCAAGGCACAGCACGAGGTCTGACAGGCTCTTCCGTTCGACCGCAACCTTGTCCTCCAGCCCGGCAAGGGAATAGTCACCCACGCTCAGAGTCCCTTGCTTCGTTGTGGTCTCGTATTTCTCATGCCGGAATTCGAACGGCGTCTGTTCCCGGGTATCTACAACAATCAGCATAGGGCCCCCTTCGCCGCTTCATGCCAGCGTTCGGCTCTGGTCATGGGAGCGGCGGCTTGGTTTGGTACGGGAGGCATCACGCTTGCCGGAACCGTTGGGGCGGCGGCCAATCCCACAAGCCGCGTCGTCCCGTCTTGGTAGACATGCCGAACATGGCCCCTGTGGATGGTGACGGTAGGCAGTTCCCCCGTGCCGGGCATTGACCACGGCTTCCACCAATGGAACTTACGGCACCACCAGCGCGTCATGCCCCGGTATTCTGGACATGCTAGGCAGTCGCCCGGATACTGTGGACAAGCCGCCGCATCATCTTGGGTGTCAGTACCGACATCATCGGGGGGCCCCGGTTGCGGCGTCTCACTTGCTTCGTTCTTGCTTCGAAGCGGCATCATGGCCTTTGATTCGTCTTTGGTTCTATTCGCTTCGCAGGGGGCGTTCTGACGCGTTTCTTTACACGGCAAAGAGGCTTTCGACTCATTTTGTGAAACAATCTCATGAATGGCCCCTTCAGACGCCGTTTCAGGTTGTTCCGGCATGAGGAAATTCTTTTCCTTGTCGGGGGCAATAGCCGCTTGTCCAAAAAGGGAAAGAAGTATGGTCATCCTTCCCCCCTGTGGGCTCGTATCTCGGCAATGAGTTCCAACACGGTTTCCGGGCTGGCCGCTGTGCAGAAATCCCCTATAGCGTCCCCGGCCTCGTACCAGTGCGCACGCTCAGGCCGCCGCACCCATAACTTGAGGACGTTCGCCCGGTGGGTCATGGGCGTGATGCGCCATTCCTTCATGCGCCCGCTGGCGGCTATGGCCTTGGCCTCCAAGATAGACAACAGATAGTCAGGCATCATTCGTCACCCCCTGAGAAAATGACTTGAGCTAGGACTTTTTGACCGGGAACAGTGGGAACACCGGGAACAGCGTTGAAATATATAGCAATCCGTGTTCCCACTTTGTTCCCGTTGTTCCCGTTACGACCGGGAACACTTTCCTACGTTCCCGTCTTGTTCCCGTTCCTGTTCCCGTTGTTCCCGTTGCATTTTTGAAATTGGGAACATAGATATTCAATAATATCAATATTGTTCCCGGTGTTCCCGTTGTTCCCGGTCGAAAAATCATGCTTTTATCGATTCTCCACCCTCGGAGGGGATAACCAACTCATAGCACCATGTTGCCCCAAGTCCCGGAACACGCTTTTTGACCGTAACACGATCCGGCCCGCGAAGCAGAACGCCCGCCTTTTGAAGAGCGACGACGGCGGTGCGGACTGAGTAGCCTTTAATGACCTCTGCCTTGAATTGTTCCGGCAATACGTAAAAGGCCATTTCTTCGTTGTCCCGTGTTTCAGAAAAGCCTAAGCGATCTATCCAGCGTCCCGTCTTGTCCGTTATTGGCTGGAAACGGCTCCCTCCATCCCGTTCGAGGATACGCCGCACCTGTTCGACAATCGCCGCATCTTCCCCGGCCCCGGCCCCGCCGCGCACCGCCAGCCAGTCGTTGAAGCATGAGACTGTGGCGTTCCAAACGTCCATGTCTTCGGGCAACACGCCCGCATCGCAGGCAACCTTTCCGGCATAGGCCACAAGGCAGAACCGCCGCGCCACGCGCCGCACCTGTTCCGTCGCATCCGGCGGGCAAATCCGGTCAACTCCTATAGAAAGGATTTCCCCCACGCCGTCGGCAATGTCCTGCCTGTTGTCCGCCAGCCATTGCAGGAAGGTACGCCCGGCATGTCCGTAGTGCTGGCCCGCAAGCTCCTTAAGGCGGTTGGACAAGGCCCCGGCGTCAGGGAGGCCGTGCCATTCGGAAAGCATCCCCGCATCGGTAGGAATGCCCACAAAGCGGACTTCCTGCCCCGCACGCGCCTTGATGCCCTTCTCAGAGAGCTTTTCCGCGAAGCCGATTTCCCCGGACGACAGGAACAGCAGGCGCCACGTGTGGGACTTGCGGAGAGCCGAATCCTTGCCGGAGCGCGTCTTGCCCATGCCATTGGCTATCAGGTAGCCGCACTCGGAAAGGACGTTGGCGGAAACCTGCCCCACCTCGTCGAGAATGAGCAGATTGTCATTGTGCAGGACGCATACGCCTTCAAGGCCGTTGTCCGTCGCCCTCCACGGCCTCACATGGGAAGGCCCGCCCCACACGGACGCCGCCACCTGCAGGCACGTTGTTTTCCCGCAGGAGCTTCCGCCTTCAAAGGAAAAGCCGCCGCCCTCCACATCGGCCAGACGCAGGAGAGGCCCGGCAAAGGCCGCGCATAGGGCGAATACAAGCCGCGTATTGCCCACGCACAGCCGCGCAAGCTCTTCCCATGCCCCTTCATCCCCGGCGGCGTTATAAAGACCTTCATGACCGCCGCCTTGAAGAACAAGCGCGCCCTCATCCGCGCCGTAGACTGTATCCGGCATGACATAAGCCGAACCGTGCCAGCCCACCCGCGCCGTGCAGGTAACGAACTTGGTTGTCTGCAACTCCTGAATGAAGACGGCAAAGGCATTGGCCTTGCCCCGGCGGATGGAATAGCCCTGATACGCCAGCGCCGCCGCCCAATCGTTCCCCTGACGCTGCAACACATCATCAGGGAGAGCGTAGCGGTGTTCCTTCCCGGCGGGGTCAAACCATTGCAGGAGCGTTCCCCAGTTGTCGGAACCTACGCTTTTCGTCCGTCCCAGAATGCGGAGCGGCGGGGCAATCCGCACGGGCTCGAAGTCTTCCCCGCGCTTCTCGTCCCGATACAGTCCGGGGTTCTTCCCGCCTTGAATGACGCGGTAGCCTTCCGGGTACTTCACGCAGGGGTCTTCCCGCCGCGCCGCATCCACCGCTTGCCGGACGGCCTCAAGGCTTCGGCGCGTGTGCAGGTCGTTGAAGTCGGTTGCGCGTCCCTCATGTGCGGGGCAGATCGCAAGTTTCCCCCCGATGGATGCGGCGGCCTTGCTTGCGGCCTCGACTCCTGGGTTCCACGGCGTGCCGTCAGGCTTGCGCGTCTCCACGTCATTATCGGCGCACATGATGATCTCCCGATCGGGGTATTGCTTCCGCGCCAGCTTCGCCACGGCTTCAAGGTTTCCGGCATTGAAGGCCACCAGCACGGCATAGCCCGTGGACAGGCGCAAAGTTGCGCTCGTTGCGTAGCCCTCGGCAATCAGCAAAGGCCCATCCTCCCCACCATCCTTTGCCGGAATGGGGAAATACCCGCCCGCCGTCTTGCCCCTAGACAGGAACCGCTTGGAGCCGTCCCCGGCAATGAACTGAAGGGATTGGAGCTTGCCCCCATCCCCCATCACCGGAATGAGCAACACGCCTTCCCGATCCATTCTCAAGCCGTAAGAAGGCACTTCCTTCCGTTGCAGGTACGGGTGGTCATCCGTTGCGGCATGTGCGGCCTCCCAGAGTTTCCCGGCAAGTTCGGCGGCCTTTGCCCAACGTTCTGCCTGTTCCTTGGCGGCGGCTTCCTTGGCTTCGGCAATACGGGCTTTCAGGGCTTCACGTTCGGCGGTGGTCATGTCCTTGCCGGACTTCCCGCACCATGAGCCCTCATCCCCGGTTCGCCAGTTTTTCCACCAGATGGAGGCCGGATCATCCAGAAACGCCTTGTACGCCCCGTCTGTACCTTGTTCCTTGCCGGATACCCCGCAACGATGTAGAAGGCCGTCAGCCTCCACGCGTTCGACTACAAGGCCAGCATCCCGGAGCTTATCAGCGAAGGTAGTAAGGATATTATTCATCCGCACCCCCAGCGCTGGGGTTCCATTCGGGGGCGTCGCTAAGGGTAGATGTGAACGGTACTTTAGAGGCGCCAGAGACCACATCCAGCTTGTCACGTAGCAGATTAAAGACCAAATCGAGCCCGTAGGCGCAATCACCGTCAGGTTTCCACCCCATGTTCAGTATGACATTGGTGGTCTCTTGTAGGAACTTGATCAAGCATTCCGCCTGCAACAACGCATCGTCATCACTGTAGTGCCGCATTGACAAGGGGAGAGACTCGGCCTTCACACGCACGCTCTTGTTGTTCTGGTTGCTCATCGCACCACCTCCACAAAGTAGAGGACGGGCAAGGCCAGCACAGCCCCGAGAACGGCGGTTGCGGCGGCCCGGCAAAGGAAGGACTGAAGGGACGAGACAAGCCGATACTGGAACCGGGTCCAGCGGGAAGAGAGAAGAAAACGGAACATGGAACACCTCACAGATTTTTTCGTGGTGGCCTTTCGCAGGACGCAAAAAAGGCCGGGAGTCGAAAACCGTCTGTGAACGGCGGGCATATTCCCCTTTGCAGGGTATTCTATTAACCCACTCCCGGCCTGAAATGACCGAATAGACGCCGTACTTTTCCAGTGTACGGACGCCAAAAAACAGGCCACGCTTAAGGTGCTGGCGAACCTTCACAGAGGAGTTTTCGGCTCCACCCGCACTATTGCCGAAAGTTCCCGGCAAGGTCAAGAGGCTACGCCACATGGTCGTCACCCCCTTTCACGGCGGAACACTGGCACACGCCGCCGTTGCCAATCCAAGCGCCATTACGTCCGCACTGGTGGCGGAACTTGGTCTTGCTGAACCGGACGATGCGGAAATAGGGGCATGTTGTACAGGGGACGCAACCAGAAAGGCCTTGCGCGGCAAGGGGAAGACGGGTATTGTCCTCTCTACCAGCACAACGCGTATTTTTCTTGAGACCCGGCCCGCCAGCCGGGTTTTCTCGTTTCTGCATGACTACGCCTCCCGCACCGGGACAACGCAATCCTCAAGAAACGCCCGCAGGTCTTCAAGACGATAGCGCACGTTCCGCCCCACCTTCAGGAACTGAGGCGGCTTCCGCAGATAGCGACGCTTCCGCAACGTCTGAACCGTGAAGCCCACCACAGCGGCGGCTTCTTCCTCTCGCAACAGGTTCTGTTCAATAGCCATACTTGGCCCTCCAATCTTTTTCTAGGAAGGCCATCAAAAAACGGCCTACCCAGTAATAATTGGGTAGACCGTAGAGTATATTATCTAGCTACGTCGAATTACCTAAAAACATTTTTGGGTAGCACATCCCTCTAAACGGTTTCCAGTATATCATACCAAACACCCTTTCCCGGTATGAGATATCGAATAGCTGTTTACGGTATTCCCTTTTACTTCATAGGAAGCACCTCACATCTTTCAATGCATTCACATGTGCGATTGTATAAGCGACGGAAGACCGAAAGCTCAGAATTTCCGTATCCCATTTTCTCCAAATAGTCTGGATATTGTTCATTTAACGATTCAATAGCGGCCTTCACAGTCTTAGGATATTCTTCTGGTGGATATGTAAAAGGATGCATAATATCCCATATAGCTATGCCCAATAATCTCGAATTTGTATTTTTATGGTTAAATTCATCAGTTGAAAGGTTTTTAACGATGGCATATTCAACATCTATGCTTGTAGAATATGCACAAAAACTTTCTTGAAGATTTTTCATTGTTTTGCTTTCTTTAAGATTAATATTTTTTATACTTCTTATCTGTTCAAGTATTATTTCTATAGGAATATCAAAATTTATACTTAAAATAATATTACTTTTAATATTTCCATTATCATCTATCTCTATATCATCACCACCAATAATATTAACTCCAAAATCTTTAGGAAATCTTTCATCTTCACCATATATATTATAACCATCTATTACATCAGATATCAAACTACATCCATCTGTATAACTATCTTCAGGATTAAATATATCCTTTTTCCATCCAATCTTTTTTTCAAAGTCATCTATACTGAAGTAATCCGCTTTCAACATTATATCTTTTAAACTACAGTTTTCAAAATTTGGACAATCAGTCCACGCAAAAAAGTCCTTTCCCATTTTTTCTTTAAATTCACAGCAATTACGAGCTTTACATTCTTTAGCGATTACATCGTAAACCTCTTTTCCTTTTAATTTATCCTCTTCTTCTTTTTGATTTAACAATCTATATTTATACTGATTCAACCAAAAATAATAATACTCAATGTATTCCTTCTTTTGATTACTCATATAACCTATCCTTTTCACCTATTAAATGCCTCTACAAAATAATGGCAGAGACGCTCTCTTTCAGCGCGGTTCATGACACCGCACCTAGCCGGGGAAATATCGTTGCCACACAGTTGCGGCGGTTACTGTTCGTCCTTTGCCGGGGGAAGGAAATTCGCCCCTGTGACCACACTCTGCCCCGTGGTCTGCTCAAGGGATTCACGAGCAACCTTGGCAATGCGCCCGCCCTTCCTTCCGGCTTGTGCGTTTTCCGTGAAGC
>OGYH01002921.1_pt1 | contig 12649 bp, 12 predicted proteins | sample 1576511 | NCBI WGS metagenome assembly OGYH01 (sample SAMEA3541522, study PRJEB24748) | human gut metagenome | biome: human gut; feature: human-associated habitat; material: faeces | place: China | collected 2012 | reverse complement strand
TGCTTTCTCCGTTACGATATAGAATGCCGGGATCAGGAAGAGCCCGAATAACGTACCTCCTCCTTCAAAGACTTTTGCCCTTACCCAGTCCTTTATCGGAGCGTTCCAGGTGATGGGGAAACGGAATAGGAAGGGGCAGTGCGGCTGCCGGCACATTTAACCGAACACGGGACCTTTGCTCTTGGGGAAAAACAGGGAAACGCAAAATCCCGACGGTTCGGCGTTGGCGTATTCGAGCCGCCCGCCACATGCTTCCATGCAGTATTTGACGATGGACAGGCCGAGCCCCGAGCCGCCGGGATGCGTCAGGGACGCCTTGCCCCGGTAGAAGGGCTCCAGCAGCAGGGGCAAATCCTGTTCGGGCGCGCCCGGCCCCTTGTCGCGGATCGAAATGCGCACTTCCCCATGCTCCTCGCCCACTTCCACGACGATGGGCCCCGCCTCCCCCGCGTAGATGATGGCGTTGCGCAGCACGTTGCACACCGCCCGGCGTAGGTAGTCCTTGTCCGTCCACAGCCACGCGTCCTTGTCCGCGAAGACGTTGACGTCGGCCTCCGGCGCTTCGCTGCGCACGAGGGAGGACAGGAACGGGCACAGGTAGATCCGCTCGTTTTTCGGGGTCCCCAGAGACGCCTTGGCCTGGAGATAGGAAAGAACCTCGTCCGTGAGCACGGACAGCCTGTTGATATCCTGCATGATCCGCTGCACGCGCGCCTTGGGGTTGCCTTCCAGCCGTTCCTCAAGGATGGCGAGGCCGATCTGCGTGCGCGCAAGCGGCGAGTTCAGCTCGTGGGCGATGTGCCGGATGAACTGGCTCTGCCCCGAAATGAGCAGCCCCACCCGCCGCGTCATGGTCATGAACGCATGTCCGAGCCGCCCGATCTCGTCCCGCCGTTCGCCGGAGAACGTCCTGGTGTCGCTCAGCGCTTTGTCGAGGCAGACGAAATTGTCCATCTCCACCCGTTCGGCATAGTGAACCATTTTCAACAAGGGCCGGGAAAGGTGGCGCACGAAGGGCCACCACCACAGGCAGGACACCCCGAGCACGGCGAGGATCACCAAGAGGACGCCCCGGAACTCGAAAAACAGCCCGTAGCCGTAAAAGGAATCCGTCTCCAGCGCCAGAAGCACGTAATGGAGCTGATGGTTCTTGTCCGGGATGTACAGCACGCGGCCGTACCAATACCGCGCCGGGGAATGCGTGCGCACAAAGATGGCGGGCGGGATGGGCGGCAGCCCCGCCTCCATGTTCCGCTGCTGGGTGTCGAAGAAGCCGCCGCGCAGGGAGTCCCAAAGCTGCATGTCGGGATCGGGGCACAGGGTAAAGCTGCTTTTGGGGATGGCCATCGCCGCCTGAATGACTTTCTCGGGGATGCAGTCGTCGTACAGCACGCCCGTCTCAAGGGTGCGCAGGTGGAAACGGAGCGCCTCGCCGCGATCGTACTGCTTCAGCAGCTTTTGCCATGTGAAGACGGAACGGTATTGCAGGTTCACGCTGACGAGGCGGAACGAGTTTTCGATGTTCGAGCTGAAAAAATGGGCGGGGACAAGGCCGTTGCCCAGCAGCACGTACCAGCCGATCCCGAAGCCGAGCACCGCCAGCAGCACCAGATTGAGCACCAGCCAGAGCGCGATCTTGGAATAGAGGCTGTACGTCATGTTTTTCAGGGCCATGCGTCGCTCTGCTTGATAAACATGTACCCGAGCCCGCGGACCGTTTTCAGGTAGGTGGGGCACCGGGAATTGTCCCCGAGCTTCTTGCGCAGGGACGAGATGTGCACGTCCACGCAGCGGTCGAACTTGTTCCATTCCTTTTCGGCGAACAGGTTGAGCAGATCCTCGCGGGAGAAGATCCGGCCCGCCCCCCTCGCCAGATGGTACAGGAGCTGGAATTCCATGCTGGTCAGGTCCAGCGGCTCGTTGTTCAGCGTGACTTTCAGGGTCTGGGGGTTCATGCACAGCCCGTGCATACAGAGCATACCGTCCTGCCTGTCCGAGCCTTCCGGAAGCCCGGCGTTTTCCATGCGCCGCAGGACAACCCGGATGCGGGCGAGCAGTTCCCGCGCGGAGAAGGTTTTCGGCACATAGTCGTCCGCGCCGAGCTCAAGGGTGACGATGCGGTCCGTCTCCTCGTTGTGGGCGGACAGGATGACGACCGGCGCGCGCGTTTCCGTGCGCAGGTGCCGCAGCACCTCAATCCCCGAAATGTCCGGCAGCAGCATGTCCAGCAGGATGACGTCGTATTCCTGACGTCTGGCGGCCTCGATCCCCGCCGTCCCCGTGTGCACGGAGGACACGGCGAACGAGTGCACGTCGAGGTAATCCGTCATCAGCTCACAAAATTCGCTGTCGTCATCGATGAGCAGCACCTGATGCCCCTTTCCCGCATAACCATCCATGTCCCCGCTCCTTCCGACGTCCAACCGCCGCCCGCTCTTGCCGGGGCCGTCCCCGGATGTCCCCGCGCCGGGAAGCTTGTGCAATCCGGCGCTTTCTCATGTTATAGAGCGTTCCTCCAACGGCTGTCAATTTTTCCGGACGGTTGCCCGCTCAAAAGGGAACCGGGTACGCGCGGGAACACACTCCTTCCCATCCCGCCGGGAACACGCTCTTTCCTGCGGCGGAGGACGCGCCGCCCCGCTCGGGAACGCGGTGCCTCCCGGCACTCAGCGGCGCACGATCCGCCCCACGTAATGCCCCAGCCGCTTTTCCGAAACGTCGCCCACAAGCTCGCGCTCCACGCTCCCGTCCCGGCGGTACAGGATGGTCGTGGGCACGGGCATTCCCGAGCGGGCTTTGATCAGCTCCGCATCCCCGATCCGTGCCGGATACGGCAACGGGCTCCGGGCAAGGTAGGCCATAGCCGGTCCGGGGTCCCTGTCCAGCGAAACGGCGAGCATACGCAGCTCGCTCTCGGGGTATACGGCCCGGATCTTTTCCAGCTTTTCCCGGAAATGGCGGCAGGGGACGCACCACGACGCCCAATAGACAAGCACAAGCGGCCTGCCGTCGCCTTCATGGACGATGCGGGCAAGCTCGGATTCGGAAACCGCCGCCAGCGGTTCCCCCGCCCCGGCGGATCGGGGAAGGCAAAACAGCACGGCGAACAGCAGGACGGCCGCGCACAAACGGTTCATAAGCTCCTCATCAGGCATGGTCCCGGCAACACGCGCCGCCGTTCTCGGGGATCGGCGGGTGGACTGGGAGGGCAAAGGGTTCCGCAGCGCCGGAGGATTCCCGGACGGTGCGCCCCGCCAGCACGGTTAGTTTCCCGGTTGAACGGCCCCTCAAAGGAAAATCCGTTTCAGGGAACGCCGGGAACAGGGATTCAATCAACACAAACGCCTTTGAAAAGGGAGGAATGGACTCCGCATTGGCGGGTTTGGGGAGGGAAAAGCGTAGTCTCCAGAAGGGTCCCCCTTCCCCAATGCCTCCCTGCCGTTTCAAAAGAAACGGGCCTTATTCCTTTTCCGATTCCGCCAGCTTGCGGAACCACAGCGGGTTGTGGTGCCTGATGTGCTCCAGCGGCACGTATCCGGTGAACATGGACCGCAGCGCCGGGGCCTCTCCGGGCGCGAAGGCCGCCATGTAGATGTGCACGGGCAGGAAAACAGCCATCAGCCCGGCGCAGCAGAAATGCGCGAGCAGGCAGATCTGCAGGAGCCCCTCCGTCCCCGGCCTGCCGGAGGCGAACACGAGGATCAGCCCGGTCAGGGCGAGCCCAAGGCTGCACAGGACGGCGATGATCGCCACGAGCTTCTGCCCGGCGTTGTAAAAGCCTTGCGGGGGCAGTTCGGGATCGAGCCCGAGGCGGCGCATGAGCCGTTCCCCGAGCACCAGCCACAAGCCTTTCCGCAGGCACCACACCAGATCGGAACCGATGTGCAGATCGGTGATTTCCTTCAGGAACGGCAGGGCCTCCGCCCGCGCCCGGACGAGCAGGTAGGCGGCATACAGGATGATCCACGCCATGCCCACGACGACGTGCAGCCTGAGCAGCCCCAGCGCGCCGAACGCCCCGGTCCACAAGGAACTCCACCAGTCCCCCACCGGCTGCATGAGCGGATTCGCCAGCAGGGCGAACCCCGTGAACAGCAGAAGCAGCCAGCAGGCCGCGTTGTACCAATGCATGAAAATGGCGGTGGCCGAATGGCGTCTGATCATGACCGATCTCCTTTGTCGGACGGCTTGCCGGAGTCGGAAGGCCAGAACAACTGTTTGACGAACACGCCGATGACCCCGAACAGGGCCAGGCCGCCGAAGGCCTTGACCACGGAGGACAGCGGCCCGATGGCGGCCAGCGCCGGGGGCACGTCCTTCCTGCGCGGCCAGTCCGTGGGCGTCGTGCCGTTCAGATAGGCGAGCGTGGGTTTCGCGTCGAAGTCGGGAGGGACCACATACACGTGCCGGTTGCCCGCGAGCGCCCGTGCCACGGGATCGTCCGGGTTGTCCGCATCCCCGAAGACGCGGCAGCGGACGGGGCACACCTGCACACAGGCCGGAACCTGCCCCGGCGTGGCGCGGCGGCAATAGTCGCACTTGTCCGCCCTTCCGGTCACCGGATGTTTGTAGCGCGCGCCGTAAGGACAGGCTTCGATGCACCCGCCGCAGCCGATGCAGCGTTCGGGATCGATGCCCACGCTTCCGTCGTCGGCCTTGTAGGTCGCGTGGGTCGGGCACGCCTCCACGCACAGGGGATGGTCGCAGTGCATACACGCGCCGGGCTGATAGGCCGTCCCGAGCAGGGAAAGCTTGTCCGGCGTCTCGCGGACCCAGTTGCGGGAGTGGCCGTACGGCGTGCCGTTACGCTGCTGGCAGGCCAGAACGCAGGCCTTGCAGTTGATACATTTGTTGGCGTCTATCGCCATGATATAACGGGACATCGGATTCTCCACGGGATGCGGCGGTCCCCCCGCCGGTTTTCACGCCGTCATGGACGCCCTCACCCCAGCTTGCGCAGCCGGCAGCCTACGCCGTTGTGCTGGCAGGAAATGCGGTCCCAGTAATTGGGGAGGATGCTGCTGATGTGCTCGCTCCGGTTCTCCGGCAGCGGCGTGGTGGCGTTGCAGTTCGACGGCGTGAAGATGGTTCCGGGCAGGACGTTTTCCGTAATGTCCACCCAGCCTTCGATGCCGCCCACGGACGTCTCCAGCATGACCCGGTCCCCTTGCGCCAGTCCGAGCCCCTGCGCCGTCTCGGGGTGCAGGCAGATGAAACGCCCGTTCGAGAACTGCGCGACGGCCTTGGAAAAGTTGGTCAGCGTCTGCTGCCAGTGCCACAGCTGCTTGCCCTGCGTGAGGACCAGCGGAAAGTCGTCGGAGCGGTCCTTGCCCAGCGGGCTGCCCTTGGGATAGTCCCACTGGGGGAAGCGCCCGAAGAGGGTATCCACCGCCTTCATCTTGCCGGACGGCGTGAGCAGTTTCCCTTCCGCGAACACGCTGCCCGTTCGTTCCTTGTCCTCCAATGAATAGAGGGGCCAGATCAGACCGTCGGGGGATTCCCGCAGGCGCTCGAGGGTCATCCCCTTCCATGAAGGGACAAGCGCCGAGAAGCGGCGGTAGAGATCCTCCGGGTCCTTGAAGTCCGGGTAGCGCCCGGGATCGAGCTTGCGGCCCACATCGCGGTAAAACTGCCATGACGGGGCGCAGGAGCCGGGTGCCTGCACCATCTTCTCGCGCCAGACCACCTGCTGCTCGTTGCCGTAGCCCGACCCCTGGCTTTCCGGGCCGAAGGTGGCGGGCACGAACAGATCCGCCGCTTCGGTCTCCTCGGTCAGGAAGAACCCGCAGTGCACGACGAAGGGCACCTTGTCGATGGCCTTGCGCACGCCCTTGCTGTCGGGATAGCGGCGGTAGCTGGAGTTCAGGAACAGGATGTCCAGCGTCCCCTTTTCCATCGCATTGCGTAAGCGGCGGAAATTCATCTTCGGCGTTTTCGTCTCGCCGAAGAAATGATCGACGAACTCGTCGTCCCCTTCGGGCTTGCCGCTCTGGAAGGTGAGAATGCCCTTCCCTTCCCCGATGAGGTTGTCGCACAGCGCCTGCAGCAGGATGATGGCCCGCAGGCCGATGATCCCGTTGGAGTAGCGGGACAGCGAGCCGCCGAGCCAGACCACGGTGCGCGGGCTCTGGGCCAGCGTCCCGTAAAAGGCCGTGATCGCTTCCGGGCTCAGCCCGGTGGCGGAGGCGACCTTCTCCACGGTAAAGCTCTCGGTTTCGACGGCCAGCTCGTCGAATCCCTCGATCTGGAATCTGGCCCGCTCCTCGTCATACGCGCCCGTCTCCAGCATGTACCGGATCGCGCCGATGGCCAGAACGCCGTCCGTGCCCGGCAGGGGGCGCAGCTGCATGTCGGCAAGCAGGCTCGTCCGGGTCCGGCGCGGATCGAGATAGACGATCTTCACGCCCTTTTCGCGGGCCATTTCCAGCCAGCGGCTGTACGGGGGATAGAGATCGCAGACGTTGGCCCCCCACAGGACGATGGTTTTCGTGTTGAGCAGCTCGTCCACCTTGGTGGAGCCGCTGTTCACGCCGATCATCATCCCGAGCATGTTGGAGGCGCTGGACACGCACGATTCGCCCGGAGGCATGGCGTGCACGCTGCCCGCGATGCGCAGGGTCATGAGCGCGGCGATCTCGCTCTCGCGGCAGTCCCACAGGGGCATGGTCATGCCGACGCGGTTGGCGGCGGCCTTGCCGTGTTTTTTGATGACCTCGGCCATGCGTTCCGCGACCATGTCCACGGCCTGCGCGTAGGTGACGCGCTCCCACTCGCCGTTTTCCTTGCGCCGCATGGGTTCGGTAATGCGGTAAGGGCTCCCTATCAGCTCGACGATGGACATCCCCTTGGGGCACATGGCCCCGCCGGTCCAGTAATTGCCCTTTTCCCCGGTGAGGCTCAGCACCTTGCCCCCGGACACCCGCGCCCGGTAAGTGCAGCGTACCTGGCAGAACGGACAGTACCCTTTCATCTCGGTCACGGGGCCGACGTCCGGGACTCCGGAGAAGCCCATGCCCCGCGCGTCGGGTGCCGCGGCGATCGCCGCGCCGCCAGCCAGCAGGGCCGCGCTCAATTTCAGGAAATGGCGTCTGGAATAGCTGTCAGGCATGGGATGCCCCTCTCGGATAAAAGTGTTCGCGTCACGTGGCCGCATGTTTCCTGCCGGCAACATTATGGGCAGGCCTCCGGGAAGCACCCCCGCGCATCGGGCCATGAAGCGGTTCCCGGAAAACGGCTTGGGGAGGCCCGCACCGGGCGGGACCCGGCCAGCGGCGGATAGGCCGTCCGCACCGCTGGAGGCCGTGGCATTTCCATAACGTGGCTTCTTCCAAAGATCTGGGGTGGAAAAGGCTGTGAGCAGGGATTCGACGGCACCGAAAGCCTTTGGGACGAGGGGCCCAGCGCAGGCAGGTTCGGGGAAGGGAAAGAGGAACGCTCGCCCCTTTCTTCAAAAAAATCCCCCCTCCCCGACCTCCCTCCATGCCGTTTTACAGATCACCCGCCCTAGCAGTTGCAGTCGCTGGCGATGCCCTGAATGGTGGTGTTCCAACGCAGCTTGTCCATCTGATCCTTGGGGAGTTCCAGTTCGTTGAGATCGTCGTAGCTCTGGAACGAACCGAGCTGATCACGCAGTTCGACGATCTTCTTGGCAACCTCAAGGGAAACCGCGCCGGTCCCGGCCAGCTCCTCGGCGGTGGCGCTGTTCAGCTCAAAACGTTTTTCCACTTCCTGCCGGTTAGGATCGGCGCTGAACGCATTGGAAGGCATAACCGCGCAAAACGAAAAGGCGAACAAGGCCGCGCACACAAAGGACATAAGCTTTTTCATGATGAAACTCCGAAGGATTATGAGTCAATGCAAGATGCCTGTTGAAGGGAAGATAGCGTACGAGTGTAAAGCGCGTATGGGTTTTTTGTAAAAAATTGTGAAGAAATTTTTAGGGAGACGCCTTTTGGGGCGACCAGACGCTCTTAATAGCGAACAGCCGGGCACGCGAAAGGGGAAGCCGGGCCTTATCCCCTGCGGAACTCCAGCCAGCCCTTGAGTATTCCCGATGCGGCGCATCAACCACGCCATCTTCCGGACCGCCATCGCCCGCCTGCGGGATGCCTGTCTCCGGCCCGGGACGAACGCGATGCTCAAGCGGCGGCAAAACGGATCGGCAGGAAAACCGTCCCGTGCGGCGTGCCCGGCTGATGTTACCCGCCGGACACGTTGCAAGGGCCAATCATGGCGCACAGGCACCGAGGGCGGAGATTGTCTTCAGTCAGGGGAGGGGCCGAGAAGCTCCTCGCGGCTCAGTTTTGATTTTTTTATCTTTAAATACAGTGTGCTGCGCAAAATTCCGAGGAGGATTGCGGCCTGCCTCAGGTTCCCGTTGGTTTCGCGGATAGCCTTCCGGATGGTTTCGGTTTCCTGCGCCCACAGCCAGCCGTTTTTCCGGCCGGGACTGGAGACGGCCTCATGCTCAAGCATGGCCGAGGGGAAATCGCACGGCATCAGCTCTTGCCCGCCGCAGACGTTCACGGCGCGCTCGATGGCGTTTTCCAGTTCGCGGACGTTGCCGGGCCACGGGTACCGGTAGAGCAGGTCCCGCGCTTCGGCATTGATGGCCTGCACGCGCTTGCCGAGCGCCGCCGAAAACTTGTGCAGGAAATGGTTCGCCAGAAGTTCCACGTCGCCGCGCCGGGCGGCAAGGGGCGGGATGCTCAGGAGAAACGCATTCAGCCGGTAATACAGGTCATGCCGGAACACATTCTGCCGCACGGCTTCTTCCAGATTGCGGTTTGTCGCGGCGATGACGCGGATATTGATCCGCCGGGCGCTCTTTCCGCCCACGCGGGTGACCTCGCGGTTTTGCAGCAGCCGCAGCAGGCTGACCTGCGCCTCGAGCGGCATTTCCCCTATCTCGTCAAGAAAGACGGTGCCGCCGTCGGCCAGTTCGAATTTGCCGGGTTTTCCCTGACGGCTCGCGCCCGTGAACGCGCCCTCGTCATAGCCGAACAGCTCCGATTGCACGAGATTGCGGGGCAGGGCGCCGCAGTTGACCACGACGAACGGCTGGTTGGCGCGGCTGCTCGCGTTGTGTATGGCCTAGGCGAACAATTCCTTGCCCGTGCCGGATTCGCCGATGATGAGCGTCGTGATGTCGCTGTGCGCCGCGAGCTTGCCCTGCCGGATCGTCTCCTTGAGCAAGTCCGATTCGCCGATGATCCGATCGAACGTATACGTCGCCTTGGCGCCCAGTGCCCGCGTCGCCAGCTCGCGCATCCGTTTCCCTTCCCGCAGCGTGAAGACCACCCCCTTCTGCGGCGTCGGTGCGGCGGAGATCAGGCATGACGTGGTCCCCTGCGGCAGATCGAGCAGCACTTCCTGATCGTGGAAGCCGACTTGCCGGTTCAGCGCCGTGTGCAGCATGTCGGCGGCGGGGATGATCTGGCTGATATGGACGGAACCCTGCGGCGAGGGGATGCCCAGAATGGCGCAGGCCTTCTGGCTGATGGATTTCAGGAGCCCTTCGTGGTTCACCACGATCAGCCCTTCGTCCAGCAGCTCCATGATCGCGGCCTGTTCGCTCAGCAGTTCGCGCAGGCAGACCTGTTCGGTGATGGCGTGGGCGGCGGCCTCCACCATGCCGCGTGTATGGTGGTGGAAACTTTCGCGCGAGATGGAAATGTTGAAGACGCCGAGGAGATTGGCCTTGGAATCGAAAATGGGCGCGGCGGAACAATACCAGACATGATCGTGGGCGCAGTAGTGTTCCGCGCCGACCAGCTCCACAGGGGCCGCGCAGTGCAGGCAGGTTCCGATGCCGTTGGTCCCGCAGATGCGCTCGGAAAAAATGAAGCCCGGCATATGGCCGGGAAGGAGATGCCCCCTGTTGCTGTGGACATGCGTATGCAGCACCACGCCCTGGCTGTCCGTCAGGGAAATAACACTGTTCGCGTCCTCCACGGCGGTGAAGAGCTTCGCCATGATGACTTTGGAGCTTTCGATGAATTCGCTGTTCGCGGCGAGCAGTTCGGCGAGGCGCGCGTCGTCCACGCGGCCTTCGGGACGCCGGTCATGCCGGACGCCGTAGGCACGGGAACGGACCCACGAGTCGTACACCATCGGCTTGACGATCCGCCGATCAACCTCCTGCCCCGCCATGAAGCGCTGCCATTGGACGAACATGCTGTCCGGCGCCGTGTTTTCCATAGGGTTCCCTCTCGGCTCGATCAGAGCATCCCCATCCGGCGGGCCTTTTCCGCCGGACGGCATCAAAAGCGGGCCAAGGAGCGCAGTTTCACCCCCCCGCCGGGAAAAGCGTAGTCGATTTGCCCGGAGGAGGCAAGCTGATGTCCTATGATCGGACATGTCCGATCATTCATGTCCGATTATCCTACAAGACATGGTCTGTTGTCTTTTGGGGCTGTTTTTATAATGATGCGCGGCGCGATAACTCCGCCTCCAGCGGCATGATAACTTCGACAAAAACCGAATTGCAGATTCCGCAATAAAATTACAAAGGCGGGGAAGTTCCCCGCCTTCTTTTATGCCTTCAACTTTCGCGTTGTGAATGCCGGTTCCCACGTCGCTATACGTTCGTCCTGTGGTCTGGCTCGGGGTCGCCCTCCTGTGGCCAGCCGTGCCACCGTTTCGGTGAGTAGCCGAACTCCGATAGGCGCGAGGGAACGCCGCCATACTTCCGGGGCGGTTTCACCGGGCAGGACATGGCACCATTCCTGAGCTTCGATCGGCCCTGTGCCCGCACCGTCGTCCATCCAGTACACGGTCCCGCCCGTTATCGGGTCACGCATAGCCACTGCCCATTTGACGGCATCCCGCCCTCTATGACGGGGAAGTAGCGAGGGGTGATACGCTAGAACGCCAAGCCCGCACCGGCTACGAACGGCGGTGGGGATATACCGCTGGCAATGTGCCGCAACCGCCATGTCGCACCGGGGGAGCGCATCCATATTCCTAGATGAAGGTATGCCCAACTCAAAGGCCGCCCGGCGTAGCACATCGGGCGTTTCGGTGTCCGGGCATACTGTAACAACATCAACGCCGGGGAGAGCCGTAATGGCTTTAAGTACTTCGGCGGCGAGCCATTTCTGCCCAAAAAGTACAATCTTCATGCGGCATCCTCACCGAGATACCGGAAACCCTGCACGGCCCGAAAGTGTCCGCCATATCCAACCGCCGCCCATGTCCCGCCAAGACGTTGCCTCGAGTTGATCATGGAATTATGACACCTGAGCTTGTCTTCGCCGTAAAATCTGGCGGAAACCTGCGTCCATAGCGGGCTCCGGCGTAGGGCCGCCGCAAGCCCCGGATGCGACGTGTGGAAAAGCGTCCGCATCGGTTTGCCGTATCGATTTTGCCCACGCCTCCAAAGAGCGCAAACGGCATTGAGGAAGCGAAGACCGACGCCCGCGCCTTGCCACTCCGGCAAAATAACCAGTCGGCACGCCCGCGCTTCCCGAAGTCCCGCCAGCGTCGAGACGGCCACATGAGCCACAGGCTGATCGCCCACAAATCCGACGTAGTTTGTGGCGGCCACCATGTGCGGCACCCTCAGATAGTGATGCGGCTCAAAAAGCGGCCAAAATCGCCAGTTGGTCTGGAATATGTCGAGATCGATTCGGGGGCGTTGAAGACACCCCCGTGTCCAGCGGAAATCGCCGGTTGCGGTATCGAAAACCCAATCGGGGGCGAGCCAGTCAATAATATCATAATGACATGAAAGAAGAACGGCCTGCCCACCAGTGCGCCGCCATGCCTTTGCAAAGGCTGACGCGCCTATCCGGGCAATTTGACGGTCGACCACGCTGGTAAATTCGTCAATCACGACGTGCTCCGGGGCTTCGCAGACGATACGGGCAAGAGACGCCCGGAACTTTTCTCCGGTCGAAAGGACGTGGTACGGACGGAGCCATGACGGAACGTCGCCAAGGCCGACGGCGGAAAGTGCCGCCGTCACCTGTTGCCAGTCACCTCCCTTGAAATCTGGAGCAATGGCGTCAACAATAGGGGCGTCCGTTGGCCATACTTCAGAGCCGCGCACCGTTTCCGACCCCCAGATGCGAGAGCCAAGGGAAGACTTGCCGGAACCCGACGGGCCGACGATAAGTCCGATTTGCCACGGTTCCGCGTCAAGCGGCAATTCCGCCTCAAGCCGAAAGTCGCTGGCTTTGGCATTGAAGAGAGAGCGCACGCAGGCGGCGCGGTATGACTGATAGTCCGGACTTTCGTGGTGGATGGTGATCTTCATACGCGTACCACCCGGCATTTGTAGCCTTCTCCGCGCAGGCGCTCATACACCCGTCTATGCTCTTCCTCGTCTTTACAGATGACGATGACGCCGAAGCGGGGCTTGTACTTGAAACCGTTGACGCCGGGCGCATTATCAGCCAGCGGCGGGAGAGTTTTGTTCTGTGACATGGTTTGACTCCGATGTTTCGGAGTTGGAGCTCTTGGCCCTCGTAGTGACGACTTGAATGTGATTATACGTTCCACACCGGCACTTGACCGTAAAGCTAAGTGCCGTCCCCGTTCCCAGCAAGCGGCCGCACTTGCCGCACCTGATTTCCCTGTCCGTACACTCCATCTTTTGATTGTCCTTCCCTTGCGCCCCCGCATCCGTCCTGATATGCGTTTACGC
>OGYH01002919.1_pt1 | contig 12656 bp, 8 predicted proteins | sample 1576511 | NCBI WGS metagenome assembly OGYH01 (sample SAMEA3541522, study PRJEB24748) | human gut metagenome | biome: human gut; feature: human-associated habitat; material: faeces | place: China | collected 2012 | reverse complement strand
GGAACGGCCCACGGTCCGTTCCTGCTTGTCGGCGAAACTGTAGTTTCGCGACAGCCTCAAAGGACGCGTAAAGCGTCCTTTTTCATTCTACTTTCATTCTACGGCCAACGCATCCTCGCTGATTACCGCCCGAATCCCCCAGGACGGCACCTTATCCGGATAGGCTTCGCCTTCGAGCATGACGAATGCCGCGTCGTACTTCGGACGCTTTTTCGGGTAAATGCCGAGTCCGTCCGTGAAGTACAGCAGGCCGCGCAGATGGCGGAACGCGCCTTCGGCGTTTAAGCGGTCAACGTGCTCGAAAACCGGACGAAAATCGGTCGCAGACTGACCGATCAGTTCAAAATTCTCCATATATTCCGCAAGTTCCCGCGCATTTGTCACCTTTTTGTCCGAACGCAGCTGATCGTCGCACTGCAGAATACGCAGGTTGAAATGCCGAAAAAAGCTGGTGTTCTCCTGCAAAAGCTCATAGGTGCGGCTGAGGAACGCGCGCACGAGTTCACCAGAGGTGGACATCGAGGTATCAATGGCAATGACGAAATCCTCGATTTTCCGCACCTCCCGCGTCTCTAACGGCTCGATGAGCGGCATATTTCCGAAATGACGCAGCCCGTAGGCGTAGTAGCCGTAGTCGAACGAATCCGCATCCACCGAGACCTCCTCCCGCAGAGCGGCAAACCGGCGCAGGAACGCGCGGAAATCAGTCGTTTTGCGGGTGGAAACGGCAAGCTGCTCCCGCACGGCCTGACCGCCTTCCGCCTTGTTCGCAAAAACGGTTTCCATCGCGGTCTGCGTGCGCTCGGCCTGCTGCTGCCAGCGGCGCTCCTGCTGATCGTCATCCTCCTTGTACCACAGTGTGTGCTCGTCTGTCGCAAACACGCGCGTGAGCGTGGCACAGTCATACGAATTCAGCCGTGTGCGCCGAAAATGGCGATAGACCGCCTCAGCCGTCAGGACCGGCAGCTCGTCCCGCAGTTCGCGGTAGATATTCTGCCGCCGAACCGACACCTTTTCGGCCTGCAGGCAGCGGTAATCGAGCGAATCCAGCATGCTTTCGACCGCGATATCGCACGAAAGGTCCCACAGGTCGGCATCGCGTCCGCTTGTCTTTCCGGGGTGCCGCAACAGACAGTGGAACAGCGTGTGCAGGTACGCGCGGTTGACGTTCGCGCGGGAGCGCTCGTACTGCTGCGCCAGCCAGGCACCGCTGAAAAACAGCACGCGCGTGTCGGTAGCGAGCGTGGGTGTATCGTAACCGTCTGCCGCAGGCAGCGCCGCCAGCGCGGAATCGAGGAACGGCAGGTTCATATACAGTTCGGTGCGGGCGGAAAACAGGATTTCGCGTCCGATGGAAGCCCAGCGGGAGGACTGCGACATGGAAAACATCACCTCACAGGTTCATCTTGCATCGTAGGGCACCCTGCCCTGCGGATTTATTGATAACTTTATATATTTATATTATAATTCAAACGATTTTGTCCGTCCCTTGGATGCGGTTTTGCCAGCGGCTGAAAGCAGAACGGACAGTGCTGCCGTCTGCTCTGCTTCGCGGGCCGACGTGCATGCAGCATCCACATCGGCAGCAGAGAGCACACCGAGCGACAGCAGGAAAGTCAAGGCAGCGGTCTCGCCTGCCTTGGCGCAGGACTGCGCCAGATTACCGCCGTGTGCGCGCAAAACCGTAAGATACTCCGCTTTTGCGCCATCCGAGAGCGCAAACGGTACGGCAAGCCGCCGCACGGCAACGCGTGCCGCGACCGCAAAATCGTGCCGCTCGAGCAGTTCGCTCAGGGCAGCATCATATTGCCGAAAATTCAGCACACCGCCGTCAAAGCACTGACGGTAGCTGTAGCCTGCACCGTGAATGCGCCGCTGAAAAATATGCGCCGGACTGAGGTCCTCCAGCTCCTCGACGTACTCGGGAAACAGCAGCCGCGCGTGCTCATCAAACCGCACATCGAGTTCTCCGGCGTACTCGCCGAGCAGCCTGGGCAGGCAGGTCGGCGCGAAAGGCGCGGCGTGCAGGATGACTTCACGCAGGCTCATGCAGTTCATCAGGGCACCGCCGCCGAATTCGCTGACGGAATCAGTCAGTTCAATGCGTTCAAGGTTTCGGCAGTTATAAAATGCATAACTGCCAACACTTTTTGCATCCTTCGGGAGCGTAACCGTGCGGATAGCCGCCGCATTGTGTTTCGGCTCTGTGCCGCCGCAGGTAATACGGACAGCGAACGTGTCCCTTTCTGTCAGATCGGGGGCCCGCTCGCTGAGTACATACGCGCCGACCTCGGTGACGGGCACGCCGTCGATCTCGTCCGGCAGACGCACAATATCGTCCTGCGTTTCGCACCGCAAAAGCGCAATGCCGCCGCTCGCACTCCGCGAACAGGTCAGCCGCAGTTCGTTTTCCCCCTCGATCACGCGCATTTGCACTCGCTCCCTCGATAAATTCTCATTCTGCTACCCATTATAGCACAGTATGCAGAAAAAGACGATACTGTGGTCTTCATTCTTATGATAAGAATTTATATCATAAATAATATATTATTTTTCGCAAATTACACTTGACAATCCTCCGTTTTGCGAATATACTGTGACCATACCAAGTAAACCAACACAAACCAATGACGAAGACGAGTAGCAGGGAGACCAAACCTCCAAGAGAGCCGCAGGCGGTGTGATTGCGGCAGGCAAGGACCGTGTGAATGGACTTCAGCAGGGCAAGGCGAACGGCTTCGGCCAAGTAACTGCGACGGGGACTCCGCCCGTTATCAGGGGAGCGCGCATTGCTTGATGTGTGAGCAGAGTGGACGCAGTTTGCGTCAATCTGGGTGGTACCGCAAGAGCGTATTCGCTCCTGTCCCAAGAGAAATCTGGGACAGGAGTTTTTTATTTTGTAAAACCGAGTTGAGAGTGACGAATGAAGATATTCACCATCTCTCCACTCTATCTGAAATTTGCAAAGGAGCAATCACCATGGCTAAGATCCCCCACAGACTTTATTTGACCGAAGACCAGATGCCCAAGCAGTGGTACAACCTGCGGGCGGACATGAAGGAAAAGCCGGACTCGCTGATTCATCCGGGTACGCATCAGCCGCTGCCGGAAGAAGCGCTGTACCCCGTCTTCTGCCAAAAGCTGGCGCACCAGGAGTTGGACAACGACACCCGCTACATTGATATTCCCGAGCCGGTGCTCGATATGTATAAGCTGTACCGTCCGTCTCCGCTGTGCCGCGCGTACAATCTGGAGAAGGCGCTGGACACCCCGGCTAAGATCTACTACAAGTTTGAGGGCAACAACACCTCGGGCAGCCACAAGCTGAATTCCGCGATCGCACAGGCGTACTACGCCAAGGAACAGGGCCTCAAGGGCCTTACCACCGAGACCGGTGCCGGTCAGTGGGGTACTGCACTCTCTGAGGCATGCGCGTACTTCGGACTGGATTTGAAGGTATTCATGGTTAAGGTCTCCTACGAGCAGAAGCCGTTCCGCAAGGCCATCATGCAAACCTTTGACGCGAATGTAACGCCGTCTCCGTCCAATACAACCGAGGCAGGCCGCGCTATTCTGGCACACGATCCGACCACCGGCGGTTCGCTCGGCTGTGCGATTTCTGAGGCCGTAGAAGTGGCTACTACGCACGAGGGCTACCGCTATGTACTCGGCTCCGTGCTCAATCAGGTGCTGCTGCACCAGTCCATCATCGGTCTGGAGAGCAAGCAGGCGATGGAAATGCTCGATGAGTATCCGGATATCGTAATCGGCTGTGCTGGCGGCGGCTCCAACCTCGGCGGCCTGATCTCTCCGTTCATGCAGGATAAGCTGCTCGGCAAGGCTGACCCGCGCATCATCGCGGTGGAACCGGCCTCCTGCCCGTCGCTTACCCGCGGCAAGTACGTTTACGATTTCTGCGATACCGGCCATGTTACGCCGCTCGCGCGGATGTATACGCTCGGCAACGGCTTCATGCCCGCGCCCAACCACGCAGGCGGCCTGCGCTACCACGGCATGAGTCCGATCCTCTCCAAGCTGTACCACGACGGTTATATGGAGGCGGTTTCCGTCAAGCAGACCGACGTATTCGACGCGGCAGTTCAGTTCGCCAAGGTGGAGACCATTCTTCCGGCGCCGGAGTCCAGCCACGCCATCCGCGCCGCAATCGACGAAGCGCTCAAGTGCAAGGAGACCGGCGAAGCTAAGACCATCCTGTTCGGTCTGACCGGTACCGGCTACTTTGATATGGCAGCATACGAGGCGTATCACAACGGCACCATGCGCAACCACATTCCCACCGATGAAGAGCTGCAGATCGGCTTCGATACCATTCCGCCGCAGGAATAAAACGCAATATAAGGTATATGGCAGACCTCCAATTTCTCTGCTGTATATAGCCGCCTGTTCCCCTACAGGCGGCTTTGTTTTGCCGAAAACAGGTTTCCGAAAAAACTTTCAAAAAATCTGAAAATAATTGTTGACATTAGACCCCACCCGTGATATTATAATAAGGCAGTCAGCGAGAGCGACAAAGCGAAACGCCGACAGCGAAAGAAAATAGATCTTGTATGCGCCAGTAGCTCAGCTGGATAGAGTGTTTGGCTACGAACCAAAAGGTCGGGGGTTCGAATCCCTTCTGGCGTACCAGATCAACCGGTTATTTCGTAAGAAATGACCGGTTTTTCTTATTTTCTGATATAGGTAAAAGTTTTTGTTCCGATTTGCGAGAGGCAATATAAAGATGCCGCCGCCATACCGGCATACGAGCCGAATACCTAACTTTAGCCCTAAAAGAAACCCTGTCTGTTCCAACACCAGACAGGGTTTTCTCACTTTTACAGCACTTTTACGCCCGCGTTCTCGCACGCCGAAAGGAATTCCGGCGGCAGTCTGCCGTCCGAAATGACGGTATCTACCTCATCGAGACCGCAAATGCGGAATGTACTTCTTCGATCAATTTTAGAGGAATCCAGCAGCACCGCCACATGCTCCGCGCGGTGCAGCACAGTCTGCTTGAGCAGCGCCTCCTCCTCGACACCGCAGGCAAAGCCGGTCTCCGGACTGTAGCTCGTCACGCCGAGCAGCAGCAGATCGAAATGCACGCCATCCAGTTCCTGAATGCCGCGCACGCCGCACACACTGTGGCTGAACCGGTTGAGCGCGCCGCCGGGAATGGACACCTTGGGCTTTTCCAGCCGCGCGAGTTCGATCGCACACGTCAGTCCGCTCGTGAAGATCAGCATCGGCTCATCCGGCACACAGCGTGCCACGGCGGTTGCCGTGCTGCCGGAATCCAGAAACACCGTGGTATTCGGCCGCAGCAGCGCCGCCGCCTTCTCCGCAATGATCTGCTTTTCCGACGCATTGCGCGCCGTGCGCCTGCCGAACTGGTCGTCCGTGCCGACGACTACCTCGACCGATTTGACGCCGCCGTGCACGCGAACCACTCTTCGCGCCTGATCGAGTGCCTTCAGATCGGTTCGCAGCGTCATTTCGGACACCGACGGAAAAGCCTCCTTCAGCTGTACAAAGCTCAGGCTTCCCTCTCGGTTGACCAGTTCGACGATTGCATTGCGGCGTTGTTCCATCGGTTGTTTCCTCCAATTAGTCGTGCTGCTGAAAGTTTGCCAGCAGATATTCCTCTGCCTCTGGGCACCACAGGCCGTTGTGTGCGTCCACAATGTCAGCCAGCGCGGTAAACCGCGCATCCTCCGCGCCCTTTGCCCGCAGATCGGTCAGCGCGGTAAGCGGCATGGTCAGGTGTGTGTAGATCAGCTTTTTGCCGCCCGGAATCTTGGGCAGATTGAGCGTAGTCTCGGCTGCCGCATCCAGACCGCCGATATGCGTCACCATAACCGCCGGGTCGATACGTCCGGATGCGGTCAGCTCGAGCGATTCGATCATATCCGCGGTGTTGCCGCCGGTCGTGCCCATAACATGCGTGGAATTATAGTGTACATCATAAAAGTTCATCTTGGCAGAGAACCGCTTGTCGGTCGGACCGGCGAAGAAGTTCAGACAACCGTCACGACCCAGCACGGCGCTGCACAGTTCAACGACTGCCGCAACCGGCGCATAGCAGAATACATCGTCAAAACCGGTGCCGCCGGTCATTTCGCGCAGCTCTGCCGCCGAATTCTCCATCTTGCCGGTGTTGACAAAGTGCAGATCGATGCCGTCCTTCTCCTTGACCTCGGCAGGCGGGAACAGCGCCTCGGCGCGTGCCAGACGGTCCTCGTTGACATCGGTAACGACCACCATCGCCGGACGGACATCGCGGTGCAACGCATACGTCAACGCACCCAGACCCATCGGGCCCGCACCGGCCATGATAGCCAGCTTGCCGCCCTGCTTGATGCCCATTTCGTGGTGATAAACACCCATCTTGGTGTGATAAGCGGCGTTGAACGCACCGATCGAGCAGCTCATCGGCTCGGCAAGAGACGCCTCGTAGTAGGCACGCCCCTTGTACTCGAGCAGGCAGCCAAGTTCCATAACCTCAGCCGGAATGATGCAGTAGGTCGCATCGCCGCCGAAGAACTCGTAGGAGTATCCGGGGCTCCACATCGTGCCCTTGTAATTGAGCGCCGGCTGCAGCGTGAACTTCATGCCCGGCTTGAACTTATCCTGATGCTTCGCGCCAACCTTGACGATATCACCCGCAAACTCGTGACCCATGATGGCCGGATGCTCGGCAACATCGGGATGCACGCGCTTGTGCTCGGTACCAAGGATCGCGCACTTGTAGGTGGACATGCAGATGCTGTCGGATACGACCTTGACCAGGATTTCGTCGTCACGGATTTCCGGCAGCTCAAAGGTATCCAGACGCAGATCATTCGCAGCATGCAGACGTACAGCCCTTGCTTTCATAATAATAACTCTCCTTTATCACTTAGGCAATAGATTTCAACAATTACAGCTTGGAAAAACGTACTTTCGGAAGCAGCTTCTCGATAACCGAGCGCTCGGCGGCCTGTGTGCCGCTGCACATGACATTCGCGGCTCCGGTCGCAGTCGAGAGACGGACAGCGTCCTCCTCGCTCATATCCTGCGACTCGGCATACGCCAGCGCGGCCACCACGCTGTCACCCGCACCGACCGTACTGCCGACCGGAACCTTGAGTCCCTCAGCATAAATCGTGCTGCCCTTGCGCAGATACAGCGCGCCGCGTCCGCCCAGCGAGATAACCACCCGTTCGATGCCGCTCTCCAGCAGCTTTTGACCCTCTGCGGTCAACTCTTCGATGGTTTCCAGTTTTTTGCCCGCCAGACGCGACAGCTCATCATCATTCGGCTTGATGAGGTACGGCGCGGCCTTTAAGCCTTCTGCCAGTAAAGCGCCGTCCGCATCGAGGAACACCCGCGCACCTGCTTTTTTGCATGCGCTCGTCCACACGCGGTAGGTGTCCTGCGGTGCGCCCTTCGGCAGACTGCCTGCCAGCACCACGATATCGTCTGCGTGCACCTCAGCCAGAAGGTCGTTCAGCAGCGCATCTAAATCTGCGTCCGTGACGGTCAGACCCGGCTCGTTGATGTCGGTATTCGTGTGGCCGTCCCGGTCAATGATTTTGATATTCGTGCGGGTCTGCCCCTCAACGAACCGGAACTGCGTGGTGAAATTCTCGTTTCCGAGCAGCTTTTCGAGCGTTCTGCCGCTCTCACCGCCCAGAATGCCGATTGCGCGGCTGTCTCCGCCGAGTTTGGCAATCACCTTGCTCACGTTGATGCCCTTGCCGCCGGGATCCGTGCGCATTTCCGTGATGCGGTTGACCGTGTCAAGCGCCATACCCGGAATTTCTACCGTTTTATCCAATGCGGGGTTGAGTGTTACCGTATAGATCATGGAATGACCCCTTTCAAACAACTGTTGGAACGAAAGCTGTAATTATAATATCAACAGTCCATATTTTCGTCAAACTGTTATTCCAACAAATTCGTGCTTTCGTTTTTGTGATGATTCACAAGAGCGCATTCTCTCTGTAAATTCTGTTCTGCGCGCAAAAGGAGCGGCAATGCAGAATATTTTCCGCATTACCGCTCCCTTTTATGCTTAATCTCCGTGTTCTGAGAACAGACGATCCAGCTTTTCTTCCAACAGCTGCACGGCTGCGTCGCGCTGACCGGTCCGCAGGCGCTCGATCAGCTCAGGCTCCTCAATCAGCTGTGCGCTCACCATGCGCATGACCTCCACCGGAATCGGATCATCGGTATCCGGCGCAAGCAGCAGCGCGAACAGCGGCTTGATATAGGTATCGCCCATGGCTTCCCGTCGGCGCAGCGGCTGCGCTTGAGAAGATGTTCGCCGAGATCAAGTAACTGAATTTCGACACAATCAAACCTGAAAAACCAGGAGAGGGATAACCTCTCCTGACTTTTCCTGTTCTGAACGCAAAGGGTCTCCCGCCAAATGGCGGGAGACCCTTTCTCATTTTACCGGCTTATTTACCGGTCTTTTCACACAGATTCTGCATGATAACAGCTACCTGTGCACGGGTGGCCGTGCCCTGCGGGTCAAAACGGTTGCCCGATTTGCCGCTCAGCAGACCAGCCTTCTGCATTCTGGTTACAGCGTCCTTCGCGTAAGCGCGGATGCTTGCGCTGTCGGCAAATGCGGCTGCACTGCCGGTTTCCTCTACCTTGGTGCCGGTGGCGGTCAGATAATTATCCATGATAACCGCAGCCTGCTCACGGGTGATGAGCGCATTCGGATTGAAATGCGAAGCGTCCACGCCGGAAACGATCTTGTTGGCTGCTGCCCAGTTGACGTATGCGTTGTAGTACATTTTGCTGTCTACATCGGCAAACTGGCTCTGGGTGTTGTACGTGGAGATGTCTGCGCCTGCCATACGGCCAAGCACGGTGACAAACATGCCGCGGGTCATGCCCTCGTTCGGGGAGAAGGTGGTTGCGGTCGTGCCGTTGAACAGCGCCTTATCGGTCACATATTCGATGGCATCCTTTGCCCAGTGGCCCGCGATGTCGGTAAAGGTGCTTACCGTACCCTCAACAACCTTGACATTCTTGCCCACGGTGCCGTAGTCGTCGTAATCCACAGAGTAATCGTTGAATACATCATCGGATTCGTAGCCTACTGCATCGGTGAAGGTGCCCTCGTTCCAGTCTGCCAGCGTTGCCCAGATATTGGTATTGCCAGCCTTGATGGAATACGAGTTGATAACCGGAATATCGGTGGACTTCTCTGCAACAGAGGAGTTCAGTACGGTAGTAACGCGAACATACTTTGCACTGCCCAGTGCGGAAATATCAACCGTGTTCTTGCCGTTCTTCAGCTCTGCGGACTGGGAAGCCTTTACGGTCTTGCCGTCGTCCGAGGTCTCAACGGTTGCGGTTGCAGAAGCCGCGCCGGTGATCTCTGCGTTATAGGTAAACTTTGCTGCACTGCCGGTCATTGCGCGCCACTCAGTGGTGTGCGTGCCCTTGGTGACAATATTCTCCGGTGCGTAATCCAGCCATACGACCAGCTTGTCGCTTTCCGGACCCTTTGCAGTCGGATTTGCGTAAATCTGCTTGTTCTCCTCTGCGGTCAGCTTGGTGGTGTAGAAGCGGAGCTGGCCGATGTCGCCCGTCAGCATGGTGTGCGTCTTGCCGCGGCCGCGGCCCGTCAGCAGATGACGGTGGAATGCAAAGCCGGAGTACATGGACTTGCCTTCCCAGTTGCGGATCTCAGAATCAAAATCCGGTGCATCGGTATGACCGCTTGCCTTGGTATCCTCGTAGCTGTCGCCGCCGGTTGCACGATCAAAGCCGCCGGTGTACTGTACCCACTTGCCGAGGGTAACGCCGCCGCCCATATTCTCGTCGTCGTTCCAGAAGTACTCGCCGTTATCGTTGTTAAAGCCAACGCCGTAGGTAACCATGCCGGTCTTGCGGACTGCCATGCGGAACAGGTAGTTGGTGCCGTAGCTGATGGAAGCGCCCTTCATCAGCAGCGGGTTGTGGTCCCACTCATCGCCCGTTGCCAGACGATCGATGTTTGCCCAAACCATGCCGGTAACGCCGTTGTCTACCACATAGTTCTTGTTATCCGGAATTTCCACATAATCATCCACGCCGTCCAGGGACAGACCCCAGCCGCCGTTGTACTTAACGAGCGTCGGATTGCCGCGGATGATGCCGTCGTTGCCCTTGCCGGACTTATCCTTTACGATCGGGGTGCCCTGAATGGAGCCGAGCACGGCAACGGTCTTCTCTGCCGAATTGCCGACCTTGACGGTATAGCTGCCGCCTGCCGGTGCCTTGTAGGCAAACTCAACCGTGCGGGTCTCGCCTGCCTTGAGCGCAGTCTTCTGCGAGGTAACGGCTGCGCCGTTGATGTACAGCACTGCCTCTGCGGTGCCGTCCTCATTGCCGATGTTCTGCACATCCGCCTTGGCGTAGATGACATCGCTGGTCGGCTCGCTTACCGTGCCGCTGCCAAGCTGCAGGCGCAGGTTGCTGTAGGCGTAGGTCGCCTTGCGGAAGGTAACATTGACTGTCTTGGTGTAGCTGTCCAGCTTGAGGGTATGCGTGCCGAGTGCGGAAAGCGTCAGCGGTGCGCTCAGCGTTACGGACTCGCCGGGATTCAGACCGACAACGCGCTCCTTGCCGCTCTTGCCGAACTCATACAGCCAGCGGTCGGTGCCGTTGTCCTTGACACACATGGAGGCGGTCGCCAGACCCTTGCCGACATTGGTCACCTTTGCGGATACCGTGACAGTGCCGTTGGACTGAACGGTGTCCGGGGTGATGGAAATATCGCTGTACGCCAGCTTGGCGCCGTCCTTGGACAGCGTAACCGTCTCAAATATCTTCTCGCCGTCGCTGCTCAGGCCCAGATTCTTATAGGTCATCAGACCGTCCTTGACGGTTACTTCGAGCATATCGCCCTTGCCGGTTGCAAGCAGGTTGGGATAGTTGTCATTCAGGCGCTGATCCGGCTTGCCAGTGTCGATCTTGCCGTCGCCGATGCGGGCATCGCCCTGGGTTACATACAGGGTATCCGCGCCGCGCTTCGGGTCAGCAGAAGCATAGCGGGAATACAGATGGGTATGGCCGCTGAACATAATATTTACGTTGCCGTTCTCCACAATGGAAGGAACGTACTTGCGGGTCAGATCATCCTCGAACGGATGGTGCATGGTAACAACGCGGAAGTCAGCCTTCTTGGCATCGTCGGTTGCAAGATCGGCCTTGAGCCAGTCGAGCGACTCGTTTACAACGGCCTTGGTTGCCGCATCCGCCTCGCCGCCGCCTGCGGTGGAGTTCAGTTCGAACAGGGACCACGGGTTGCTGTCCAGCATATCGAAATGCACCGGACCGCAGTCAAACGCTACGTTGCGTCCGGTCTCATTGGACTTATACTGCTCCTTCTGCACCTTGGTGACATACTCATCAAAGTAGACACCGTAATCGTGGTTGCCGCTGTTGTAGATGACCGGCACATTGTGCAGGAACGAGCCGACATTCTGGAACCAGTACGGGAACTGATCCTTCTGAGAGCCGGTGCCCTCTACCATATCGCCGGTATGCAGGATAAAGTCCGGATCGAACTGTGCGATCACGTCGGAAACCTTAGTTGCCGTTTCAAAGCGATGGCTGTCGCTGACAACCACAAAGCGGATCTCATCCGAATTTTCGGGCAGCGTGCGGAAGTGACCATCCATAGTCTGTCCGTCCTCGGTCTCAACCTTGTAGGTATAGGTCGTACCCGGAGTCAGATCGGTCAGGCGGGCACGATACATGTGCATGCTCTCACCCTTAAACTTTTCGCCCTCCTCTACCGGAACCTCGAGCGTTTTCTTGTCCGCATCGCTCGTACCGTAGGTAATGGTGGACTTCATTGGTTTATCCAGTTCCCAAACGACAACCATGCCGTTTGTTTTCGGGGTCATCAGGTACGGACCTGTCAGGAAGGAGCCGGTATCCGTCCTTCCGATTGCGAAAGCAGTGCTCGGCACCAGTGTTGCCAGCATCACGGCCGACAGCACACCGCTGAGCAGCCGCCGCATACGCGAAGATTTTTTAGCCATTTTCTTTTCTCCTTTCTCTTCACGGTACGGCTGCTGCCATACCGCCGCGTCTATGTTAAACCTTTTAAGCCAAGGTTCGCGCGCTGTAAATATGCGTGTCGAAGTACGAAATCAGCCGCGTGCGGTTCTCGCCTGCCCACTCCAGATCGTAGGTGATGAGCTTGACCTCGTCCAGCGACGGCAGTCCGTCCGCTGCGCGGGCGGTGCTGTTTGCCGGAAGGCGGCAGCTTTTCGCTTCGATATAGCATTCCTCTCCGCGGGAAGAGGTCAGCCAGTCGATAAAGATGCGGGCGTTTTCGCGTTCCCGCTCCGGTGCATTGCGCACAAGCGCGCACGCGCCGATCTCATAGCCGGTGCCGTCTGCCGGACTGCACACCTCAATGGGATAGCCATCCAGCGCCGCACGGAAGGCGTCGTGCGAGAACACGATACCGATGGCGTATTCGCCGTTTTTTACCCGCTCTGCCGGCTCCACACCCGAACGGGTGTACAAACCGACGTTTTGGTCTAATTTTTGAAGATACTCCCACGCCTTGTCCTCGCCGCGCATCTGCACAAGCGTTGCCAGCGTAGTATACGAGGTACCCGAGCTTTTCGGAGTTGCCATCACAATCTGCCCTGCCA
>OGYH01002917.1_pt1 | contig 12666 bp, 5 predicted proteins | sample 1576511 | NCBI WGS metagenome assembly OGYH01 (sample SAMEA3541522, study PRJEB24748) | human gut metagenome | biome: human gut; feature: human-associated habitat; material: faeces | place: China | collected 2012 | reverse complement strand
GGGTCGCGCCAGCAAGCACGAACACGGCGATGCCAGCCACGTACAGCAGCACGGTACCCATGCCACCGGTGGACGGGAGGGAGGAGCCCTGAGTGTTCTTGATAGTGATTGCACCAAGACCAGTGTCGACGTTGCCAGTGCCATCAGTCTGATCGACCTTGACGGCAAGGTCGGTCAGAGCTGTGTTAGCAGTTCCATTCCAAGTTTGGTTGTTCGCAGTAGTTGCCTTCAGCGTAACGGAGAAGCCATTGGCCGGGAGGTTGTAGCCTGCCGGAGCCTTGGTTTCCTTCAGGGTGTATTCGCCATCGTCGAGACCTTCGACCTTGAACTTGCCGCTTTCGTCAGACTTCAGAACAGAGCCTTGCAGCTCAGTATCTGCCCAGCCAGTAACCTTTCCATCCGTAATGGTGGCCCACTTGCCATCGGAATTCTTCAGCTTGAACTCGGCGTCCTTCAGCTTCGTTTCGGTATTCCTGGAATCAACCTTGGTGACGTCGAGACCGTAGGTGAAGACGATGACCTTATCGTGAGGAGTGTCGTTGGTGTTGTTGTCACCAGTGCCGGACTGATCAGGCTTGTTGGAGTAAGTAAGGTAGGCCTCATTCACATTGCCCGGCAGACCGATCTTAGCGTTTGCGTTCAGCTTGGCGGTGTAGGATACAATCACATACTGTGGCTGTTCCTTGCTGTAGGTGGCTGCCTTCTTCAAGTCCTTGGTAGAGACCGTCAGAGTTGCCTTGGTTCCCGCAGTCTCCCCCTGTGCCTCAGTAGCAGGGGTGTACTGGATGCTGCCGTTTGTACCGGAGAAGTACGAAGTGATATCTGTATCCACGCTTTCGCCTTCAAGATCAAGCTTCTTATCGTTGGACAGATAGACCTTGACATTAGAGGTATCCACTGCATCGAAGCCCTTATCGAAGGTATCGGTGAACTTGTAGGTGTAGGTCTCGTACTGGCTCATGTCCGGCACAGAACCGATCAGGTGGAACGGAACTTCGTCGCCGATGTTGTAGTCGGCCACATCGTTGAACTTGGAGCCATAAGCGGTATCGCCAGTGGCATCCTTCTTGTTCTCCTGGACCTTCTTCTCAAGAGTCGGAACGTCGGTCTTGTCCTTAATTTCGATGTCGCTGGTGATGGCGAGCACAGCCGGGTTGTACACGGTCTGTCCATCGGTAGTGGAATCGACAATCAGGTAATAGCCCTTGTCCAGTTGAGTGCTGCTGCCAGCAGCAAGAGCGGTGCCGGCGCCCTGCGTGTGCTTCATGGCAATCTTGGCAACGAGACGAGTATTAGCACCGTCGGCTGGGAAGTTGTCGGTGTTGCTAAGCGCCTCCGCGAAACCCTTGGCGTCGGTCACCTTCGCGAAATATTTGTCGATAGTAGCATCAGCCTTCAACGCTTCCAGGAAGGCAGCGTCATTAATACCAGAACCCCATGTAGCATCGCCAAGCGCGCCACCGGACGTGGCCTGAGTACCAGAAAGAATCTGGTATGCGGTGTAAGCGTGACCGTTCAGATTCGAGTCGGCACCTGGAACCGTCACATTAACGGTATTTCCATCTACTGCCATAGCGGTGGAGGCACCGGCGAAACCGGCGACGGCCATTGCCGCGGTGGCTGCCACAGCGACGAGGCCTTTGAGAACCTTGTTCATTGTTCTCCCTTTCTTTCTTGTTTGAAATCTTGAATCTTCAGTTATGTGTGTTCAGTTATTGCCTAGTGGGCATTGGGGCGCTACGCTACGGTCCAGTCCCCCTTCTCCTAGACGAGTTCATCATTGCCGCCTCCTGACCTTGAGGGCCATTCCAGCCGCAACAACACCTATCAACGCAGCCACCAAAGCCGCCGCGTAAATCCAATAATCGCCAGCTCCACCAGTCCCCGGCAAAATCACCCCCGGCTTGTTCTTGATGTTGCCAGCCGTGAATGTGAATACGGAAGAGGTGTAGTCCACATCGGAAGTCGTGAAGCCGCCGGTGGTATCGCCGTCCTTCGACTCAACACCGTTCGAATTCCACTTGCCAGTGCCATCAGTACCGGCAGTCGGGCCGAACGTGAAGGTGCGTTCCGTGGAATCGACATCGTAACCGTCAGGTGCCTTGGTTTCGACGAGCGTGTACGTGCCCCACTCCAAGCCTTCCAGCTTGAACTGGCCCTCGACCGGATCCACGTCGTAAATCGTCTGGCCTTCAGGGGCGGAGCAGGTCTCACCTTCTCCAGTCGTGCAGTCCGTAATGCTCCACGACTGACCGGTCGCATCACTGTACGTAGCCTTGCCGGTAGTAGCATCCCAGCTGAAGCTCTTGGTCTTCGTCAGCGTCCACTCCGAGCCGCCAAGCTTATTCTTGTTCTGAGAATCCGAGGAAATCTTGTTCCAAGAAATCGCACCCGTCTCACGGCTATTCGGAATCTTGTTGCCGGCAACAGGAACGTCTTTATCGCCGTCTTTGACGGTGATCGAAACCGTCGTGACACCGTTAGTGGTCGTAATCGTTACCGTATATGGACCACCGGCGATGTAGCCGTTCGGCGCGACCATTTCGGTCAGTGTGTACGTGCCGTCCGCAAGGTCGACCACCTTGAAATAGCCGGCCCTGGTGTCCATATCGCACTTGCCGAGCGCGTCCCCGCAGGAGTAGACAGTGGTATCGGCGCCAGTAGTCGTGCTGGAACCCGTGGAATCGTCGCTCTGCACGGCAACGGAATCATCCAAGTCGTTAATCGCAACGGTGCTGGTCTTGTCGGAACGCAGCACGGCAGTGGATACGCGAGCCTTCACCTTGGCCGCCGACTGGGTGGTCTGGCAACCGGAGGGCACTCCCTCGCCCTTATCGGAATTGGACTCGATATGCATGCCAACGCCATCATTCCAGAACGTGAAGTTGCCGCCGGAGGTGTTCGCCCCGTTGGCACCGTACCAGTTACCGGTCTTGATGTCCGTGGAGTCGCGGAAGAGGAAACCATATCCCTTATGCGCGTCAGCCTTCGGGATGTAAGCGACCACGTAATCACCATTACAGGCGTCTTTCATCTTGACTGCCGGCCAGTAATTGACGGTCTTCTGGTAGTGCAGGTAGTAGTTGCTCCAATTGCTGTTGACGGCGGACTTCTTGAAATACACGCCTACCGTCGAATCATCCTTCACCGTGACGGTAACGGAAGCGGTCGCTCCGGAAGAAGTCTTTGCCGTGATGGTGGTCGTGCCAGCCTTCAGGCCCTTAACCGTAGCTGTGTTGTCGGAACCCGCCGCGACACTGGCAACACTGGTGTTGCCGCTGTACCACGTGACGGTGTCAGAACTCGGCGTCGGCGTTGCAGTCAACGTAATGGTCTTACCGAGGCTAACCACTGAATCTCCGGTAATGGTGACGGTACCGGTGGTGGTGCTTCCACCGCCGGTGCTGCAGTCGGATGGAGCGGCAAAGGTAGCTGCGTGATTCGACACCGTAACCACCGAGTGCCCCGCTTCAACCGTGAAATCCTTGTCGGAAGAGTTCTTGTACCACGCAGTATCGTTCGGACCATGGAACAGGAACGTCAATTCTTGCAAGCCGGGATTCGAAATCGTGACAGACAGCCAATCTGTGCAATCTGAAGCGGTTTTTAACACCACATCAGGATTTTCAGTGGTTCCGGTAAATGTTCCGTTACCAATCTTATAGCGCAAATAAGTGTTGCCGGAAGTGTAGCCGTCGGCCCTGAAGTAGAACGTGGTGGTGTTCTTCGTGTCGGCAGGAGCACCAGTGACGGTAATGGTTGCCGTCGCGCACTTCGAACTATCCGCAACGGAGCATGCGGTAATCTTGGCGGTACCGTTCTTCAAGCCGAGTACCGTGCCATCATCGTCCACCGATACAACAGTCGGATCGGAACTGGTCCATTTCACGGCCTGAGGTACGCCATCCGTGCCATTATTCACGTCAGTGACGATTGCAGTCAAATCAACAGCGACATCGTAGGTTAGCGGAATACCTTCAGTCGGGACGACATCGCCATTGTACTGAATCGTAACCTTATCGACGTCTTTGGTGGAATCCGTGATCTGATACGCCTCGTTAGAGCCATTATTCTTCTGCAACTGCCATTCAGAGCCGGACAGCACCTTGGTAGGGTCGGAAGCGTCGACCTTCGACCATTCCAGCGTGGCACCTTCCTTCTCGTTGATAATCGCTCTGGAATCGGTCAGCTTCTTATCCGCATTACTGCCGGAGACTTCATTACCGTCGGCGTCATACACGTGCACAATATTCGTGTGGGTGTCTTCATCGTCACCGGTATTGATCTGATAGATATACGGATTAACCTTCGTGTATTCAGTGCTGTTGGTAGCGAACTCTTTCACGAAGTACTTGGCGCTCTTGGCGACGCCTTCGAACTTGATGGTGCCATCCACGTCATTGCCATCGGTGAATTCGCCATCAGTGATGGTGCCCAAGGAAGATGTTTCAGCCTTTGCAGCCTCAAGGGTGCCGTACACATTCCAAGTGGTGCCCGACAGAGGATCGCCTGCGGAATTCGCCTTGTTCCACTGGATGGCCGGGCAGTTAGAGGTCATCTGGCCATTCCATGGGAGGTTATGGCGCTCCTGATCCATGTTGAGCACGGAGGCGGTCTTGCCTTCCCAACCTGCTTTATCGTTCTCATATGCGATTGCGGTCGGATTGTACATCATGAAGTCCTGGCCGACGTACACACGGCCATTGGTGCTCACGTGTGATTCGAAGCTGCCGTTCGGCACGAGGATGCTGCCGAGCATTGCGGCCGCAGGATCATCAGTGGTGTTCTTGGACTGATGGTTGCCGTCAATCTCGCTGTTGCTCTCATTGGCCACGCCGCCGCGAATGGTAACGTTTTTGGCGTCCTTGAAGTTCCACATAATCTTTTGAGCCACGGAGGAGTACAGCTTGCGGACTTCTTCTAGTTCCGCCTTGGAGAAGCCACCGCCGATGTCGGTATTGTTCCACCAGAAACGCCAGCCGGTGTGGAAGTCAATGTTGTCGCCCGACACATTGATCACGATGGAGGCGTTATCGGGGATATTGACGAATTTGAAATCGACGCCACGATAGCCGGCGGAGGAAAGCTGCTCACTGGTGAGAGAGAACACCTGCGTGGCGGATTGGTTATCACCGGTGAAGGTGATGAGCTTCTCGTTATTTCTTACGCTTTTCGTATCGACGGTAGTGGAGCCTCCGTTATAGGTGAACTGGAAGCTGACGGGATCCTTCGTTTCATCGTAGTTGTATTTGTAGCGGGTGGCAGTGCCTTCCGGCGCCGTTTCGGAGTCATTGACGGCACCAGTGACCTGCAGTTTGGACAAAGGTTCGGAAAGCTTGGATTTGAGGTAGGCTTCCGTATAATTTGTGTAATCGGTGCCGTTCACGTCCTTCAGCGGTTCTAATGCTTTGAAGGTAACGTCGTTATTGGCAGCATTGTTCCAATGCCCCTGTGCGGCCACGATGGAGGAACGGCTTGTGTTGGTGCTCCACTTGGTTTCGTTGCCGGCGATGGAAGCTTTGTATTTATAACCCTGCGCGGATTTTGCCACAGGCTGGTAACCATTACTCTTGTCCCATTCCGTGTAGCTCTGACCGACGAAGCCGCCTTTGCCGTATGCGCCGACGTTGCCTTGCGCATTGCCCGAGGAAAGGCCGCTGATACCGGAGCCTACACCGCCAACCGCAAGCACGGTTTTCCCATCGCCAGGACGGAACTGCGAGCCGAAACCGACGGTGCCCCAGCGGAAGCCGGCGCTGTAGTACTTGCCAGAGGAATCCGGAGCTTTCCACGAATCCTTCAGCGGCCTCATGACCAGTTTGCCGTTGACCACGGTAAGACCTTCGGCCTCTACCGCATACGAGCCATCAACATCATTATCATTGCTGATGTTTGTGTTATTATTCGCGTGCTTACCGACGTAAAGGTCACGACCTACGTAGGTTGCCACACCTGTATCCTCGCTAGCCACGCCAGAGGCGTCACCCAGCGTATACGAGGTCGGAGTGCACTTGGAACCATCCGTCAAGCTGTTTTCGTCAGCTTTGGCATTGTAGGTGGGGAGGAGGGAAGTTACTGCTACGGTGGCCATCATGGCTACCGCTATGGCGGCGGCGGTCAGGGAGCGGGTACGCGAAAGCACGCGACCGGTTGCCGATCGCGTTCCTGCATAGTGTCGTGGTGCGTTGCCGACACCATTACGCCATTGCCTCATCTTGTCCCCTATCCGCAAAGTGTTCACCCTTCTGAGTCCCTCAACTCGAGGGTTGATATCCTTTGCATAATGCCGTTATCACTTCTGTTTTACGTATAGCTTCTGCGCTGTTCCCATCTCCGGCAACACAGCCGGAAACCTCTGTTTTCCCTTTTTCTCTGACCTACGGTTTACTATGATAACCTTTGCAGTTATGAAAACAAAATGAAACAGAAAGAACCCACTCCCCTCCCCCGATACGTTTTTTCGCCCCCTCTCACGGGGACAACGCTTTAAAGCCTGATATTCAACGGTTTGTCAACGATTGCAAAATCAAAAAACACATGCTGATCATTGAATGAAATTCATCATTCATCAGCCCCCGATTGGCGTGTCATGAAACACATCACTGCAAATTGTTTCATTTTCTTCATGAAAACGTATGCCACACACCGTGACTATAGTGGGGGTATCCCTTATCAATCCACCCCAGGCCATCACAATCAGCCCGTCGGCATTGACGGGCTGCGGAAGGGCAATGAGACTCGGCTCTCAGCGGCCAGTGCCGTACACGGAATCGGTGCCGCGCAGTACAAGCTGGGCGCGCACAATCTCATGCGCGTTCTCAAGCGGCCCACCTTCGATAAGCTTCATGGCCTTTTGTGCGGCCGCGCGACCCATCGCATACGGATCCTGGCGCATGGTGGTCAGGTTCACAGTGTCGGCGTACGGCGAATCGTCGAAGCCGATAATCGAATAGTCACTCGGCGTGTGGTGGCCGTAACGTTCCAAACGCAACACCAGCGGAATCGCCATCATATCCATCTGGCAGCAAATCGCGTCCGGGAACTCGTCCAACGCAAGCAGCGCGGTCAACGCCGAGTCGGCGAAGGTCTTGCCACGCGGCACAGAGACGACGCGCCACTTGAAGTCATGGGAAGCCTCCATCGTCTTGCAGGCGCGGATGAAGCCCTGTCCTCGCGCATCGATGGAGGAATTAATGGAATCGACCGCATCGGAGCACACGTACACGATATTCTTGTGCCCCAGATTGATCAGATGCTGGGCGGCGGTGAACATGCCGTCCTCATCGTCGATGGAGATGGTGGCGTCGAAGCCGCTTTGCGTCGGCGTATTGATGCCGATGATCGGCACGTGGATGCGTTTGAGCTGCTGGATTTCCTTCGGATCCACGCCGAACGACGTTACGAATACGGCGTCCACGTTGCGGCGGACGGGCAGATTCGTGAAGAAGTCGCGGCGGTTTTCGGCGGTGTCGACGTGCTGGAACAGCGATACGTCATACCCGGCATTATGCATGACGGATTCGATTCCAGCGAACACTTCCGTATTGAACCAGCTAGTGATCTCTTCATTCATCAGCATCGCCACACGGTACGATTGGCCGGATTTCAGCGACGTGGCGGAACGTGAGATGTTGAAATCAAGCTTGTCGGCAGTTTCCAGCACCTTGCGGCGTGTACGTTCGGACACCAGTTCCGGCCGCGTGAACGCGCGCGATACCGTGGAAATCGACACACCCGCGGCCTTGGCCACCTCGCGAATGCCTGCTCTATCCATCTCTCAACCCCTTTGCGGTTTCTGCATCATAATCACAAACGTTCCCAGCCTTGGAAACACTTGCCCGAGCGGCAATGCTCTCCCATATTGCTACTATTATACTGCGAACGTTGTCAAAAATCACGCTAATGTTGCACCAATAGCACAAAATATCAAAATAACTGGATAAGCCGCGTAAAAAGCCCACTTCGTCCACTGCCGCTTATAACCCAACTCGCCGTTGTAATAATGCACGAATGCAACGCCAATGCCAGGCATAATCATCATCACCGCGCCAAACAGGCCGGCAGTGAACATCATCGAATTCTCATGCTGGCGCATCAACGTGAAAATCAGCACGAAACCAAGCGTCACCGAGCCGACGCTCATCATATGCTGGCGCAGGCCGACGCGCAGCAGCAGATCCCACAACAGTCCGATCAACACCAGACCGACCGACAGCACAATCTTCATTGACTTCTGGTAGCGCGCCGCCACCCAATCCAACACGGCAAGCACAACGAACGCGATGAACAGACCGAAAACAGGGTTCTGCGAGCCAAAATCGAAAGCCTTATGCGACGTGCAGAGGTCGTACGGCACCTCACACACCACGGCGAGGATGAACAGCTGCAGGCCGTACGCGACGCGACTATGTGTTTCACGGAAACCCTGCACCAGCAGCCACGCGTAAATCGGAATAGCAAACCAAGATACGACCTCGCTTAAGACCATCGCCGTCAGCGACGTCATATTATTGACGTCGGAACCGAAAAACAGCGGCACAATGGTGGTGCTACCAGCTGACAGAGCCAACGCCACAGTGCCGATGACCTTGAGCTGGAACACCGTCAGTCCGCGGTGCTTCTTCTTGGTACGGCGAGCGCCGCCGAATCCGATCTGTTCAATCGAATCAGCTCCAGCACCCTGCTCGACATAGCTTTCCATATGTCCTCCTCAGTTCCGCATACGGCCTTTCGTGCGCCCAAGACGCCCAGTACGCCCAAGACGCAACCTACGCGCGTTTCACGCGTTCAGCACGAATTTCAGCAGACCGTCGTAGTCGGCACCGGTAAACGAACATACCGCATGCTCCGACTTGGGCGGGTCGCTCATCGGCGAAATTTCCGTACGGAAGTATGCTGCGTCGAGACCGGCGGAATTGGCTCCGATAATATCGTTTGCTTCATCGTTGCCCACCATGAGCGCGTTTTTTGCGATTACGAACTCGCGGTCGAGAGCCAACATGTACAAGTCGCGGGCAGGCTTGCGGATTTTCTCTTCGCTGGAGATAATCACGTCGTCCAGTACGTTCGCCAAGCCGGTCATTTCCAGTTCGGGGCGAGTATAGCAGGCTTGTGCGTTGCTTAGCAGCGCCACGACGACGCCGGCCTCCTGCAATGCTTCGATCATGTCGAGTGCGCCCGGATACAGGCGGATCATGCTGGTGCTGCCCTGCCGGAACGCCCATGCGGCTTTCAGCGCGGCTTGCGGCAGTGCCAGTTTCTTTTCAGCCTCCTCACTACGGTTCATCAGCAGCGACCGGTAGACCGGCAGGATATCGAATTCATCCCATCCGTTACGGACGATTGCACGATCGGCTTGATGGACCATTTCGCGGGCCTCAAGTTTTTCGAAGCGTTCGCGCATTTCGTCGACCGATTCGTAGTCGGCACCCAGTTCGCAAACGCAGTCATATAGCGCCTGCCAGGCGGTTTCGCTCTGTTCGTCTGTACGAATGTCGATCAACGTCCCGTAGAGGTCGAAAAATACCACCTCATATCGTGGATTATGAGCTCCGGCTCCCACTTCTCGTATCCTTTCTGGTTTTCCGGCCCCATTGCCGTATCGGTTACGGCGACCGCAGCTTTGCGGTCGCCGTTTTGTAGCTTCCCTACTGAGAGTATTACTGCAACCGCCAGATTGCAAACGTATGCGGTGGAACAATCAAATAATCGCCATCACCTGCGCTCACATTGCCTTCCATCGGACTGACGGACGAGCCGAGACCACACCAGTATCTCCGTATTCCGTCAATCGGTTCCAAACCCGTTACGGCCACGTCAATAACGCCGACGTGTCTGCTTGGATTGGCGGCCATCAGATAATCGCCGACGCGGAACACGAGTTCGTCGCCTTCCGTATCGACGATATTGCGATTGCCGTCGAACCACTGTGGATCAGACTTGCGCAATGCAATCAACTTCGCGTAATACTCAATCAAATCGCGCTTCTGCCATGCACGGTTCCAATCGAGCCAGTTAAGCTCTTTGGCGGAATCGTAAGAATCAGAGCTGCCGAATTTGGTACGTGCGAACTCCTCGCCGGACAGCATGAACGGGATGCCGGCGGAGGTAAGCGTGATACCCACAGCCAGCTTGTTGGCGTCCATCACGTCGGTCAGCGCGGCCGCAATCTGCGGACCGACACCGGCCAGCCCTTCCGCCGAGAAATCGGCGTCATACATGACTTTTGGCACATCCACGGTATTTTCGTTAACGCCTTCGGCCACGGTGCTGCCCAACGAACCAGCCGCAAAGCTCGCGCACAACTTGTCCCACAGCGTGAGGTCGTCGTGCGCGGACACGTATTGAATGACCTGGCCTGCCACTCCTTCCGAATGTTTGCCGCGACGCCACGCGTCCACGGCCTCACGCACAGCCGCTACGTTCTCGTGCATGCCACCGTTCACATAACCCGGGCGGTCCGAGAAGAACACATGGCCCTTGATGGTGTCTCGCGTGGTGTCGCAGAAGTGGCCGATGCGACTGTCAAGCTTCGACAGGCCTGACTTGTCAGCCAGCACGGTGTCGCTGGGCAGCGGCGCGGTGGCGCCCGCGGACCACGGTTCGCCGTACATGAGGATGTCGCGTCCACGGCCGGGAATCTCGTCCAGCGCGGCACGCACGGCATTCATGGTGTCCACGTCAATCAGCCCCATCAGGTCGAAACGGAAGCCGTCCATGTGGTATTCGCGCGCCCAGAACGTCACGGATTCCACGATGAACCGGCGGAACATCTTACGTTCGGTGGCCATATCGCAGCCGCAGCCGGATCCGTTGGCCAGCGCGCCGTTGGGCTTACGGCGCAGGAAATAGTCCGGCACCGACCGCTCAAACCAATTATCGGGCGAGAACATGTGGTTGTAGACCACGTCCATGATCACTTTGATGCCGGCGTTGTGCAGCGCCTGCACCATCTGCTTCACTTCGCGGATGCGCACCGACCCGTCGAACGGATTGGTGGAATACGAGCCTTCCGGCACGTTGTAATTGACCGGATCGTACCCCCAGTTGTAGCGATCGCAGGTCTCTTCGTCCACGGAACCGAAATCGTAAATCGGCATGAGCTGCACCGCGGTGACGCCAAGTTTCTTGAGATATGCGACGCCCGTGGGAAAGTCGGGATGCCCGTCCAGAGACGTACCGTCGTCGGTGAACGCCAGGTACTTGCCCCGATGCGATTCGGGGAAACCGCCGGCGGGATCATTGCTGAAATCGCCCACATGGGTTTCCCAGACCACCGTCTGCGCAAGCGGCACGTCCGGCATATGGTCGCGGTACCAACCATCCGGATTGGTGCGGCTGAAGTCCACGACCATGCTGCGCCGGCCGTTCACACCGGCCCCGCGCGCCCACGGATCGGCGACGCGGTCCACGGAACCGCAATCGCGTTCAATCAAAAAGTCGTAATACACGCCGTGCTTGTTGTCGGCGAAATCGTACGTCCAGGAACCGTCGGATTCCGGACGCATCGTGTACTGTCCAATCAGAGCGTCGCCGCTTTCCCCCATGGAGCCACGCGAGAACAGTCTCAGGGTCACCTTCTGTGCGGAAGGAGCCCAGAGAGCGAACTGGGTGCCGGTTTCAGTAACAACGGCACCCAGCGGCCGTTCCAGACACAGCGGGAACGGTTCGGCGACGCTCGTGTTCGGCTGTGCGAAGCTGTCTACGAGCGTCATATCCTTTGCCTTTCTTTAGCCCTTCACGGAGCCCGACATGGACTCCTGATAGAAGCGCTGCATCACAATGAACAGGATGGCGATCGGAACGGAGATCACGACCGCGGCCGCGGCGAAGCGGGCAAACCAGTTCTGGATATATTCCTTCTGCAGCATGAGCCACAGGCCCAATGCCACGGTGTAGTTGGATTGCGTACGGCAGATCACCTTGGCCATGACAAAGTCGAGCCACGGGGTCAGGAAGCCGATGATGGCCTGGTAGACGATCATGGGCTTGCAGATCGGGATGATGATCTTATGGAACACCTGGAAACGGGTGCAACCGTCGAGCAGGGCGGCTTCGTCCAGCGAGGTCGGAATGGTGTCCATATAGCCCTTCATCACGTAGAAGCCAGCGCCGGAACCGGCGGAGTACACGAGAATCAACGCCACGGTAGTCATGGTGCCGCTTGACAGGCCCAAGGCCTTCAAGATGAAGTAGATGGCGGTGACGGCCATGATACCCGGGAACATGCCAAGAATCAGCACAACGTTCATGAAAGTCTTGCGCACACGGAAACGCATACGGCTCATGCAGTATGCCACAGAGAGCACGAAGATCAGAGAAATCGCACAGGTGAAGCAGGCGATGATGAACGTGGTGCCGAACATCTTCGGGAAGTCCAACACGTTGCGGTCGGTGAACAGCACCCTATAGTTGTCCAGAGTCCACTCCTTCGGGAAGAAGGAGCTGGTGTACGGGGCGGTGTTCTTATTGAACGACTCCGCGAACACCCATACGATTGGGACGAGCCAGATGACGGCCAGAATGGCCAGGAACAAGTGGGCGAACACGTCGCCGGTGATACGGCGGATCTTCTGGTCGTGCAGAAGGCCGTGGCTTTCCACTTTGGTTGCGGAATGCTTGTTGCTCATCGGAATGCCTCCTCATTCTTATAGGAGCCGGAATTGC
>OGYH01002914.1_pt1 | contig 12669 bp, 10 predicted proteins | sample 1576511 | NCBI WGS metagenome assembly OGYH01 (sample SAMEA3541522, study PRJEB24748) | human gut metagenome | biome: human gut; feature: human-associated habitat; material: faeces | place: China | collected 2012 | reverse complement strand
CCACAAAGGTAATATTTCAACCTTTATTTTTCACAGTGCAAATCTAAAGGAGGACACAGAGGTTTACTATTTTTATTCCCTATAGAGTAATACATAGTAATCGTATTTATCGCTCTGTTTTGCTTACGGAAAGAGAGAGAAGAACTCTGTGTCCATGTCCTCTGTGGTGAACTCATAAAGTTCCCGTTTTTTTTGTGTTCCATATAAAGGTTAAGAGGCAGGATATGAAAAGACAGGAATATTGAACATAAATAAACAGGAGTTGTTTTAGTATATTATTCGCTATTTATCAACGCAAAACCTCTAAACATCAACGTGGTATATGAAAAAGGAATTTGGATTCGTCCTGGCGGCTGCAATCTTGCTGGCTGGCTGCGGACAGAAAAAAGAAACGACAACGACAACTGCACGTCCCGTAAAGACTACGATTGTCGAGTCAAGATCGATTATCAGAAAAGATTTCTCGGGAATCGTGGAAGCGGTGGAATATGTGAAGCTGGCTTTCCGGGTCAACGGACAAATCATCCAGCTTCCTGTCATCGAAGGACAGAAAGTGAAAAAAGGACAACTCATCGCAGCTATCGACCCCAGAGACATCGCGTTGCAATATGCCGCTACGAAATCGGCATACGAAACGGCTTCGGCACAAGTGGAACGTAACAAACGGCTCCTCTCCCGGCAAGCGATCTCCGTACAAGAATATGAAATCAGCCTCGCCAACTTCCAGAAGGCGAAGTCTGAATACGAACTGTCTGCCAACAATATGCGCGACACCAAGCTGACAGCTCCTTTCGACGGTTCTATCGAAAAACGGCTGGTGGAAAACTATCAGCGTGTCAACTCCGGTGAGGGTATCGTGCAGCTTGTCAATACACACAATCTGCGTATCAAATTCACCATTCCGGATGCGTATCTTTATTTGTTGCGTGCCAAAGACCCGCGTTTCCTTGTAGAGTTCGACACATTTAAAGGACACGTGTTTCAAGCGAAACTGGAAGAATATCTTGATATTTCTACGGATGGCACAGGAATTCCGGTCAGCATCACGATTGACGATCCGTCATTCGACCGCGATCTGTATGCTGTGAAACCCGGTTTCACGTGCAGCATCCGTTTCACAGCAGATGTAGGTCCGTTGGTGCAGGATAGCTGGACGATTGTACCGCTTAGTGCCGTATTCGGCGAAAGCGAAGGGAATAAAATGTATGTCTGGGTGGTAGAAGACAACAAAGTCCACAAACGGGAAGTGACCGTCAACGCCCCGACCGGAGAAGCACAGGCGCTCATCTCGGAAGGTTTGAAACCCGGTGAAAAAATCGTCATAGCAGGCGTATACCAACTAGTAGAAGGAGAATCTATCACAACTGTTGACAGGTGATAGTTGGTAAATGATTATGTAATCATTTATCCGCTGTCATTCATCAATTATCAACGATCATTTATTATGAGTTTAGCCAAATATTCATTAGATAATACGAAAATCATCTATTTCTTTCTTGCTGTATTGCTGATTGGGGGAATCACTTCCTTCGGCAAGCTGGGTAAGAAAGAGGATGCTCCTTTCGTCATAAAGTCGGCGGTTATTATGACCCGCTATCCGGGTGCCGAACCGGCAGAAGTGGAGCGGTTGATTACCGAGCCTATCTCTCGTGAAATTCAAAGTATGAGCGGTGTGTACAAGATAAAATCAGAATCGATGTACGGGCTCTCAAAAATCACATTCGAGTTGCAACCTTCCTTGTCGGCAAGCTCCATTCCGCAGAAGTGGGATGAGTTGCGACGGAAGGTGCTTAATATACAGCCACAGTTGCCGAGCGGTGCTTCCGCACCGACGGTTTCCGATGATTTCGGCGACGTGTTCGGTATCTATTACGGTCTGACGGCGGACGACGGTTACACATACGAAGAGATGCGCAACTGGGCGGAACGGATCAAGACGCAGGTAGTGACGGCGGACGGGGTGATGAAAGTCGCCCTGTTCGGGACGCAGACGGAGGTGGTCAATATTTTTATTTCCACCAATAAGCTCGTAGGTATGGGCATCGACCCGAAACAGCTTGCCAGTCTGTTGCAATCGCAGAACCAGATTATCAATACCGGAGAAATCCGTGCCGGCGAGCAACAGCTCCGGGTGACTGCCAACGGTATGTATACCACCGTAGACGATATCCGCAACCAGGTGATTACCACCAAAGCCGGACAAGTGAAACTGGGCGATATCGCCGTCATCGAAAAAGGGTACATGAACCCTCCATCCAACATCATGCACGTGAACGGCAAACGTGCCATCGGCATCGGCGTCTCCACCGACCCGCAACGGGACGTGGTGCAGACGGGCAAGAACGTGAAAGCCAAACTGGACGAATTGTTGCCACTGATGCCTGTGGGACTGGAACTGCAAAGCCTGTATCTGGAGAACGAAATTGCCAACGAAGCCAACAACGGATTTATCATCAATCTGATCGAATCGATTCTGATTGTAATTGTGATTATCATGTTGGTGATGGGTTTGCGCGCAGGTGTGCTGATCGGCTCGTCACTGATTTTCTCTATTGGCGGCACATTACTTATCATGTCTTTCTTTGGTGTCGGACTGAACCGTACATCATTGGCGGGATTTATCATCGCCATGGGGATGCTGGTGGATAACGCCATCGTGGTAACGGACAACGCACAGATTGCCATCGCCCGCGGAGTAGACCGGCGGAAAGCGCTGATAGACGGCGCAACCGGTCCGCAATGGGGATTGCTTGGGGCTACGTTCATCGCTATCTGTTCGTTCCTCCCGCTCTACCTTGCTCCTTCTGCCGTGGCGGAAATCGTGAAACCGCTTTTTGTGGTGCTTGCCATCTCGCTGGGATTGAGCTGGGTGCTCGCGCTGACGCAGACCACTGTTTTCGGTAATTTCATCCTGAAAGCGAAAGCAAAGGACGGCACGAAAGACCCGTATGACAAACCGTTCTATCACAAATTCGCCTCCATCCTCCGCACGCTGATTCGCAGGAAAACATTGACACTGGGTTCGATGGTAGTGCTCTTTGTTGCTTCGCTGGTTATCATGGGAATGATGCCGCAAAACTTCTTCCCTTCTCTCGATAAGCCTTATTTCCGGGCGGACGTGTTCTATCCCGACGGGTACAGCATCAATGATGTAGTGAAAGAGATGAAATCCGTGGAAGAGCATCTGGCAAAGCAGCCGGAAGTGAAGAAAGTGTCGATCACCTTCGGCAGCACACCGCTAAGGTATTACCTGGCTTCTACTTCGGTAGGTCCGAAACCGAATTTTGCCAATGTATTGGTTGAATTGACGGACAGTAAATATACAAAAGAGTATGAAGAAGATTTCGACGCGTATATGAAGGCGAATTATCCGAATGCGATTACCCGTACCAGTCTGTTCAAACTGTCGCCTGCGGTGGATGCCGCTATCGAAATCGGGTTTATCGGTCCGAATGTGGACACGCTTGTGGCACTCACCAACCAGGCTTTGGATATTATGCACCGGAATCCGGATTTAATCAATGTGCGCAATTCGTGGGGAAATAAAGTTCCTGTATGGAAGCCTGTATATAGTCCCGAACGGGCGCAACCGTTAGGGGTATCGCGTCAGGGAATGGCACAAAGTATCCAGATCGGAACCACAGGCATGACGCTTGGAGAGTATCGGCAGGGCGATCAGGTACTTCCTATCTTATTGAAGGATAACACGGTGGATTCGTTCCGCATCAACGACCTGCGCACGTTGCCCGTGTTCGGCACAGGCAATGAAACGACCAGTCTGGAACAGGTGGTATCGGAATTTGATTTCCAATATCGTTTCTCAAATGTGAAAGATTACAACCGGCAAATGGTGATGATGGCGCAATGCGATCCGCGTCGCGGAGTGAATGCGATTGCTGCTTTCAATGAGGTTTGGCCGCTGGTGCTCGAAAGCAATTTTTTGTACAAAAAATTGTGTATTTTTTCAAAAAGTACTGCAATTTCTACTTGTAGATTTTTCCACAAAGTAGTATAATTAATTTAAATCGTGGATTTTTTTGTGAATTCTTCACTAAAAAACTTTCAGTTTTACAAATAGGGAGGAAGCTGTATGGCAGCAAACAAACCCGGCAAGGCAACGATCCTTGCAGCATTTTTTGATGACGGCGCATATTCTCCGCTGTTTACCGATGGCGCTGTAAGCGCCGCTTACGGCAACGCAAACGGTCAGAGCGTCTACGTCGTATTTGAGGACGGCACCCCCGTTGGCGTGCAGGATATCGAAAAGAATATCCGCGTGCTGGAGATGGCCGCCGAGACCGGTGCCCCGGTCGTCACCTTCTACGACTCCACCGGTGCCAAGCTGGAGGGCGGCCTGGATCTGCTGAACGCTACCGCCCGCCTGACCGCTGAGATCGCACGTGTTTCCGGCGTTGTGCCGCAGATTGCCGTTGTTACCGGCACCTGCGCCGGCACCAATGCCATCAACGCCGCTTCCGCCGACCTGTGCATCATGGCTGAGGATGCCGAGCTGTTCCTGAATGCTCCGTTCAATGCTGAGGACAAAGTTGCCGGTGCTGGCTCCGCTGAATTCGCCGCCAAGGCTGGCGTTGCCGCTGTGACCGCCGCTGACGCTGTCGCCGCTGCCAAGCAGGCTGCTTCTATCGCCGCCCTGCTGCCCGCCAACAACCTGGCTGGTCCTACACTGTTCGACTTCAGCGCTCCTTCCGCTGCGCTGAACACTGCCAAGTACACCGCCGCTGACGCCGTCGCTGCTCTGACTGACGAGGGCAGCGCTGTTGAGTTGTACAAGGGCTACGGCAAGAACATCGTTACCGCTCTGGCTACCATCAACGGCAGCTCCGTTGGTATCGTTGCCACCGAGAAAGCCGCCCTGTGCCACAAGTGCACTGCCAAGGCTGCCCGCTTTGTCCGTCTGTGCGATGCCTACAGCATCCCCGTTGTGACCGTCGTCAACACCGAAGGCTTCGGCAAGAGCGAGGGGGATGACCAGGCCGGTGGTATCCGCCAGGCCGCCCGTATGGCTGGTGTTTACGCTGAGGCCACCACGGTCAAGGTCGCTGTTCTGGCCGGTGAGGCTGTCGGCCCCGCTTACACGGTGTTCGCTGCTTCTGCTGACTGGCGCGTTGCCGTGCAGGGCTGCACTGTTGCACCGCTGGCCCCCGAGGCTGCTGTCACCGTTCTGTACAAGGACGAGATCTTCGCTTCTGATAACATCGTTGCCGCTACGAAGACAAAGGCTGCTGCTTACACCAAGGACGTCTGCAGTGCCCAGGCCGCTGTTGCCAACGGTGCCGCTGATACTGTTGCCGATGCCGCTTCTGCCCGCAGCGCTGTTGCCCAGGCCTTGGATATGCTGGCCAGCAAGCGCGCTGTCCGCCTGGCTAAGAAGCATGGCAACATCACGCTGTAATCTGCGTTTAACCTGAACATAACGACACGATCTTTAAGGAGGAAATTCCTATGAAAAACCTGATTGTCACTGTCAACGGCGTTGCTTATAATGTCACCGTCGAGGAAGGCACCGGCGCTGCCGTTGCTTCCGCTCCTGTTGCTGCTGCTCCCGCCGCTGCCCCGGCTCCGGCTGCTGCACCCGCTGCTTCTGCCGCTCCCGCTGGCGCTGCCGGTTCCGTTACCGTTACTGCTCCCATGCCGGGCAACATCCTGGACGTCAAGGTCAAGGCTGGCGATTCCGTCAAGGCCGGCGACACCCTGCTGATCCTGGAAGCCATGAAGATGGAGAACGAGATCGTTGCGCCGCAGGACGGCACGGTTGCTTCCGTGAACTGCCGCAAGGGCGACGTTGTGAACGTGGGCGATCTGCTCGTTTCCCTGAACTGAACAGAGAGGTGAACGATTTTGGCAAAAAAACCGATTAAGATTACCGAGGTCGCCCTGCGCGACGCGCATCAGTCTCTGATCGCTACGCGCATGACGATGGACGAGATGCGTCCCATCCTGCCTGCGATGGATGAAGTGGGCTATTACTCCGTAGAGTGCTGGGGCGGCGCGACGTTTGACTCCTGCATCCGTTTCCTGGACGAGGACCCGTGGGACCGCCTGCGTATCCTGCGCAAGGAAATGCCGAACACCAAGCTGCAGATGCTGTTCCGCGGCCAGAACATGCTGGGCTACCGCCATTACGCGGACGACGCCGTCGAGTATTTCGTGCAGAAGTCCGTTGCCAACGGCATTGACATCCTGCGTATTTTCGACGCGCTGAACGACCCGCGCAATCTGGAAACGGCCATCAAAGCCGCCATTAAGGAAAAGGCTCATGTGCAGGGCTGCATCAGCTATACGCTGAGCCCCGTGCACAACAACGAGTATTTCGCCAAGTACGCCAAGACCCTGGAGGAGATGGGCGCGCACAGCATCTGCATCAAGGATATGGCCGGCCTGCTGACGCCGTACTCCACCTATGAACTGGTGAAGTCCTTGAAAGAGACTGTTTCCATCCCCGTGGACATCCACAGCCACTACACCTCCGGCCTTGCTTCCATGTCCATCCTGAAGGGCATTGAGGCGGGCGCGGATATTATAGATACGGCCATCAGCCCGCTGTCGCTGGGCACCAGCCATATGCCCACCGAGAGCCTTGTGGCTGCGCTTCAGGGTACCGATTACGACACGGGCCTTGACCTGAAAAAGCTGAACGTGGTGCGCGAGCACTTCGCCAAGCTGCGTGAGAAATATCTGGCCAGCGGCCAGCTCAGCCCGAAAATGCTGGGCGTGGACGCCAATACGCTGCTGTATCAGGTGCCGGGCGGTATGCTGTCCAACCTGCTCAAGCAGCTGAAGGACGCGGGCAAGGAGGACCAGCTCGACGCCGTGCTGCAGGAGATTCCCCGCGTGCGCAAGGACTCCGGCTATCCGCCGCTCGTTACCCCGACGAGCCAGATCGTCGGCACCCAGGCGGTGTTCAACGTCATTCTGGGCGAGCGTTACAAGATGGTAACGAAGGAGTTCAAAGGCCTTGTTCACGGCGACTACGGCAAGACGCCTGCTCCCATCAGCCCCGAGTTCACAAAGCAGATCCTCGGCGACGAGCAGCCCATCACCTGCCGTCCGGCAGATCTGCTGGAGCCGGAGATCGAGAAGCTGAAGGCGGAAGCCAGCAAGTATGTCATGCAGGAGGAGGACGTGCTCACGTACGCCATGTTCCCGCAGGTCGCGCCCAAGTTCTTTGAGAAGCGCAACAACAAGCTGGCCGGCGTCGACGGTGATCACGTCGATTTTGAAGGCAAATCCCATCCGGTGTAAACAGCTTTATACAGCGCCGTTCCCATATGGGGACGGCGCTGTTTTCGTACCTTTTGCCGCCGCACGGCCCGGGGCGTTGCGGAGCACGGAGGAGAAACAGCGAGAAAACTTGCAAAAAATGGCGAAAAGCAGTAATATAGATATATCTATTATCATGGGGAAAGAGGGCTTGTTTTATGGTGCTGAGCATGACCGGCTACGGGCGCGCCGAGCAGGAGCGAAGCGGGCGCGATATCACAGTCGAGATCAAAAGCGTGAACTCCCGATATTTTGAGTACACCTCCCGCATGCCGCGCAGCTTTGCGTTTTTGGACGACAAGCTGAAAAAGCTGGTGAACGCCACCATCTCCCGCGGCAAAACAGAGCTGGCGCTGACCGTGGTAAACATTGGTGCGCCGGAGGCTTCCATCAGCGTGAACCTGGACCTGGCAAAAGGATATCTGGATGCCATCGGCGAGATGAGCAGTGCGCTGGGTGTTGAAAACGATGTCACAGCGGGCACGCTGACGCGTTTTTCAGATATCTTCACCACACGCAAGGCAGAGACGGACGAGGAGCAGTTGTGGGCGGACGTGAAGGCCGTGGCTGAGGCTGCGGTGGAAAATTTCGTCGCCATGCGCGCCGCCGAGGGGGAGAAGCTGAGGGCGGATATCCTTTCGCGTCTGGTGTATCTGGAGCAGGCGGTGGGCGAGATCGAGCAGACGAGCGCCGAGCGTGTGCAGAAATACACGGAGAAGCTGTACGCCAAGCTGAAAGCGCTGCTGGAAGACACGAACATCGATGAGGCGCGCATTTTGACGGAAGCCGCCATTTTTGCAGATAAAACGGCCGTGGACGAGGAGACGGTCCGCCTGCGCAGCCACATCCGGCAGTATCGGGACATTCTGGAGAAGAACGAGCCGGTGGGTCGCAAGCTGGATTTCCTGACGCAGGAGCTGAACCGGGAAACCAATACCATCGGAAGCAAGGCCCAGGAGCTTGCGATCACACGCATGGTGGTGGATATGAAAGCGGAGATCGAGAAGATACGCGAGCAGATCCAGAACATCGAATGACACGCTGAAAAACACGGCATGTACGCGGGCGGCTTTGGAAGTCTTTCATGGGTGTTCTCTTTTTTGGGGGACTGCTTAGCCTGCGCTCTGCCTATACTGTTATAGGAGGAACCAGAAATGAAGCTCATCAACATCGGCTTTGGCAACATGGTCAGTGCCAACAGGCTCATCGCCATTGTCAGCCCCGAATCCGCGCCCATCAAGCGCATCGTGCAGGAGGCGCGGGACAAGGGGGCGCTCATCGACGCCACTTATGGACGCCGCACCCGTGCGGTCATCATCACGGATTCCGACCATGTGATCCTTTCCGCCGTACAGCCCGAGACGGTGGCGAACCGCCTGAATGACGAGGACGATGAAGCGGAGCTGGACGACGATGAATAAGCAGCGTTATCTGCTGGTAGTTTCCGGTCCGTCGGGCGCGGGCAAGGATACTGTCGTCAGCCGGATGATGCAAAAGCATCCGGAAATCGAGATATCCGTCTCGGCTACCACCCGCGCGCCCCGTGCGGGTGAGACGGATGGTGAAAATTATTATTTTCTTACCAATGAGCAGTTTGAGGAAAAAATCGACCGGGGCGAGATGCTGGAATATGTGAATTACTGCGGGAAGTATTACGGCACACCCAAGTCGGAGGTGGACGCCCGCTTGGACAGGGGCACGACCGTTGTGCTGGTCATTGAGGTGGTCGGCGCGGCGAATATCAAAAAGCTTTATCCGGAAAGCACGCTCATTTTCATCATGCCGCCCAGTATGGACGAGCTGCGCGCCCGCCTGCGCGGCCGCGGGACAGAGAGCGAAGAGGCGATTGCCGGCCGGCTCAAGCGGGCAGAGGAAGAACTGCCCTATGCCAGAGAGTATGATTTTTCGGTGGAGAACCGCGATGTGGACGCATGCGCGGACGAGATCTACCGTATTTTGAAGCAGCGCCAGCAGGACTAGCGTTATGTAAAAGGAACAGGCAGCCGGAAAGGGAGGGTGGAGTGCTTGGCCGAATGCGTGCAGGTGGCGGTCAGCAACGCCACCTTTCATTTTGATAAGCTGTATTCTTACAGTGTGCCGGCGCACCTGCAGGACAGAGTTTTTGTGGGCAGCATAGTGCTTGTCCCGTTCGGCCGTGGCGCGGCCGCGAGGATGGGCGTGGTGCTCGGACTGGATGCGCCGGAGGCGGCGGGCAAAAGGCTGAAATCACTGTACGACGCTGCGCCTGAACAGGCGCGCCTGTCGGATGAGCTGCTGCGTCTGGTCTATTATCTCAAGGAACACACGTTCTGCACCTATTACGAGGCGGTCAAGGCCATCATTCCCTACGGAGCGCAGTACAAAGCTGTCAACACCGGCCCCGTACCGCAGCTGCAAAAGCAGCTTGTGCGCCATACCGAGCCGGTATACCGGCGCACAGACGCCCCCTGGCAGGGGCGCCGTACCGAAAAGCAGCAGGCTGCCTGGGACGCGCTGGCTTTCGGCCCCAAAACACAGAAGGAGCTGGAAGAGCAGGGCGTGACGAAGGCGGTGCTGGCGGGTCTTGTGAAAAAAGGCGTGCTGGCTGTTTCCGCTCAGGATAAAAGCGTAGCGTTGTATGAGGATTACAGCCCCGCGCAGGAGACGATCGCGCTTTCACCGGCGCAGCAGGCGGCTTACAGCCGCCTGGCGGCTCTGATGGATACGGGCCGGCCCGCGGCCGCGCTTCTGCACGGCGTCACTTCCAGCGGAAAGACGCTGGTGTTTTTAAAGCTCATCGAAAAGGCGGTTGCGGCGGGGCGCAAGGCGTTGGTGCTGGTGCCGGAAATTTCGCTTACGCCGCAGATGATTTACCGTTTGAAAGCCTTTTTTGGAGACAGAGTGGCCGTGCAGCACTCGGCGCTCTCCAATACCGAGCGCCTTCTGCAGTGGCAGCAGATCCAAAACGGCGGCGCAGACATTGTGGTGGGCACGCGCAGCGCTGTGTTTGCGCCCCTGCCGGACATCGGCGTCATTATCATCGACGAAGAGCAGGAGCATACCTATCACTCCGAGAGCGCGCCGCGCTATTCCGCCCACGACGTGGCGAAGCGCCGTGCCGCGGCTCACGGCGCGCTGCTGCTGCTGGCCTCGGCCACGCCCTCCACGGAAAGCTACTATGCCGCGCAGACGGGCCGGTATACGCTGGTGGAGCTGTCGGAACGCTACAACCACATGCCGCTGCCGGAGGTGCGGCTGGTGGACATGCGCGAGGAGCTGGCCGCGGGCAACGCATCGTCCGTCAGCCGGGCGCTGGCGGATGAAATTTCGCGCAATTTGGCCCGGGGCGAGCAGACCATCCTTCTTTTGAACCGCCGCGGATACAAAACAGTGGGCATGTGCACCGCCTGCAGTGAGGTGGTGAAATGCGACGCCTGCAGCGTGCCCATGGTGTACCACAAGGCGGACGGCCGTTTGCTGTGCCATTATTGCGGCAAATCCGTCAGTCCGGTGCCGGAGATGTGCCCTGCCTGCGGCGGCAAGCTGAAGTATACGGGCTTCGGCACCCAGCGCGTGGAGGAGGAATTGGCGCAGATGTTTCCCGCGGCGCGGGTGCTGCGCATGGACCTGGACACGACCTCCCGCAAAAACGCCCACGAGACCATGCTGCGCCGCTTCGCAAAGGGCGAATATGATATCATGCTGGGCACGCAGATGGTGGCCAAGGGGCTCGATTTTGAAAAGGTGACGCTGGTGGGCGTGCTGGGCATCGACCAGCTTTTGTTTGCGCAGGGATACAAGGCGTTCGAAAATGTTTTTTCGCTGGTGACCCAGGTGGTGGGGCGGGGCGGCCGCGCGGCTCAGGCGGGCCGGGCGCTCATCCAGACGGTGGACCCAAACCATCCGGTTCTGAATCTGGCGGCGCGGCAGGATTATAAATCTTTTTTTGCAGAGGAGATATCCTTCCGCAGGCTGAACCTTTACCCACCGTTTTGCACCATCTGTCTGGCGGGCTTTTCCGGTGCGAAGGAGCCGGAGGTGCTGGCGGCATCCCGTGCCTTTGCGGCGGACGTGCAGCGTCTTGCACAGCAGCGCAGCGGTATTCCGCTGCGTATCCTCGGCCCCGCGCCCATGAACATTGCCATGGTGAACAACCATTACCGCTACAAGCTCACGCTTAAGTGCCGCAACGACAATGCTTTCCGCGCGCTGATGGGGGAGGCGCTGGCGGCGTACAACGCGGCCGGATGGCCGGGAAAAGTGTCCGTTTATCTGGATTTCCATTCGGACGCAGACATTTAACACATAAAATATTATCAGCTGCAAACGAAAATCTTGGAGGGATTTGATTATGGCTTTACGCACTATCGTACAGGACGGCGATCCAATCTTGAAAAAGAAATGCCGTCCCGTTACAAACTTTGACGACCGTCTGGCGGAGCTGCTGGACGACATGATCGAGACGCTGGCCGACGCACAGGGGTACGGCCTGGCGGGCCCGCAGGTGGGAGTGATGCGCCGCGTGTTCGTCAGCCTGGATGAGCGTGACCTGCCTGAGGACGGAGAGCTGCCCGAGGGTTACGAGCCGAAGTACCTGGAATTCGTGAATCCGGAGATCATCATGCAGGAGGGCGAGGTGCTCCAGTATGAGGGCTGCCTTTCGTTTCCGGGGCATAACGCCGCCATCCGCCGTCCGCAGAAGGTGACCGTGCGCGCGTTTGACCGCCACGGAAAACCGTTTACGCTGACAGGCGAGGACATGCTGGCGCGCTGCATCTGCCACGAGACGAACCATCTGGACGGCGTTACCATCATGGACCTTGCCGAGTTCTTCTATGAGGATCAGGAGCACGACGACGAGGACGAAAGCGCAACGGAGGAATGAGCATTGAACATCCTGTTTATGGGTACGCCCGATATCGCGGCTGCTGCGCTGGAGGCGATCCTTGACGCAGGGCATACGGTATGTGGTGTCTATACGCGGGCGGATAAGCCTGTCGGCCGCAAGCAGGTGCTGACGGCCCCGCCTGTCAAGCGCACAGCGATGGCGCACGGCATCCCCGTGTTTCAGCCTGGGACGCTGCGGGACGCCGCGCAGGCGGAAAACATCCGTGCGCTTGCCCCCGAGCTGATCGTGGTGGTGGCCTATGGCCGCATCCTGCCGCCGGAAGTGCTTGCGATCCCCCAATACGGCTGCATCAATCTGCATGTTTCACTGCTTCCCAGATACCGGGGCGCTGCGCCCGTGCAGTGGGCTGTTATCAACGGCGAAAAGACGACCGGCGTTTCCATTATGTATTTAAATGAGGGCCTGGACACAGGCGATATCCTGCGGGTCTCCCCGGTGGAAATTGGCGAGAACGAGACCTCCGGCGAGCTGTTTGAGCGCATCACACAGGAGGGAGCACG
>OGYH01002898.1_pt1 | contig 12759 bp, 13 predicted proteins | sample 1576511 | NCBI WGS metagenome assembly OGYH01 (sample SAMEA3541522, study PRJEB24748) | human gut metagenome | biome: human gut; feature: human-associated habitat; material: faeces | place: China | collected 2012 | reverse complement strand
GGTCATGTTCTTGCCCACTTCGCCCAGACCGCCCAGCGGGTAGATGTGGATGGGCGTTGCAGCCTCCTTGGGCTGCTGCGGGCGGCGGGGGCGGCGGTTGTAGTAGGGCCGCCGGGTGGTGCGGGGGCGCTTTTCCCCGGCCGCTGCCGGGGCTGCGGCTGCGTTCTGCTTTGCGCGGGCAGCCGGGACCGTGTTTTCTTTTTCTTTCGTCTGAGCCATTCTTGACCTCCAAAAATAATGGCGGCGCGGACCGTCTCCACAAGGGAGACAGCCGTGCGCTGCATGGGGAAGCACCGGATCTTTGCATCGGCTTCCGTTGGATGCACCGTATAGAATTGTCCTGTCAGCGTGCTTTTGGCACCGCTGGTCGTTCCACAAGAATCCCTCAGCCCGTACAGTCCATCTGTTCGATGCGACCGCGGCTTTTCTGCAGGAACGTCTGAGCGCACGCCTTCGGTGCGCCCCTATACGCATTTTGTTACGCTTAGTATAGTATTTCGCACCGGTTTTGTCAATTCCAAGGTTTGGCAAAGGGTGCCGTCTTTATGCATTGCCCCTTGACATCCCGGCCAAAATAGCGCTAAATAGAGATACTACTTTATAAAGGAGAACCCGCATGAAGCAGGTCGAAGTATACACCGACGGTGCCTGCAGCGGCAACCCCGGCCCGGGCGGCTGGGGCGCTGTGCTGCGCTACCGTTTCAACGGCAAAGTTTACGAAAAGGAATTGAGCGGCGGCGACGCCAGCACCACCAACAACCGCATGGAGCTCACTGCTTTCATCGAGGCCCTGCGCCAGCTCAAGGAGCCCTGCGAGGTGCGCTACTGCTCCGACAGCCAATATGTCATCAACGGGCTGCAGAAGGGCTGGGCCAAAGGCTGGAAGCGCCGCGGCTGGAAGAAATCGGACGGCTCTCCTGCCCTGAACCCGGACCTCTGGGCGCAGGCGCTGGAGCAGGAAGCAAGACACACCATCACATACGTCTGGGTCAAGGGCCACGCAGGCCATCCGGAAAACGAACGCTGCGACCAGCTGGCCGTAGCCCAAAGCAAAGCACACGGCGGGAGGCAGGGAACATGAACGACACATTTTTGCCCGGCAGCGGGTTTGACACCTACGAGAGCCAGGACAAGGTCCTGATGCAGATGGACGGCAGCACCGAGGCGGCCGTGGCGGTGCGCATCCTGCAGCAGCAGGGGTTTGCCGTGGTGGGTGCCGTGGTGCGCCTTGCCCCGGAGCAGGCCGAAGCCGCACAGAGAGCCAAAAAAGCCGCCGAGGCGCTGGGGATCGAGTGCATCCTGCTGAACGCCGAAGCGTTGGCCCAGCAGCCGGAAGCCGCCGGGGCCTGGCCGCAGTTCGCCGCCCTGCTCACCGCCGCCGACAAGCTGGGCATCCAGTACATCGGCAGCAGCAGCCGCGCCCGGCTGGAGGTGGGCACCGACGGCGTGCACACCGTGCTGCCCCCGGTGGACGCTGCCCGCGATGACAGCACCGCACTGGCTGCCCTGCCGCAGGAGACGCTGGCCCGTCTGCTGCTGCCTCTGGGCGAATTCGACGCCGGAGATCTGGCTGAGCTGGCGCAGGAGCTCCAGTTGTAAGACAACTTTTTCCATAGTTCCCCGTTCCGGGACGCAAAAAAGGCACCGCTTCTGCGGTGCCTTTTGTTGTGGATAAAGGTTTCGTGCCTCAGTCGTTCTGGGGGTGCACGATGTCGCGCCAGTCCAGATCGCCGCGCTCCAGGCCGTGGATCAGCACCTCGGCGGTGGCGATGTTGGTGGCCATGGGGATGTTGTGCACATCGCACAGGCGCAGCAGAGTCATCTCGTTGGGCTCGCTGGGCTTTGCATTGATGGGGTCGCGGAAAAACAACAGCAGGTCGATCTCATTGCAGGCAATGCGGGACGCGATCTGCTGGTCGCCGCCCTGCACACCGGCCAGAAAACGCTGCACCTGCAGGCCCGTCGCCTCGGCGATGAGCTTGCCGGTTGTGCCGGTCGCCACCAACTTATGCTGGCTCAGGATGCGGCAGTACGCCGTACAAAACTGAACCATCAACTCCTTTTTGGAGTCATGCGCAATCAGTGCAATCGTCATCTGTTATCTCTCCTCTGTCGTGTCATTTGCGGAAATTTCCCTTTGTACAAAATGATATCACAAAATCCAATCATTTACAACCGGTTTTTATACAGAATATTCAATTTTGTCTTAAATTTTCAGAGTGTGCACCGCAAAACGACGTTAGTCTGCACTTCCCTGCTCCGGCTGTGTCTCATCCTGTGCGGCACCGGCAGTGTCCGTGGTATCGGCCGCGCCGGTCGTGTCATCCGAAGGATCCGCGCTCAGAGCAGGGTTCACATAGGGATCCACCTCCAGCGTGCCATCCTTCATGGCAAAGTAGGCATTGGCGATGTCCACCACCAGATCACCGGTGCGGGCACCGTAGCCGCCGTACTCCACCGTGATGCCGATAGCGATCTCCGGGTCGTCGGCCGGCAGGTAGGCGATCATCATCGCGTTCAGGTAGTGCTTGCCGGGGGCGTAGGTCTCACTGCGCTGGGGGGTGCCGGTCTTGCAGGCAATGGCGATCGGGTAGCTGGAGATCTTGCCGGTGATGGTACTGGGTACCAGTTTCATGCCCTGCCGCACCAGTGCAAAGGTGGTGCCGTTGTCCTCCACCACATCCATCACTTCGGGCTGGGTCTCACGGATCACCTCGCCGGTATTCGTGTCGAGGATGGCCTTGACGAAGTGGGTGCGGTAGCGCACACCGTTGTTGGCCAGCGTAGCCGCATAAGTGGCCAGCTGAATGGGGGTGACCACCGTATTGCCCTGACCGATGGCCGCCTGAATGTCCAGCGAGGTTTTGTAGTTGCTGTCGTTCTTGGTGGTCAGACGGCCCAGGCTCTCGCTCACCTCCACGCCGGTGCGCTGAGCCAGACCCAGCTTGTAGGCATAGGCGTCGTAGACGTCACTGGTCAGGCGGCGGCCCACATCGTAGAAGAAGATGTTGCAGCTCCACTTGATGGCATCCACCACGCTGATGTTGCCGCTGTGGCCGTGCCGGGTGCAGCGGGGACGGTAGTCCTTGTAATAGGTATACACACCTGTACAGTTCACGGTGGAATACTGGTTGATCAGGCCGCTGTCCAGTGCGGCCACGGCCACGGCCGGCTTAAAGGTGGAGCCGGGCGTGTACAGACCCTGCAGGCTGCGGTTGAACAGCGGCAGGCTGGGGTCGGCACTGTATTCGTCGTACTGAGTGGCATACAGGTTCTGGTCAAAGCTGGGGTAGTTGGAGGCCGCCAGCACGCCGCCATTCTTCACATCAATGACCACCGCCGCACAGGCTGCCGCTTTCATATTGCCGGTGTTGTAGGTGCGGTTGATCATGTCAATGTTGTTGGCCAATGCCTTGTTCACCGCCCGCTGGAAGTCGCTGTTGACGGTCAGCTGCACCGTGTGGCCCGGTTCCGGCACAGTGGTGAGCTGCGTGTTCACGATCACACCGTCGGAATTGCGGGTGATGGTCTCCACACCGTCCTTGCCGCGCAGTTCATCCTCATAGGCAGACTCCAGGCCCGAGATGCCCAGCACATCGTTCATGTTGTAGCCCTTGTCCCGCAGGGGGTAGGTCACCTGGCCGTTCTCGTCGGTCACCTTCCACTTTTCGGCGGTGATCTTGCCCACACGGCCCAGCACCGCCGGGACGATATCGCCCTGCTCGTAGCTGCGGGTGCTGGTCTGCACGATCTCCACGCCGGGCAGCGACAGGCTGTTCTCCTTGATGGTGGCCACGGTCACGTCGCTGACGTTTTCCGCCATCACAAAGTTGTTCACGTTGGAAAATGCCTGCAGTTCCATCTCATAGTGGATGCCGGCCAGGGTGCGCTGCCAGCGCAGCGGCAGATCCTGCAGGTTGTTTTTCTCCACCAGCATTTCCATCACGTCGTTGGCGGTGGCATACTGCTGCAGGCCCAGGTTCTCCTTCATCGTGGTCAGCTGCCGCTGGTCGCTGCTGCTGTCATCCCGGGCTGTAAAGGTATAGTTGCCCGCCGCGTCCGGTTGGCTGATGAGCAGGGTATCGGTCCAGCTTTCGCCGTTTTTCTCAAACAGCTCCACCAATCGCTGCAGCAGGCTGTCCAGATCCTCGTCACCCATCTGCAGCTTGTTGAGCACCACGTTGTAGCTGGTGGTCGTGGTGGCAATGCGCTTGCCGGTGCTGTCCACGATGTCGCCGCGGGCAGCAGTGACCGTAAAGTTATAGTCCGTCGTGTTGGTGGCCTGGGACTTGTACTCGTCGTCATTGACCAGCTGCAGAAAAATCAGCCGCAGGGCGTACAGGCCCATGACCAGTGCCGCCACAGCGATCAGCAGCACCATGCGCCGCATGACGGTTTTGCGTTCGTTTTGGTTCATCCGTAGTTCCTCCGGCGGTCAGACCACGCCGTTGTCGATCTTGAACTTGTTGTAAATGTGCCGCACGATGGCAAACTCCACCAGCGACGCCGGAATGGTAAGGGCCGCCGAGGGCAGCACAAACCACAGGTAGCGCTGTGCCGAGCCGCTGTAGCCGGGCATCCGGTAAAAGAACAGCCAGTCGCAGGAGAGCACCAGCAAAGCCGCTGCGGCCGAGATGACCGCAAAGTTGCCCGGAGCGCTCTGCAGGTACAGCTGCACCAGCACGCCCACGGCAAAGCAGAGCAGCATCATTTCCAGTGCCAGCATGCCCACGGTGCGCCCGGCGGTGTAATCCCACAGCAGGCCGCACACCATGCCGAACAGTGCTCCGGCAAATTCGCCCTCACACACCGACACGGCCAGACAGAGCGGCAGCAGCAGCAGCGGCTTTGCCTGACCCAGCTGGAACAGCCCCGGCGTGGTCTGCAGCGCCGCACACACAAACAGGCCCAGCACATAGCAGCACCACTTCAGGATCTGGCTGCGGCTGCGCTTGCGGCGAGATTCCATACATCTGCCTCCTTAATATTCGGTAATGATGAACACATGCTTGACCGTGCGCGGGTCGGCACCCGGCAGGATGACCGCACTGGAGGACTTGCCGCTCTGCTCCGGCACCACTTCCTGCACAGTGCCCACCAGCAGGTTTGCCGGGAACACCCCGCCCAGACCGGTGGTGATCACCTGATCGCCCTTGCGGGCCTCGGTGGTGCGGTCCAGATTGGTCAGCACGCACTGACCGTCGGCGGCATAGTCGGCGCTGCCGGTGATGATGCCGTTTTCCCGCGTGCGGGAGATCACGCCCGCTGCGTTGAAGCTGGGGTGCAGGATGGTCATCACCTTGCAGCTGGTGGCGTCCACTTCCACCACCACGCCCAGCAGATAGCCCCGGTCACTGATGATGGCATCGTTCACCGCCACGCCGTCCGTGCTGCCCTGATCCAGCGTAAAACCGCCAAATTCATCCAGCGGGTCACGGCCGATGACAAAGGCCGACACATAGCTCGCCTCCGAATTTGTGTCCTGGATGCGTGCCAGTGCCTTGTAGGCGTCGTTCTCGGCCTTGATGCGGTCGTAGTCCACCATCTGCTGGCGCAGCTCTGCATTTTCGGCTTCCAGCTGCTCGTTCCGGTCCATCACATCGTCGATGCTGGTGTATTTTTCCCACACCGAGGCCGCACCGCCGCTGATGGCCGACGCGACCTTCTGGAGGGGGGTGAGCACCACGCTCAGCAGCTCCTGCGGGGCTGCCGTCAGGCGGCCGTTGGCACCGGCATAGGCCATGATGCCCACCAGGAACACCGCCACGATGACCAGGATCTTGAATTTCCAGGTGTCAAAAAAATCTTTCAAGGGGTCTGTCCTCCCATTCGGAGCAAACCTGCGCGTTCACAAAAAAAGCGCGGACAGCCGTGCCATCCGCGCAAGGGTCCTGTTTGCAGCGGAAAACAGCGCAGGTGCAACGTCAATAGCTTTTCCGCAAGAGATCCGGCAGCCCGCTTCCGGGCCGCTGATTACATATGACCGCCGTCGGTGTCCAGCACGTCGTGCAGCACATCCACATGATCCAGCACTGCACCGGCACCCTTGGCCACACAGTCCAGCGGGTCCTCGGCAACATGCACGTCAATGCCGGTCTCGCTCTGGATCAGCTGATCCAGACCGCGCAGCAGGGCGCCGCCGCCGGTCAGGGTGATGCCGCGGTCGATGATATCGGCGCTCAGTTCCGGCGGGGTACGCTCCAGCGTCTCCTTGATGGCGCTGGTGATCTTCTCCAGGCACTCCAGCAGGGCGGCACGCACGTCCTCAGAGTGCACCACGATGTTCTTGGGCAGGCCGTCCACCAGGTTGCGGCCCTTGATCTCCATGGTCAGCTCCGGGTCCAGAACGTAGGCGGAACCGATCTCGATCTTGATCTGCTCAGCGGTACGCTCACCGATGAGCAGGTTGTACTTGCGCTTGATAAAGGCGATGATGGCCTGATCGAACATGTCACCGGCCATGCGCACACTGCGGGAGGCCACGATGCCGCCCAGCGAGATCACGGCGATCTCGGCCGTGCCGCCGCCGATGTCCACGATCATGCTGCCGGTGGGCTCGCTGATGGGCAGGCCCGCACCGATGGCAGCGGCCATGGGCTCCTCGATCACCGACACCTGACGGGCACCAGCCTTCAGGGTAGCTTCCCGCACGGCGCGGCGCTCCACCTCGGTCACGCCGGAGGGAATGCAGATGACCACGCGAGGGCGGGAGAACATGCTGTTGCCGCAGGCCTTCTTCAGGAAGTTCTCCAGCATATTGGTGGTGATGTCAAAATCGGCAATGACGCCGTCCTTCAGGGGGCGCACTGCCACGATGCTGCCGGGGGTACGGCCGATGACGGCCTTTGCCTCGCCGCCCACACAGCGCACCTCGTCGGTCTTGGTGTCCACAGCCACCACCGACGGCTCCCGCATGATGATGCCCTTGCCCTTCATATAGACCAGAGTATTGGCGGTACCCAGGTCAATGCCAACGTCCTTCGACAGAAAACCCATTGTAAAGTCTCTCCTTCATCGTTTCCAGTAGATCTATCCCATAGCGTCTGACGGCCGTTTTGCGCCGTCCTTCGCAGAATAACACGGTTATATTATAGCCCCAAGCCGCTGTTTTCTCAAGCGTTTCCGTTCGTTTTCTTACATTTTTCCATTTTTCTCACACAAAACGCTCTACCAGCTGTACAGTACGGCTGACCGGCAGGCCCATAATGGTGTAATAATCGCCCTCGATGCGGTCCAGCCAGAGGGCTGCCCGGCCCTGGATGGCATAGGCACCGGCCTTGTCGTAGGGCTCCTTTGTGGAAGCATAGAAGTCGATCTCCTCCTCGCTCAGCGGGAAGAAGGTCACCTTGCAGCTGTCCACAAAGCTCTCGGTGCGGCCGCCGCGGCTCACGCACACGCCGGTGTGCACCTGATGGGCGGCACCGGACAGGGCCCGCAGCATCCGTTTTGCGTCCTCCACGCCGTGGGGCTTGCCGAACACTTCCCCGTTCACGTCCACCACCGTGTCGCAGCCGATAACCACGGCGTCCGGGTGGTCCTTTGCCACCGCCAGGCACTTGCCCCGGGCCAGCTGTTCCACCAGATGGGCCGGGGTGTCGGCGGTCACGGTGCTCTCGTCAAAGTCGCTGACACAGACCGTGAAGTCGGTCGTATACAGGGAAAGCAGTTCCCGGCGGCGCGGGCTGCCGGAGGCTAAGATCAGTTCCATATCGCGTTCCTTTTCTCTCATTTGCCGGTGGAGCCAAAACCGCCCGCGCCGCGGGTGGTGTCGCCCAGCTCCTGCACCGGCACAAAGGCTGCCGTGTACACCGGGGCGATGCACAGCTGTGCCACCCGCTCCCCGGGCTGGATGGTGTAGGCCTCCTTGCCCAGGTTGATCATGGGCACCTTCAGCTCGCCGCGGTAGTCACTGTCCACCACGCCCACACCGTTGGCCATGCACAGGCCGTGCTTGATGGACAGGCCGCTGCGGGCATACACCAGCGCCACACTGTGGGCACCGGGCAGCTCAATGGCAAGGCCGGTGGGCACCAGCACCCGCTCCATGGGCTGAACTGTCAGCGGCTCATCCAGCACGGCGCACAGGTCGGCGGCGGCAGAGCCGGGGGTCGCATAGGCGGGCACCTTTGCCCGCGCATCCAGAACTTTATAGTTTACGGTGATCGGTTCCATAGTATACCTCGTTTATTTTGTCATTCCTCGATCCAGCTCACCCTTCGGGAGAGCTCCGACATTGCACCGCCGCAGGCGGACAAGGCCAGTAAGAGGGTCAATTGGTCCCCTTGAAATACAGTCCGCGGGTGAAATCGCCTTCAAAAGGCGCATGGGTGCGGATCATATCCAGAATTGCGGCGGCTTCCTCGCGAGTCTCCAGCGTGAAATAGGCCACGCCGTAGTCCACGGCCAGCGCACCGGGCTTGTCGCCCATGTAGATGGGCACCGGGTTGTAGATGGTGCGCATGCCCAGGCTGCACCGCACCGGGAACTTTTTGGCCTTGCGGTCGGTCAGCGTGCCGGTCTTGTCGCAGTGGGCGCAGTCGTGGATGTTCTGCAGCGGGCAGGCTCGGGTGAGCATCAGCGGCATGTGGCCGTAGACCATCACGCCCGTGGGCACCGGCTTGCCGTCCCGCACCGGGGCAATGGACGCGATGTCACTGTCCTTGACCTCCGGCAGGATGAGCAGGCTGTTCAGTCCCTGCTCCGCATAGAACTGCGCTGCTGCGTTGTTTGTGATGTTCAGGCCAAAACCGCCGGACAGCGGCAGGCCCCGGCACAGCCGCAGGTGGGCGATGTTGCTTGCCTCGTACCCGGCAAAGCCGGCATCCTGGGTGGCCGCAATGCGGCGGGCGGTGTCCTGCTCCAGTGCGCCGAACATGGCCCGGGGCAGCTCCAGAATGGTCTTGCTGCGCCACTCGCGGGGCACCCGGTCGGCCTGTGCAATGGGCAGGATGAGATACTCCACTCCGCTCAGGGCCTGTTCCGGCACCTGATCCCAGCGCTCGAACCGGGCACGCAGGGTGCGGTGCGGCGGCAGGGTGCGCTGCGGCAGGGCAGGCACATGCTCCTCGGTGGTGGGCCAGGGGCGCAGCACTTCCCGCTTTTTGAGCAGGGCGTCCAGCGCTTCCCGGCGCAGCTCATTCACCGTGCTGCCGGGCACGAACCACGGCCCGCCGTCCATCTCCACGGCGATGTCCGCCGCTTCAAAGGGGGTGCCGCCGGTCTTGGCCAGACTGCGGCGCAGGCTCTCGGTGGGGTCGGTGCGGGCGGGCTGCGGCTCAAAATCGCCGTAGGCAAACGCTTTATTGCCGTCCGCATCGGTCACGGTGAGCTTCTCGCCGCCCTCTTCGATCTCCAGCCGCATGGTCACCGGCACCCGGGAGCGCTCCCGGCGGTAGAGTTCCCGCAGCATGGGCAGGGTCTTTTTGGTCAGCTCGGCGTCCGCTTCGCTGCGCACGCCGAACATGCTGCCGTCGATTTTTCCGTTCAGATAGCCGGAAGTGAAGCCGGAGCGGCTGAAGGCGTTCTTCAGCAGGTCGCGGTCGTAGGCGCGGCCCTCGCGGCCCGCCAGACAGGCGCTGACCGCTGCCGCCACATATTCCGGCGTGCGCAGACGGCCCTCGATCTTGGCCGAGGCCACCCCCAGCGCCTGCAGCTTGTCCAACTGGTCGATGACCGAGTTGTCCTTCAGCGACAGGTGGTGCAGGCGGCCCGGCTTGCCTTCCGGCAGGGTGTTGGCCTCAAAAGGCAGACGGCAGGGCCCGGCGCAGGAGCCGCGGTTGCCGCTGCGCCCGCCCAGAAAGGCCGACATATAACACTGGCCGCTCATGCTCATGCACAGCGCACCGTGCACGAAGCACTCGGTCTCGATGCCGCAGTGCTTCGTGATGTGTTCCACCTCGGGCAGGCTCAGTTCCCGGGCCAGCACCACCCTAGTAAAGCCCAGCTCCTTCAGCTCCAGTGCGCCCTGCAGGGTGTGCACGCTCATCTGGGTGGAGCCGTGGCGCGGCAGCTGCGGGGCGATCTTCCCGATCAGGGTGGCCACCGCCAGATCCTGGCAGATCACGGCATCGGCTCCGCTGGCAGCCACCGACCGGATGGCCTGTTCCAGGGCCGGCAGCTCGGTGCCGTACACGGTGGTGTTCAGCGCCACATGCACCGCCACGCCGCGGGCATGGCAGAACCGCACCGCCTCTTTCAGGCTGTCGGCGTCAAAATTGCCGGCTCCGGTGCGGGCATTGAAGCCCGAAAAGCCCAGGTAGACCGCATCCGCCCCGCTGAACACGGCGGCACGCAGCATTTCTTCACTGCCCACAGGGGCAAGGATCTCAATCTTCGACATAATTCTCCATTCCATTTATATAAGGTAGTATTCAGCCCTGTTTTTCGTCGGCGGCAGCCTGTTCTGCGGCAGCCTGCTCTGCCCGCTCCTCGCGGCGGCTTTCACGGCGGCGCTCCTTGGCCAGCTGTTCCCGCAGGGCAGCGGCTTCCCGGCGCAGCACTTCGTTCTCAGCCTTGGCCTTGTCCTCGGCCAGCTTGGCGCGGGCGGCATCTGCAATGTAGTCCTGGATCTGGCTGCGCATGTTCTCGGCGCTGCCGGTGCTCTTGCGGTACTCGTCCAGATAATCCATGGCGCAGAACACCGCCGCCTTGGTCACCGAGAGATTCTCGTTCTCGTCCAGCAGCTTCGTGATGTCCTCGTCCAGCTTTTTGGCCAGAGACTGAATGTATTTTTCCGAATCCGTCGTTGCAATGGCATACGGCGTCCCCGCAATGTTCACCCGTACTTTGTTGACCATGTGTCTTTTCCCCTTTTATCCGTTTCCGCCCGGCACTCGGGCGGTGTATTCCTGCTTTTCCCGGGACAGCGGCACCGTTTCCGGAATCGTTTTCCCATTCCGGCACGCACTGAGCGAGTTACCCGGCACATTTCTGGCCGAGTTACCCCCGCCGGATGCCCGCCTGCCCCGTATACTTTCTTTATTATAATATAAATAAGCATCAAGAAAAAGTGTATTTTTTGAATTTTCGGCATATTGGTCAGAAAGTTGGTTAAAAAAATGGCAGTTACGGAAAAAATCCATTGATTTCTTGCATTTGCCAAGTGTTCATATTATAATAACGTTGTTATGTTGACGGCACGCAGGGTAGAGGGAAAGCACCAGAGGCCGTACATTACGCAAGATTTTTAGCATTTTATGCACGAATGCGGATAGGAGTACAGTTATGACATCGAAAGAATTTGGCAAAATTCTTCAGGACAAGCTGACCAGCGAGTACGGCGTGGAGCTGAACGTTGCTTCCAAGCAGCAGATCTACCGTTCTCTTGCCCTGATCTGCCGTCAGATGATGAGCGAGAACCACAAGAAGTTCCAGTCCAAGGCCATTGGCACCGGCACCAAGCATGACCAATAATTTTGTGCCCTGTAATGGGCGGTTTCCCACGCTCATTGCGGTGATTACCATGTTCTTTGTGGGGACCGGAGGCGGGACGCTTGCTTCCATCTGGTCTGCTTTATTGCTCACTGGTGTGATTCTGTTGGGGATCGGGGCTACCTTCGGCATGACCCGGCTGCTCTCCGCCACACTGCTGCGGGGTATGCCCTCCTCCTTTGCCCTGGAGCTGCCCTCCTACCGAAGACCCCAGATCGGGAAAGTACTGGTCCGCTCTTTGGTGGATCGGACTGCTTTTGTGCTGGGCCGGGCAGCGGCGGTGGCGGCGCCGGCGGGGGCTCTGCTTTGGCTTCTGGCCAATGTCCAGCCCGGAGGTGTCAGCCTGCTGACCAGTTTAGCGGGATTTTTTGATCCATTTGCCCGGCTTATGGGGTTGGACGGGGTCATTTTGGTGGCATTTTTGCTGGGATTCCCCGCCAACGAAATCGTCATTCCCATTATTCTGATGGCCTATCTGTCCCAGGGCAGCCTGATCGAATATGAAAGCCTGGCTCAGCTGCAAAGTCTGTTGGTGTCCAACGGCTGGAGTTGGGTAACTGCGGTGTGTATGCTGCTGTTCTGCCTGTTTCACTGGCCCTGTTCCACCACCTTGCTCACCATCCGAAAAGAGACCGGCTCCTGGGGCTGGACCGCACTGGGAGCGTTGTTACCCGCCGGGCTGGGGATTACAGTCTGCATGTTGTTCTGCACATTTGTTCAGCTTGTGGGCTTAATTTGACGGATACAGATTGAAAGCCCGGTTTCGGACTGCTACAATAGAGAAAAATCAGAAGGAAAGGAAGTATTTCCGTGAATGCCTTGGAATTGAAAGAGCAGGTTTGCGATTGGGCAAAGCGGGCCTATCATGACGGCCTGTTTGAGGGTACCTGCGGCAATCTAAGCGCCTTTGACCGAGAGCAGGGGATTGTGGTGATCACGCCCTCCGGGTTGTCCTATGATCGGTACCGGCCGGAAGATATGGTAGTCATTGATTTGGAAGGCAAGGTGCTGGAGGGAAACTTTCCGCCTTCCTCCGAATGGATCATGCATACCATGGTCTACCGGAAAAAACCGGAGGTGGGTGCGGTGATTCATACCCACTCTCCTTATGCCAGTGCCTTTGCAGTGCGTCATGAAGCCATTCCCGCCATACTCATCGAGATGATTCCGACTTTGGGAGGCGATGTGCCTTTGGCGGAGTTCGGTATGCCCGGCACCGAGGAGGTGGGAGCCCAGGCCGTCAAGGTGTTGGATGGCCGGGGCGGCTGCCTGCTGGCCAACCACGGTGTGCTGGCGGTGGGCGGCAGTCTGGAGCAGGCCTTTGTCCGG
>OGYH01002897.1_pt1 | contig 12764 bp, 14 predicted proteins | sample 1576511 | NCBI WGS metagenome assembly OGYH01 (sample SAMEA3541522, study PRJEB24748) | human gut metagenome | biome: human gut; feature: human-associated habitat; material: faeces | place: China | collected 2012 | reverse complement strand
CGGACAAACAAAAAGGGCATGGCGGACGCCCTTCCGTCCGCCATGCCCTCTTTCGATTATCGCCGCCCTGATGAACCCGCACCTACGGCAGCGGCTCCAGCCTGACGGGCCAGATCCCCTTGCCCCATCCGGACAGGCCGCCCGTTTCGCAGTTCCAGCCGAGCAGCGGTCCGCGCTCCGGGGCCACGGCGTACCACGCCACCCGCACGCCTTCCGGCTTGAGCGGCAGGTACCCTTGCAGGAGGAGGTTGCGCATCACCGCGTCGAGCGGCGTCCCGGCAAGCCCGATGACCACGGACATATCCTGATTGTCCTGCATGAGGATGAGGCTGCCCGTGTCCGCAAAGGCCGATTCCCAGACCTCATACGCGCCGGGCACGGTCCCGTCCCAGCGGTTCGCGCCGATCTTCGCCTTGAGCAGCAGGCGGTACGTCTCGTCGGGCAGGCGCACCATGCCCGTTTCGGGGTCGTACAGCCCCTTCCACGAGCCCCGCGCCCAGCCCACGGCCTCGCGTCCCCATTCGAAGTACACGTCGTCCAGCTCAAGCCGCAGATGGCGGCTCCTGCCGATCCATTCGCCGGTACGGTCGAGCTGCCCGCCCACGGCGGAATCCACGTCAAAGGCGGCGCGCATGGTTTCCAGCAGCTCCTGCAGCCCGCACAGCGGATCGGTGACCGCCGCGACCGTCGCCATGAACCGGGGACGGTTGCGGTGCTCCGAGGTCACAAGGCCGAGATAGCCGCTCATGGCCGCACCACCAGCTTGACGCGATCCACCGAGCAGGACGCCACGGCGTTGAAGGCGACGGCCACGTTTGCGGCGGACTGCGCGCCCTGCGACGTCCCGAGCGTGATGGACTCGATGTCGTAGGAGGCGGCGTTGGCCGCGTTCGCGGGCGAGTACAGGCGCGAAAGCGACACGTCGTCCCCGATGTTCAGGCCGTTGATGTGTTCCGCCACGTTCTTCCTGATGCTTTCCCCGGTGGTGGAAAGGTAGCCGGGGAAGGGCCTGATGGTGACGGTGGCGTACACGGGCGTCTCCACCGGGCGGAAGAACTTGATGACGTTGGGGACGCCGAACTTGTCGCGCACGAGCGCCTCGGTCGTGCCGTACGTCCCGGCCCCCGGCCCCTTCTTCGCGGCGATGGCCTCCGCGATGGCCGCCGTATCCCCGCCTTCGACGACCATGCAGATGCTGTGGCCGGGGATGCCGTCGGCGTCGGGCACGCCTCCGTCGTTCTCATAGCCCCGGCTGCGGGTGACGCCGGGGATGGACGCCACGGCCCCCAGCGTGCCCTCGAACACGGTCAGGGACGGGAGCGCGGTGGAGATGGCCTGGCGCCGCCTGAGCTCCGCGTCCGTCTCCACGGCGGCACCGGGCAGGGCCGCGGCGGGGTTGCCCACGGACTGCCAGCCCCGGGCGGGCGTGAGGATCTTGACGATGTCCCCGGCGGCGGCCCGGATGTCCCCGCTCTCCTCCGCCGTGGCGGTCACGGTGATCTCGCCGCTTTGCGGGATGGCCACCTCGTCGGGGAGCAGCCAGCGTTTCCCGGCGGCGTCCCCGGCCATGCCGCCCCGGATGACCGTCCCGGCCTGCCCCACAAGGCGCAGGTCGACGGTGCTGCGGCCCGAGGGCTTGCGCCGGAGGCCGTTGATCTTGACCATGCGGGACAGCCCGGTCCCCTGCGCCGTGGCGGGGGAATAGGCGTTGTAGACGCTCCCGGCGAGGGTATAGGCGTCGTGCAGGGCGAGGGCGAAGACGGCGCAGAGCTGCCCGTCCTGGCTGTCGGGCTCAAGATAGAGGTCGTCGCCGTAAATGCCCCGGAAACGGGCTTTGACGTCCTCAAGGACCGTGGGATAGTCGGGCAGGTGCAGCCCGGTTTCGTCGATGGTGGCGAGCGCCATTAGAAAACCTCCTGTATCGTCGTTTCCCCGTAGACCGTGCCGATGACGGCCCGCACGGAGAGTTTGCGGGTTTCGCCGTCGAAGGAGGAGGCATACGAAACGATGCCGGTCACGCCTTCCGTATCCAGTATCCGCTCGCGGAAGACGGGGTCATACGTGTCCTGCGTGTGCTTGCCGAGCACGCCGGGGACGTAGGGCGTCCCTTCCTTGAGGTCGACGAACCATTCCCCCGCGAACAGCCTCAGCCGGGTCAGGACGGCCTGCCCCACGGCTTCCGGGGTGTCGGCGTGCATGTCCGCGCCGCCGCGCCCGAAGGCGTAGTCGCCGTTTTCCGTCAGTTTGCGGTATTTCATTGCGGGCCTCCCGTGGTCCCCCCGCTGTCGCCGGGGTGCGTATGGCTGTTGAGGCTGATGTTCGATGCGGTCACGTCGCCCGTGGCGTTGAGCGATCCGGCGAGCGTGGCCGTGGTCGCGCCGCCGCCCTGCGACTGCATGGAGAGCAGCCCCTTGATGACGATCCGCGGGGCGTCCAGCGTGATGGAGCCGCCGCTTCTGACGGTGACGGACGAGGGCCCCACCGCCGTAACCGCCCCGCCGGGCGTGATCTCGACGTAGGCGCTCCCGTCGTCGGCGCGGAGCTGCGTGTTCCCCGTGTGCACGGCGGGGGACAGCCTGTTCGGCTGGCTGCGCACGCCGACAAGGGCGAAGCCGTCCGAGAGGTCGTGCATCCGGGGCTCCATCGGCTCGCCGACGCCGCCGGACTGCCACCACGCGTCGATGCAGCGGGAGGCGAACACCACAAGGCACTCATCCCCCGCCGCCACCGGGAAGGTGAGGGCAAAGCCGCCCCCGCCCGGGAACACCACCGGCACGTCCGGCAGGATGGGCAGATCCACGGAAGCGGCCTTTCCCGCCTCGTCGGAGATCCGCCCGGCAACGGCGGGCTGTACGGAAACCGTCATCGCCGCCGGATCAAAGGACTGGACGATGCCGGGCAGCGCCGTCCACATTTCCGCCTGCCTGCCGTCGAGGGCCGCGCGCAGGGCTTCGACGGGCTCGGCCCATCTTTCTCGTCTGTCCATCACCGTGCCTCGTCCAAAGGAAGCTGAGAGGTATCGTCAATGCCGACGCACGACAGGGTGGCGTACCAGTCCGCACCCCGCGTGTCGCCGGAGAAGGTTATCGAAAGGATGCGGTAGAGGCCGTCGTGGACGTCCCTCGGCTCCCGCCCCGTCCCGGCCTTGAGCCCGGCCCCGCCCGCGTTGTCGAGCCGGACGCGCCCGCCGATGCGCAGGCGGGGGTTGAGCAGGCACTTGATCTCGATGCCCTTGTCGTTGGCCTTGGGCGTGCCGATGAGCCCGGTTCCGGCGGAAAGCACCACGGCCTCGCCGGGGAGGTAGCCGCTGGCGGGCACCATCTGCATCTTGCCCTTCTGGAAGCTCCACGCCGTGCCGGTGCGCCTCGCGGTATCGCGCATGTAGGCGCGGGCCATGCCGTACATGACCTTGCCCCGGGGGAGCTTCTGGCCGGGAAGGAGAGGGATGTAGCCGGGTTCGATCCCCTTGGCGGAAAAGGCCTTCATGCAGGCGCGGACGTGGTCGTCGGGGGTGGAGCCCGCCGCCAGCGAGGTATTGACCAGCGCGTAGTTGTAGGCCCTGTCGCCGTCCCCGGCGCTGATCTCGAGGCAGGTGTCCACCCCTTCGCCCTCGCCGCCGTTCTTCCCGGCTCCGGGGCCGCCCTCCTGCCCGAGCGCCACCTTGGTGATGTTCCCGTCGAAGATGACGGAACAGTTGCCCTGATACCCGGCCTGAAGGATGACGCGGGTAAATTCCTTGCGTATCCGCCCGGCTGTGGCCTCGGAGAGGTTGTAGACCCTGATCGAGGCGCTGTTGGGGGTTTCCTGCTCGCTCACCTTGACGGTGAAGGCAACGCGCAGTTCCCCAAGCTCCAGCGCGCCGCCCTCCTTGGGCCCGACGAGCAGCGAGCACCGGCGCAGCCACTGGCGGCCCTCATCGCGGCGTTCCCCGCTACGGCTTGTTGCCTCAGCCATGATCAGCCACCTCGAACAGCAGGTCCACGCCCCGCCCGAGCGTATCCGGGGAGGGCGGCTCGTCCCCCGAGAGCAGGAGCGCGCCCCCGAGCCCCAGATACGCATACGGCTCAAGCAGGTCGCACCCCGCCACCAGCGGGATGCCGGAAACGAGGGGGACGCCCTCGGCGTCGGCCATGTCGAGCAGCCAGCCGCCTTCGGGCGCGTCCATCCAGCGGACGGCAAGCAGCAGCTCGCGGCCCGCCAGAACGATGCTGAACCGCTGCGGCTCAGGGGTCAGGGGAATGACATAACGCATTGTCGCACTCACTTTGCTTGTATCTTCAAGTCCATGCAGCACGTCACCTCACGGGGACGGCCTGCTTCTGGCCCTTGTTCGCCGTCCCGCCGGTCTTGGCGGGGTTCCGGTGCCTGCCGGGTTCGGCCGGGACCGCCATCACCTGCGTCCTCACGATGATCACCTCGCGGCACTCCGCCGTCACCATGAGCGCGTGCTCGGAGTCCGGGGTGGTGGTCACGGTCAGCTTCTCCAGCAGCATGTTGCTGTACTTGCGCTTGCCCGTAACGATGTCGAAGGGCTCGCGGGCGTTTTGCAGCGCCAGCAGCGCGTTGTAGAGCGTGACGTTGTAGGAGTCCCAGACCGGCAGGCCGTAGGTGCTCTCCGACGACGCGCCCTTGATGACCACCTTGCACGGGTTGCGGTAGGCGTGATCGCTGATGTTCGCGCCCTGCTCCACGGGATGCTTGGCGATGGTCAGGGTGTCCTCGTGCTCCTCGGAAACGACCACGTCGAAGGAGAGCCCGCCGAGGCTGCGCAGCGGGCGCAGGAAAACGCGTTCCAGCGGTTGGGTCAGCCAGTTCATCGGGCGGCCCCCTGTGCGTAGCGAATCAGATCCGCGTTGATGTTGTCCTGTTCCACGGCGACGCGGCGGGCCACCTCATCCGGCGAGCTTGCGCCGCTGACGTTGATTTCCGTTCTGGATTCCAGCGAAACCGCACTGCCGGCGGAGGCCATCGCCGCCGACTGCCACGGGGCGGCCATCAGGTAGGCTTCCGTGGAGGGGGAGAAGAACGGCTGCGTCCCGAAGCCGGGCCCGAAAAGGCCCGCGCGGGAGGAGCCGCCCCCCGGCGCCCTTCCCTGTCCGGAGCTTCCCGGAGCGCCCCCGAAGGAGCCGCCGGAAGCGCCCGGGAAGAATGGACCGCCGGAGCCGCCCGCCCCGAAGCCTCCCGCAGGAGCGCCCGCGAAAGCGCCATCCGAAGGCGTGCCGCCCACAGAGCCCGCTCCCCAAGCGCCGCCGGAGGAAGCGCCCGCAGCGGAACCCGCCCCCCAGTCATTCCCGGAGGAACCGTTCCCAAAGGAAGGGCCGCCGTATCCGGAACCGCCGTTCCCGGCGGGGACGCTCTGCCCTCCGTGGGCGTACGGAGCGCGGAATCCGGGCATACCGTCCTCCGCACCCGCATCGGGGAGCCGCTTCCAGCCGAGCTTTTCCAGCGCCCAGTCGGGAAGCATGTCGACGAGCCCGTAGAGCTTTTCCCGCACCCAGCCGAGGGCCTTGCCGAACGCCCCGGCAACCGCCGAAGCCGAGCTTGCCGCCCACGCGCCGAAGTCCGGGAAGGACGCCGTGACCTGTCCCCACACGAAGGCGAACACGCCGAGCACGGCTTCCCCGAGCGCCGCGAAAATGGCGAAAGCCGTTTCCCGGAAGCCCGAGAACAGCCCGAGCGCCGCATCCAGCGCGCCGGAAAGATCCCCCGAGAACACGGAGGCCACGAGATCGCGGATGCTCTGGAACTCGCTGGCGAGCCCCTGCCCCACGGCCTCAGCCGCCGCGCCGAGGCTCGGGAACCGGCCGGATACGAACGCCACCGCGCCGGACAGCGCCGAAGAAAGCCGATCAGCGGCTTCCGAAGCCGCGGGCCCCACCATATCCAGCGCACCGGAGAGGGCCGAGGACGCCGCGCCAGCGACGTTCCCGAAGGCTGCGCCCAGCGTGTCCGCGACGCCTCCGAAAGCCGAAACCGCCGCTTCCGCTAAACCGGAAACCGCCGGGGCCACGGCTTCAGCCGCACCGGAGAAGGCCGAACCCACGGATTCCGCAACGCCCGACGCCCACGCGCCGAAGTCCGGGAACGCCTCCGTGACCCTGCCCCACAGGGAGGACAGGCCGCCGAGGATGCCTTCCCCGAGCGCCGGGAAGACGCCGAGGGCCGTTTCCCCGAAGTTCCGGAACAGCCCGATCCCCGCATCCAGCGCGCCGGAAAGATCCCCGGAGAAGATCGCGGCGGCGAGCCCGCCGAGGAGCCGGAAGCCGTCCATGATCCCCTGCAAGGCAATCCCGATCGCCGCGCCCATGCCCGAGAACAGGCCGGACACCACGTCCGCCGCGCCGCCGAACGCCGAGGCAAGCAGATCCGCCGCGCCGGAAACAGCCGCGCCGACGAAGCCCATTGCGGAGGAGACGGCCGGGCCGACAGCCCCGGCGATGGCGGACCCCGCCCCTGTTGCGAAGTTTACTGCGTTATCGAAGGCCGACGCCACCGCGCCCACGGCGGCCCGCACGCCGGACGCCACGGCGTCCCAGACGCCGAGGAGGAACGCCTTGACCGCGCCCCAGTTGTCCATGACGACCACCGCGAGCGTTACGGCGGCTCCGATGGCGAGGAGGTAGGGGTTGGCGGAAAAGGCCGCCGTCAGCAGCGCCCACGCTTCCTTGAGGTTGGCGAACCCGATGATCGCCGCGCCCACGGCCCCGCGCAGGGCCATGAAGGCCGCGATCCCCTTGCCGATCCCGGCGACGAGATCCGCGTCCAGCGTCCCGAGCAGGCCCGCGAGCTGCCCGCCCCACGAGACGAGCAGGCCGAGCGCCGCGCCGATGGCCGGGGCGGCGGCGGAGGCAAGCGCGACCACAAGCTCCAGCACGCGCCGGATGTCGTCGAAATGCGCCACGAACGCATCCCCGAGCGCCTCGATGCCGCTCCGGGCCGTGCCCAGCAGCGAAAGCGCCACCGTCTTCGCCAGCAGGTCGCACAGGCCCGCCAGCCGCGCCATGCCGTCAAGGAAGCCCTTGCCGTCCTCGGCGGCTTTCGCGGCGTCCGTCCCCGCCGTGGCGTAGAGCGACCGGAACATGTCGCGCAGCCCGGAAACGTCCCGCGTGAGCATGGGGATGAGGGAAGGATCGATGCCCAGCCCCCGCGCATACGCCTCGCGCTGGGCATCGCCCATCTCCCGCATAGCCCCGCCCGCGCGCTCCAGTTCCGAGGCCGCGTCGGACAAACCCGGATTGTTGGCGAGCATGGCCTTGAGGGAGGCTTCGAGCGCGTCCGCCGAAGCGCCCGTCTGTTCCGCGATGAACCGCCATTCCGCGAACCGCTCCACGGAAACGCCGAGCGCGTCCGCCTGCGCGGCGACCTCGGCCTCCCCCTTGGCGACCCCGACGAACGCGGCGGACGCGTCGGCAAAGGCCCGCCGGAGAGCGGAGCCGAACGCCGCGGCCTTCTCCAAGGAGGACTTGAGCGAGATCTCGTCGACCTCAAACCCCAGTCTGGTGAGTATCTGCTCTCCGGCTACAGCCATCACGCACGTTCCTTTTCTTTCGCCGCCATAAAGCGGCGTTCGTTCTCTTCCTGCACGGTCAGGGCGTCGTTCATGAGCGCCACGTCCTCAAGCGAAAGCGTGCCGTCCTTGAGGCCCTCATACCGGCACAGCCCCCGCAGGACCGGCCTCATCAGCCAGTCCTGCCCATCGGGGAGCGTTACCCATCGGATTCCGCAGCCTTCCCCGCACGGTTCAAAACCGAGGGGAGGTCTGCGAAAAAACCGGACAGGTTGTCTTTCAGGACATGCGCCGCGATGCCGAGCAGCATGGTCAGATCCAGCGGGAACATGACCACGCCGTTCACGCGCAGCCTTGCGAACCCGCCCGTATCCTGCCGGATCTGCGTCACGTCGAGGCAGGCGTTCAGGATGTAGTCCACATCGGCGTCGGGCAGCTCGCCCACGGTGCGGGCCAGCGGGCCGAGGAAGGCTTCGGGGTCGCCCGCGCTTCCGGCGAGGGCCACGAGCCGCTCGGTCACCGGGGCCAGACGCCGCACCACATGGAGCTGCTGGAAGGCGTTCAGCCTGCCGGAATCGAAGGTTTTGTCCTTGATGGTGAACTGCATGGCTACATCCCCAGCAGGAAGGAAATGGACCCGGCGTTGAACGTCCACTCCACAGCCCCGGCATCGGTGCCGTAGGTGATGGCGGGCTGCTTGGCGAAGGCGCAGTTCTGGCAGGTGATCACGTCGCCGCGCGCAACGTCGCGGATGACGATGGTGTTCATGCCGTGCTGGGCGCCGGTTGTGGTCTGGAGGTTGTACATGATCTGGAGCGCCGCGTTGACGCTGGAGGTCTTGAGCAGCTTGACCGACACGGTGCCGGATTTGTCGCCGAGCAGGCTGTGCATCACGGAGCCGTCGGCCCCGACGGTCATCTTGCTCCGCTCGCCGGCGGGCGTGACGGTGATGCCGCCCTGTTCGACCCCGGCCTCGTCTCCGGCGAGGGAGACGTTGCCGCCCGGCCCGTAGATGGAAGCCTGCACATCGAGAAAGCTATACGAATGTCCCATGGTTTTCCGTCCTCAATCAGCGGTTGACGTCGATCTGCACGTCGACGAAATGGATGGCCCCGGCAAGCTTGGCGGCGATCTGGATGGGCGGGCACTTGCGCTGCTCGCGCTCGGACTGCGCCTGTTCGGCCACGGGGGTCGTGTATACGTAGTAGCCCTTGTCGAGATAATCGCCGCGTTCCAGCAGGCCGAAACCGTCGGCGTTCCACGTGCCCGGAGCCACAAGGCCGTTGTTCACGGCTTCGCCGAGCACGGCCTCGATGCAGGTGATGATCTGGTTGGCGCCCGCGTCGGTCTGGGGGATCTTGGTCTTGGACTGGTAGAGCAGGTTCCAGGTTTCGGACTGGATGGCGTTCTGAAGCCAGTCGAGGCCGTGGATCTCGTCGAAGTAGGCCGGGCCGGACATCACGCCTTCCTGGAAGATGGCGGTATCGTTGTCGTAGGCGGCGAACACGTTGCAGCGCTTGGCTTCGAGGGCTTTCGCCTGCGTTTCGGTGAGGCCCTCGGCGGCGACGCCGGGAAGCTGCTTGAACTTCAGGGTGATGGTGCTGCGGTTGGCCGAGAAGTTCACGGTGAAGGCGCGGCCGAGCGCGGAGACGATGGCGTAGGGGTTGCGGCTGTAGGCCACGATGGTGCGCTTGCGGGCCAGCTCCTTGAGCTTGCTGGCGGCGTCCTCGGCGTATCCGGCGTCCAGCGCGCGGCTGTCGGTGACGGTGACGCCGTAGATGCGGGCCTTGGCGGAGGCTTCGACAAAGGCGGCCACGTCAAGGTGATCCTCGACGGCCAGGCCCTCGTCGGCAAAGACGCAGCCGTACCAGTCGCCGGACTTGTCGGCCAGCGCGGCCACGGCTTCCTTGGCGGTTTCGCCGTCGGTGCCCGCGACCGGGGGCAGGCCGGTGGAGGCGGTCATGCGCAGCATGGCGGAAATGTCGGTCCCGGCGGGCTCGGACAGCGGGGCCAGATAGCCGATCCCGGCGGAAGCGCCCAGCGTGCTGGTCTTCATGGCGAAGCGCTGCCCGTCCCACGCGCAGGAAGCCCCGGCGGAGGCGAGGGCGGCGCTGACGACGGCGGCGACGCCGTTCATGTTGGTCGCGCCGGAGAAGTCGAGGCCGGTGATGTCCTTGGAGACGCCGCCCACGGAAACGGCGAAGCTGCCGTCCTTGACGGAAGCCCACGCGGAAGCGTCGGCTGATGCGCGGCGTGATAACCTCACAGCCAGCGGCGTGATAACTTCAAGAAAAAACGGATTGCGGATTTTGCAATAAAATTACAAAAAGGCGGGATATGCTCCCGCCTTTTTGTTTATGCCGTTTTTATACGCTCCGCCGCTATCCTCGCATACTCGGGCGAGAGTTCGATGCCGACGCACCTTCTGCCCGTTGCCTTGGCCGCGAGGGTGATGCACTTTGTGATGCCTTCAAGAGTTCCTGAAGACGCCAGCAAATCAGGGTCACGCATTGGCATTGTTTCCTCCTTTTCTCAGTTCCGGAGGGAGCTGCCGCCCCAGCCGTTCACTTTCGTAACTGCTCTTGCAGTGTTCCACTTCCAAGAAGAACAGCCCGTCCACCACACGCCGGGGCCAGTCACGTTTGCCGTCTTTGCTCCAGCGCCAGCAGCGGCTTGAGAATGTCTCGTCCGGCCACCCGCCAGCCAGCGTGTTCACGAGCTGGTCGAGCGCGATCAAGATTGCCTTGCCCCGGTTGTCCAGCAAATCGGACTGCATCTTGCCCCACGCGGCATCAATGCGCGTCAGCTCTTCCGCACTGGCGCCCAGCGTCTCCAGCGCGGCCTTGTACGCCAGCAGAGACTCCATCGTGGACTTGGTCTGCTGCTCAACGTCAGAGAGCGGGAAAAACGCCGCGTTCAGCGACCCGGTAATGCTGTCAATGGCGTCCTGCGTGTAGCCGCGCACCTGCGCAAGCTGCGCCTCACTGGCGCCCATCGTCGTCAATGCGGAGACGTAGCCGTCAATGGCCTCTTTATAGCCCTTGGCCTGCTGCTCGATCTGTGACAGCGGGTTGAACATCTCTTCCAGCGTTTTGACATACTTGTCGACGTAGGCCGTGCGGTAGTCACTCAACATCTTGTCGGCGTAGGCCGCATTGAGCCCGCTGGCTTTCACAGCCTCGCCCAGAGCATCCATCTGCTCAATGAAAGCCTTGGCTTGCCGCTCGGCTTCCGTCGTCGGAGCTTTGATTTCGTCAATGGCCGTCGTGATGGACGAAATAGCGGAAATGGCGGTTTGCGCTTTCTTGAAGCCCGCTTCCGTGGAGAGGTCGAACGAGTCGAACAATTCCCCGATACCGGCTTCGGCAAAGGCCTTGTTTGCGCCGAGCCCCATTTGCGCGAACATGTCGTCGACGGCTTCCTGAATGCGCTCTTCGGCCATTCCCTCTTTCCAGTTCTGCAAGTTCCAGCTTGCCCCGGAATAGCCGCGTCCCGCGCTCCACGTCGCGGAGGCGAGTTGTTCTTCAACGCTCTGCTTGTACGCTTCGGGAAGCATTGCCGCGAGATCAAGAATATTCCCCGCGGTCTGACTAGCGGCCTCGCCGATGACCTGTGCATACGCCGAAGCTTCGGTCTTCCCCGCCCGGTCGTACGTCGCCTGCTCCATGAACGCATCAATATAGGTCTGGGTATCCGTCGTGTACCCAAGACCCATCATGTGCCCGTAGACGCTCGGATGCGTCTTGCGCTTCTGCCCGAAAAGACTCCCGAGTGCACCGCCAGCGAGCGCGCCGATAATCGTACCCACAACGGGAATCACGGAACCCATAGTTGCGCCTATCGAAGCGAAAGATCCTGCGGCAAGGGAACCAAGCCCCCACCCGGCGGCACCGCCAAGCCCCGCCGTGAGCCCGCTGTACTTGCTCTGAGGAAGCCCAAGCGCCCCGCCGAGCATGGTGTAGCCAAGAGAGCTAAGAGAGGCAGCACCAAGATAGGGAGCGGCCGAAGCAAGGAAGGTGGACTGGGCAGCGTTTTGCGCTACGATTCCATCGGCAAGCGCATTGAATGCCGTCTCCGTGGCCATACTCGTGCCTGCGCCGAATTCGGCCAACGCGCTGCTCACTGCCGCCTGCCCCGCAAGCGAACTCGCTGCGGTCGCACTGGAAAACGTTCCGGGGAACCATCCGGCCATCGTGTTGTTGATGGTATCCGCAACCCCGGACGTCCACGACCCCGGCATAAGGTTGCTGAGGCCGGAAAGGTTGCTCATCCCGCCAACGCCGCCCGAACCACCGGATCCCCCCGCCGCATACGCAACGCCGCCCGTGCCAAGCATCCCGGACACCACGCCCGCAATCTGCACGGTGATGGGCCGGGTGATCGCCATGTGCATCAAATCGGCAAGGAACGACGCGAACAGCGACTTGAACGATGAAAGGGACACCTTGCCCGTCTCGATCATCTGCTTTGGCCAGCTTCGGAAGCATTTCTTCCGCCGTCACCTGCCCTTTCTTCAGCATGTCGTCGAGTTTCGCCGTGGTGACGCCCATTGCCCGCGCCGCAGCGTCAAACGCACCGGGAAGGCGTTCGCCGAGCTGCCCGCGCAACTCTTCGGCTTGCACCTTCCCTTTTGAAATCATCTGACCGAGCGCGAGAAACACGCCGTCCATCTGGTCTTTGCTCAAGGCCAGCGCGGAACCCGCCATTGAGACGGATTCAAAAATGCCGTTCAGATGATCCTTGAGTGCGGAATCCTTGCCCGCGGCGAAAAAACCCTTGGCGGCTTCCGCAGTCCCCTGAAACTGCAAGCCAAGCCGCTGCGTCACATCATACATATAATCAAGCTGGTTCTGCGCGGCGGAAGATGAACCTGTGATTGTGGCGTAGGCCTTGTTCAGCCTGTCCATTTGAAGGGAAGCGTCCAGCACCTGTTTCCCGGCCATCGCCGCCGCAGCACCAAAGGCCAGAATGCCGACGGCGTTTGCTTTTGCACCAGAGGCAAGCGTGGACAACGCCCCGGACGTGTCGCCCAGCTCTGCCCGCAGTTTGGCAAGCTGAAGCGTCGAAAGCCCGGCGTTCTTCTGCAAATACTCAAAAGCCCGGTTCGCGGTAGCGGCGGCCTGAGACTTGAGCATGGAGTTGGTCAGGCCCTCAAGCTGCTTGGAGCTGACCCCGGCGGCCTTGGCAATCTCTTCCAGCCCAGAAACTTGCCCCTTGAACGCACCGGCAGACAAGGCGGCCTGCGCCGTCTTCAATT